>JACCDK010433654.1_pt1 | contig 16927 bp, 10 predicted proteins | sample 7445871 | NCBI WGS metagenome assembly JACCDK01 (sample SAMN15323436, study PRJNA562643) | freshwater metagenome | isolation source: river surface water | place: USA:Blue River Watershed | collected 2017-08-15
CCACAAAGGACTTCCAGCGCCAAGATTTTCAATGGATCAATGATTTCCCAAGGGTAAATTTTGTTGCCAAAGTGACCATATGCAGCCGTCCTTCCGTAAATTGGTCGTTTGAGTTTGAATGCATTGATTATGTCGTTGGGTTTCGTTGGAAATATCTGAGCAACAACACGATGCAAAATTTCTAGATCCACAACCTCGGTGCCAGCAGTATCAATGTAAATGGAAGTTGGTTCGGCAACGCCAATGGCATACGATAATTGCACTGTGCAACGCTCAACCAGCTTTGCGGCCACCAAATGTTTCGCAATATACCGTGCTGCATAGGCCGCACTGCGGTCAACTTTACTCGGGTCTTTCCCCGAAAATGCGCCGCCGCCATGCGCACAACTTCCCCCATAAGTGTCAACAACAATTTTTCGACCTGTAAGGCCAGTGTCGCCATGAGGCCCGCCGATTGTAAAACTCCCCGACGGATTAATCAGGTATTCAGGCTCCTTCACCTCGAGCCAATGTCCCAAAACAGGTTCTAACACATGTGTTATGACTGCTTTTTTGAGGGACAATTGGTCAATGTCCTCCGAATGTTGCGTGGAAACAACCACTTTGTCTACTGAAATGGGTTTCCCATTTTCGTAAGTGACGGTCACCTGAGATTTTGCATCGGGGCGAAGCCATGGAAGTGCGTTTTCATTGCGTAAATCATGCAGTTTTCTCACAATTTGGTGCGATAATGAAATTGCCAACGGAAAATAATCTGCTGTTTCATTGCACGCATAACCAAACATAATGCCCTGGTCGCCGGCACCTCCATCCAAAACACTTTGATTGATTTCAGGACTTTGGGTGTGCAACACATTTTGAATTTTGGCTTCATGCCAATTGAATCCCACCTCGTTGTTGTTGTAGCCAATAGAATCGAGAACTTGCTGTGCAACGGCAATTACGTCAACTTTTGCGAGGGACGTAATTTCGCCAGCAATGACTAAAAGGTTTGTAGTGATGAGACACTCACAAGCCACTTTAGCGTTTGGGTCTTGTTCGAGGTAAGCGTCGAGGATTGCGTCAGAAATTTGATCTGCAACTTTGTCTGGATGTCCTGCCGAAACAGATTCACTTGTAAATTGATAGCTGTGTTTTTTCATGATATTTTGAGATTGATTTTTGGTTCAAAACAGCACGAAACTGAGTATAGGCAAGAGGCGAAATTGCCAAAACGGAAAATACAAAAGTTGTTTGTAGCCCAATGATATTGGTGCACAAAAAACAGCGATGTAGAGTGAAATGATTCATATCCCTTTGTTTTTGACGTTTTGTCCGCATCATTTTACCACCGTAGCAGGGTGAGTGCTCGGTTGGTGACCTATCTTGGTCTCGTGATACTGCTACAAATTTAAATCAATAGCATTTGAATTTCCAAATTAATTTTGGCTATCCATTCTAATCCCACTAATCTTCCTAATCCCTCTAACCGTTTAATTATTTGGTTATCTGTTTTTTTACATCTTCTAACTCTTTCTTCAATTCTTTGAGTAGTTTGATCTCTTCGCTGTCTTCTTGTTCTTTGGCAATTTGATTCATTTGATCAATGAAAATGCTATTGATTAACGACAAACCAAGAATGCTACCTGTAAAGACAATAAAAACAAAGTAGAATTTTGTGAAAGCGGTAAACATAGGACTGGCGTTTACTTTGACGGCATTGACAACATCGGAAAAACCATCCCCCGAAAAGATTTTAAAAATGGTGTAAAAACTATCGAACGCATTTGAGAAAAATTCAGGGGCATACCGTTTAAAAAGACTCAATGAAACCAGCGAAATGATGGTGGTGTAAACAAAGAACGTAAACATGATGAAGCCCACGCCTTTAAATGCTTTAAATAGCTGTTCACTGATTCTTTTCCCATTTGGAATGTATTCAATAACTCGCAAGAGTTTGAAAATTCTGAGGGACCTTAACACGGTAAACCCAGCAAACATTTCTAAATTGTGAACGAAAAGGGCGCCTAAACTTGGGAGGGATAAGAGTATGGAAACAAAATCGATTTTATTCCAATGATCTTTAAAATAGGATTTGATTTTTTGGTTTTTAAATTGTGCTATTTTGAAACCAATTTCTACACAAAAGAAAATTGTAAATAACGAATCTATTAAATCGAGTTCGAAATAATAGGGGCTAAAAAAATCAAAAGAATGAAAGTAGATAATGACTACATTGAGCAAGATTAAAATGTAAATAATTTGGTCATTGAAAAATATTTTCTTCATTCTAATGGATTTTAGGAATTTCAAAGATATTGGATTTGGAAAGAAATGATAAAAAACATTTGCAATTTAGAGGTAAATTTCAATGTTGTTTTTGGTCATTCAAACTTGCTTTTTATGCCATTTGGATTGTTTTTGATATAACTGTCATTTCGAAATTTAAGAAATCAATTGAAAATTATCTATTATTCTGGAATATTTGGATTTTATTTTGAACTTACTTGAATATATAAGTCGTTTACAAAAATCTTCAAATTTAAAATTGATTATAGTGTAAATTTGCATCCAATTATTTAATTGATATGAAATTACGTTTATGTTTTCTCTGTTTAAGTGTGATTGTTTCAAACATTTCACTTGCACAATCAAAATTTGTAAATAAAGGATATAAAGCTTTCAAAGAGAAAAACTGGGAGAAATTTGAAGATTATTTGGCTAAAGAGAAAGAAAAAGATAGCACATCTGTAGGGACCGTGTTTCTAAAATTTCTAAAATATAGAGATGACGGTCAATCGCCTAATGCAAAACTTCATTTTGATTTAGGAAATCAATTTTTTACTAATCTTGAAAAATTGGAAGTAAAAGAGCAGACAGGGTATTGTGAAGAGCTTGGTTTTTGTTTGTCAAATAAAACGAATATTTATAATGAAAATTTAAAGAAATATTGTGATTGGATCATTCAGAGAAAAGATACTGTAGAGGCAAATTATTTTCTGAAAAATTTCCCTGCTGACCAGAATTCAATTTTATTACGTAAATTCCAATTTGAATATTACTATGGCTTGTTGACAGAAAACAAAACAAGGGAAGAAACAAAGAAATATTTAAATAGGTTTCCACAATCAAATTATTATCAGGTAGTATTATCAGCAAATGATAGTTTGCAGTTTCAATATGTGATTCAACAGAACTCAATTGTTTTATTTGAGCGTTATTTGGCCGATTACCCTACAGGTAAATATAAGGATAGCGCAACGAGGTCAATTGAGAAGTTATCTTGGACTCAAATAATGAATTCTGTGGTCAAAAACGATTTTGTTTTCTATCAGAACAAATTTCCTAGTTCAAAGTATGCCAAATTAGCTAGAGAAAAAGAAATTGATTTAAGTTGGACTGAAGTTAAATCAACAACATCTTCGGAAATCATCAAAGATTTTAGACAAAAATATTCAAATTCGAAATATGAAGGGGAAGCATATTTATTTGAAGTTGATCTTTCATATGCTGAAGCAAAAGAGTCGAAATCTATTGAAAAAATTAAAGAATTTAGAGAAAATTATAAAAATTCCAAACATGAGAACAGTGCGTTTTTAATTGAACAGCAATGGTCCTTTGATGAATTGAAAACCTCAAAGAGTATTGAATTATACGAAAAATTTTTAGTTGATTATCCCACTAGTGCCTTTAACAAAAGAGTGGATACTTTAATCTATAATCATTACATCAATTTTGTAGTTAACAATTTCAATATAGATACATTAAAACACTATTCAAACAAGACGACAAATAAAAGATTTTTGCAATTTGTAGAAAAGCGAATCGCTAAAATAAATCAAATTGATAATTCAATCAGTGCGGCAAACCAAAATATTAAAGATAACAAATCTATCATTCCGCAAAATGTGATTATCAATAAATCTAAGGGTAAGATAAGTATCAAGACTTCAAAATCATTATTGGAATTTTTTGATGTTCAAAATGACCCCAATAATATGGCAAATTATTATTATGATTATATAAGTTTTATTCCAATATTGAAATCGCATTTGATACATAAAAATGATTGGTCGGGAAGAAGGTATTTATTATTTGATGAAATTTCTGGAAAATCAATTGAAATAGGGGGCTTTATAACTTCTTTTTTTCGGACAGACACGATGGTGAATACATTAATCAAATTTTATTGTGAGCACATTTGTGAAGGATTTCAAATTATCACAAAGGATAAAAAAGACTTTAAGGTTAATTTTAAATATTATGTTGATTCCACTAATTTCAATGTGAAATTAGATAGTGTATATTTTGAAAATGATAAAATATTCTGTTTTAAAAGTTATGAATATTTAGAATATAATTACAAAATTCAGTTGGGCAAATTGGAATTTCAAAGGGTGAATAAAACTTGGCAAAATACTGCCTTTTATCCTGATAAAATTGATTCAAGTGCGGAACTTAACTCCTCTTTTATGAACAAGCTCATTGAAAAAAGACAGCCCTTTTTCAATACTAGTAAGTCGCAAAATCCAATCATTACAAAAGAACATAATTTCAACAGACATGTAGATGTAAAGATTTTTGCCCATCGTTTCATTTATGAAATAGATCAAAATGAGTTAAGGCCAGTGAGATTTGGGTCTAATTATGCTTTGTATCCAATAAAGTTTGTAAATCAACAGTTTATGGATGATTTTAGACTCAGAGGAAATCAAAAGTTTGATCTAATTTGTACGAGACGGCCCTTTGCAGGATTAGATTATTCCAATATTTCAAAATATTTGAATGATTATCAAAGTCGTGAAGAGTTAATTTTTATTAACTTCGATAGTGCTTTGCTCAATGGGGAAATACAGCAATTTCCAATCGAGTTTAATCAAGATCGTATTCAATTAATGAATATTTTTTATACAATTTTTAACGAACAACATCCTGGTTCTCTCACACCAATTCAATTATGTTCATTTATTGCCAAAAAATACACTTTTATTGATGAATTTAAAAAGAAAAAACTTTTGGAGCAATGGGCTGAATTTGAAATACACAATCTCATCCAAAATGAAGAATTTTATAAATCAAGTTCAAAAAGTTCAATCGGTTATAAATGTATTGCTCATTTAAATGAATATAATATGGAATCTCAAATGTTTCAAATAGAATTGAAAGATTATAATTCCTATTCAAATAATCGAGATGAACTGCATAATATGTTAGAGCGTCTTAATTCAAATGAATCAATTTCAAGTCAAGATTATTTGAATAATACTATGGGCTTTTCAATAAAAATCAATCATCCTCGTAAATCGAATGATTATTATAGTTCCAGTTTCAATATTTATGTGAAGGAAGATCAAGCTTCACAGTTGTCAAATTTTTTAAATGGTGAAAGAAATTTGTATTTAAGAATCAAAACAAAAATGACACCATGGAATTATAAAGAAACATGTAATATTTGTCCATCTGGAAATTGTGACAACTCAAATTTGAATGATTGTAATTTGAATTTCGATGTCACTGAATATGAATTTAGTGCGACTCCTGATTTTAAAGATGTCATTAAAGTTCGACCTTAACAATTTGAGGTTATTGACATTGTTATTTTTAATTCAAATAACAATGGGTTACGCACAAAATAATTGCGTTTACTTTCTGGATGCAAATAAGAGCAAAGTTGATGAGTTAATCAAAAAAGCTCAGAAATTTGATTCTTTTTGGTGCAATAATCATAAATTACTGGGAGTTATTTTACCAGAGTATTTATCTGAATCAGAAGCTGAAATAGGATCTGAAATTCAAATTTTTAAAACATTAAACTTATTTGACAATAAGACAGTCAACAAGATTTCGTTGGGGCCTTTTCAGATGCAACCTCTATTTATTTACAATGTAATCAGAAATTCTAAAGAGTTAAATCGAAGTTTCAATTTCACTTTGAAATCAAAAGAATCTGATCTCAGTCGATTGAGAAATAATATAGATACTTTTGTGACTCTTGATTTTCAATTAGATATTTTGAAGTATTTCATTTTAACAGAATCAAAGAAATTAAAACAAGAACCACTTAAATGCTTAATTCAGCTCAGTGGGATTTATAATGGACTATCCAATGCTAAAGCTAAATCCAATAAAAAATTCTTTTCGAAATTAAAATGCAATCGATTTACTTATTCTGAATGGTCTGTTATGTTAACTAATTATTATTTTAACACTAAATAGATTTTTTGACTTCTCTTTATTGAAAAATTATAATAAAAAAATCCCTCAAAGTTACCTTTGAGGGATTTTTTGTATGAGAAATTATTAAATTATTGTTTGATGAATTTTGATGTAGAAACACCGTTTGCAGTTGTAACATTTAAGAAATAAGTACCTGCAGATAAAGTAGATACATTAATTTCTTTGCCGTTAGAAACTTTCATTACGCGCATGCCTAAAGTGTTCATGATTTCAACACTTTGGATTGCTGCATTGTTTTCTAACTCTACGTTTAATGTAGTTGCTGTAGGGTTAGGATAAACTTTAACACCGTTGTTGATTTTTGCTACACTAGAAACTGGAGCAGCACTTCTTACCAATTCAAAGTACCAGTGTGCACCGTTTGCAATAGCAATTTCAACAATCATTGTGTCTTTGTTGATGATAGCAGGGTAGATGATAGTATCTTTAGCTGCAGTTGGAGCGCTTAATTCGCCACCATTGAAAACTTTAGGAATACCAATGAATGCACCTTTACCAACAATCATGATTGTACTGTTATCTTTGTTTACAGACCATTTTGCAGCAGCGCTACCATCATGAGGAGCAACTGGAGCACCACAACCGTCAGCACCTTGCCAACCTTCTCTCCAAGTTTCACCATCCATAATGTTTTGGAAAGTTCCATCTGCATTGAATACAAATCGATCGTCCATTTGGCAAGCTCTAGTGGTTAAATCACCAGCAGGAAGACCCCACCAGCTATAATCACCTTTAGCAGGACCAACTTTCATGCAACCAGCTTTTGGAGCTAGGTTCCAATTTCCTGTTGGATCAATCGCAGGAATTTCCTTTGTTAATTCGAATCTCCAATAAGCACCATTGCCAATTGGAACATCTAAAACAACACTATTGCCTGACATTGTAGTTACTTCGTAAACAATTGTGTCTTTAGCTCCAGTTGGAGAACTTAATTCACCACCGGTGTAAACTTTAGGAATTCCCATGTAGCTACCTTTACCAATAATGGTTAAGGTATTGTTTGTGCTGTTGTAAATCCATTTTCCGTTTTGTGATCCATCATGCGGAGCAACTGGTGTTCCACAGCCATTTCCACCTTGCCATCCCTCAACGTAGGTTTGTGTGCCTAGTCTGTTTTGGAATGTTCCATCTGATTCGAAATGATAAATATCATCGAATTGACAAGCTCTAATACCAGCAACTTCTGCTTCTGGGTTTGACCACCAGCTAATGTCGCCTTTAGAAGGACCAACACCCATAGCACCGGCTTTAGGCGTGAGTTTCCAATCCCCTGCAAATTGTGCACTCAATGAAGACACAGATAATATGCCCATTGCAATTGCACCACTTTTCAAGAATGATTTCATAGTAGTTTTTTTCATGTTTTTGTTATTCAGTTATTACAAATATAATGACATATTGTAAAAAAAACAATATGAAATGTTTTGTGAATGCGAAAAAAATATTGAACAAAATGTTTTCGACTTTCTGAATTGAAACTTTTGTATTTTTGCCAATTAGAAGAAAAGAACAATGAGCAATAACAAAATGAACTTCATGGATAAGTTGAAAAAGAACGTGGCGAATAAAATTGTATGTTTCATATTCCTTTTGATGTTGAGCATCACGAGCACCAAAGCAGCAATCTCAGATACCTCTTCAAATCAAATCAGAATTGTGAAAAATTCGCAAGTTCAAGTTACCGTGCATTTAGAATCAAATAACCTTTATTTTGAAATTGTTAGGGGAAAAGTTAAATATAGAGTCACCGCTGTGAATGAAATTGGTAAAATATCTTTCAGCAATTCAAAAACCATCATTTCCTACTTGGGTACTGCTTTTTCGAAAGTGGATTATATTTTGCACAAAACCGAATTTTTGCTATTCCCAGTTCAAGATGAGAATGGTAAAATGATCTATTATCGAATCGCTTTAGATCTTGAAAATGGCACCTCAACATCTGCACTTCCTTATATTGTGATGAGAGGACAATTTGCATTATTTAACCAAAAAACGGCTAAAATGCTTATCTATGAGCAAATAAAGCAAGAAAATAATCGGACGAAAAAGATGTATTACGTGACCAATTTTAACATCTACCATCTCGATAAATCAGAAAAAGAAAATTATCGCGAATTTTATAGTACCGAGAAATCAGTAGGGGTGTCTTTGAACCTTACACCACTGGCTTTGAAAGTAAAAATGATGGATCTATTGATCGACTTTATGCCAAATTATACCATTGAAAATTACTTTAGGTAATCATCGATTGCTTGCACATGAAATGTATTATCGATTTTAGACCTTCTCTATTCTTCTAAATAACCAAATTTGCCATTGTTATAATCATTGATGGCTTCATTGATTTGTTGTTTCGTATTCATCACAAATGGACCATAATGTACCAATGGTTCCAAAATTGGTTCTCCGCTTAATATGAGCACTGTAGATTTTTTAGTTGCTTTTACAGTGAATAACTCACCGTCGTTTTGAAACAAAGCAAAATCATTTGCATTCACCGTACTTTGTTCCACTGTAATTTGTCCCTCTAAAACCAACAAAGCCGTGTTATAGTTTGCTGGGAAACTAAAGTCTGCTGTTCCACCTTCATTGAGTTTGGCATTCATTAAATTCACAGGTGTGAATGTTGTTGCAGAGCCTTTTATATGGTTATACTGGCCCGCAATGACTTCTATTGTGCCACCATCATTCAGTAACTGGTATTTTCCAAAAGATGAATTTTCCAGAGCCTGATACTTGGGTGCACTCATTTTATCTTTTGCCGGTAAATTCCCCCACAATTGAACCCTCTGAAAATCACCACCTTGTGCGCGCCATTCTTTTTCGTGGAACTCTTTGTGTAAAACACCAGAAGCCGCTGTCATCCATTGCACGTCGCCTTCTCCAATGATACCACCGCCACCGCTGCTATCGTGATGTTCCACGCGACCTTTGTACGCAATTGTAACCGTTTCAAACCCACGATGGGGATGAACACCAACACCTCTTGGTGAATTCGTGGGTGGGAAGTAGTGTGGCGCATTGTAATCGAGCATGATAAATGGACTCACTCGTTGCATGCTCAATCCTTGACTTCCAGGAATGATGTTATGAACAAAAAATCCGTCACCAACAAAGTGTTTTCCGGATGGCGTAATCACGCGCTCTAAGTGTTTTGTTTTCATGGTTTCATCAATTGTGATGCGAAATTAAGCTTGAATTATTTGTTTGAACGAATAAATTCGATGAGATTGATTAAAAATTGGATATGCATTTATCATTTTATATCCTTTTACTTCCTCTTTTTCGCAATTTCCCAAATGTACATTTCCTCAACTTTTTGTCGTGCCCAAGGCGTTTTTCTTAAAAACTTTAAACTTGATTGAATGCTTGGGTTGTCGTTAAAACAATTGATCCGAATTCTATACCCCAATTCTTCCCATCCGAATGTTTCGTATAATTCTGTGACAATACTTTCTAGGGTTTTTCCGTGTAATGGATCGTTCGACATAAAGATAATTTTTACAAAAATACATTTTTACATCCAAATCACTGAAAAATTACCTAAATGTTGGTATTCCAAAATAATTTTAGTTCGATATTTTCGAAAAATGAAAAAAATATCGACTGTCTTAGGAGTATTCTTGTTTTTTACAATTGGGAATGCTCAAAAAATGACCTGTAAAGAATTAATACAATACAGAGATGTGAATTTATTAGCAATTTTAGATGCCGAAACGGCAAAAGCAAAACAATTACAAAAGAATTTAGCCGCTGCAAAAACACAAATAGAAAATCAGAAGAAGTTGTTAGAAAAGGCAAAAACTGATTCTGAGGTGAAAATGGCTGTTACAGCTTTAAAGGGTGCTGCTGACCAAGCCGTTTCAATATTGTCGGGACTCAAAGCGGCAAAGGGTGCACTTAAAATTGCTGTGAGTGTTGCTTCAGTTGCTGATGCTATTAACAAAGGAAAAGGACGTGTAGACGTTTTACTAGCAGACAATGAAAAGGCAGCATTGGCAACTGCTATCGAAAACGAAGTCATTGGTGCAATTCCCGTTGTCAGCAATATATATTCATTGTATGGCACAATTAAAGATATGAAAGAATTAAATAAGGTAAGGACAAAACTCATGAGTGACATCGCAACTGCGAATACCAATATTGAAAAAGTAAGTGCCAAAATGCTTGGCGCAATGAATGGTGTTAAGAGAGTGAATGATTACCAATATTACATTTCCGATTATTTAAAGAAAAACTGCGCTTCCAAATAATTGTTAAAACGGATTATTCGAACTGTTTTAAACAATGAGGTTTTTCCAAATTGTTGAGGTGAACAATTTGTTTGTCTTCGTTTAATTGGTTAAAATTGTAGTCTCTTTCGCAGATAAATGCAAGCACATCAATTTTTAACTCGATTCTTTCTAATTATTTTCTTCTCGTTTGCAACGCCTAAAAGTTCTTTATCGCAGTCAAAATTTGCTGTAAAAGGGGCTAAAGTTCACGCCAAAGAAAACTGGAAAAAATTCAATAGTATCCTTGATAAACAGAGGCTAAGAGATAGCTTTTCATTTGATTATACATACCTCAAATATCTCGCTAGTTCAACTTCAACCTCACCTCAATTTACAGCCAAAAGACATTATGAAAATACCCTTTCATTATTCCAACAATACCAGTTGCTTTCACCAAAAAACAAAGAAAATTATTGTAAAAAACTAAATCTTTGTGAATCTAAAAAATTCCAATTTTTAGATTCTGCATTAGAGGGATATTTGAATGAATTGCTTGTGAAAAATGATACGAACGAAATCCAATCGTTTATCATCACTTTTCGTGATTCGTCGATGATTCCCACCGTACAATCATTTATTTTACATTACTTACAAAAATACATCTCAACGGAACCAACAAATACGGTTAAGATTTTAGAAACGAAATACGCTTGGCATGAGGCGATTGCTCAAAAAGACTTGAACGCCATTTTGTTGTTTCGCGACAAGTTTCCAAATTCATTTTGTGATTCGTTGGCATATCATTACGAGGCATATTTTGCTTTCCAACATGCGTTGCAAATAAATACAATAGAAGAATTTCAATACATCAAAGATAAATATAAACGGTCTACCTACGCAAAAAGTGCAGATAGCGCTATTGCGATCATTGCATTCAATCAATTGACTGACAAATACAATGTTAACGACCTTGTAGCGTTTAACGCTAAATATAAAAATAAACCATTGAATTCTTTCGTAGCGAATAGAATCATTGGGTTAGATAAATTAGATAGCGTGGTGAAGTTGATCAACCAGCGCTTAATGAATTTTGAACCCGTTATCCCTCAAAATGTAAAAATTGAACAAGGTTCTATCACAATAAATGGAGCGAAAAAAGTAAAGTTTAGTGATCAAAATGTATATCGAAAAACAGCTATTGTTCATAGCTACATCGATTATTTGCCGAAAATGGATGCGCACATAGTGAGGGTCGACAATTTTGAAAATTCATATTACATTTTTGTAAATGCTCAAACAGGTAAAAAGTTATCCGTTCGTGGCACTCCAGTTTTTTCGGTTCGAATTGATTCTTCAATTCATGTAGTTTGCAAAATTCAAAGTAAAATTCCAATGTCCGAATCTGGGATTCAAATTGTTAAATTGGTAGACGGAGAATTGAAAATTTCTCAAGACATACTGTTAGATACTTTAGATCGTTCTCAACGTTTGGATACGGTTTTTTCTAAAGAGGGTCGTATTGCTATAAAAATTAGCGATTTTATTGAAAAAAGTTCATTGTATGTTCCATTTGGTACTCTAGAATTAAGACATGGTGATAGCGGCTGGAAGAAATTGAGTTTTATCCCTGAAATTGGTGATTATCAAAAGCAGATTGATCAGATATTTATTGAAAATTGGATCAAATTGAAAATGCCAATCTTTAACTATGGAACATTTACATCGTTCTCCAAATTAACGAAATCTAAGAAATTTGAAATGGTTGAAAATTTGATTGAGGGATGTTTGTTTCCAATTGCAATATTCGCCGATTCCAATCATAAAATCAAAATAATGTGCACACAAAAACCCCTGAAAGGTGTTGATTTTCACAATGTTGAAAAATATAAGTTGTTGGGATTAGATGAGGATTTTATTTTTATTGATTTGGAAAAAGCGTTAAACACAAAAGAAATATTTGCATTTCCAACCCAATTTTCTAAGTTTCATAGAATCTCCAACATCTACAATTTGAATTTGTTTCAACACCAGTATAATTTGGAAGGTGACGTGTTGGATTTTGATTACTGCTATTTATTATCGAGGAATTTATTGACACTCGATGAATCTTTAGTAAAGAATGTTCTCACTCGATGGGCTGTGAATTTTGTTCAATTCAAAAATAATAATTTTGAATTCTTTAAAAATATTCTAGATCTGTCACTAAATTATACAGCAAAGGTTAATTTAGAAGAATACAATAATAACAACCACAGCTTTACGATTCGCAGCGACAAAGATTTGAATGAACAGTTAAAGTTTATTGTTCCAACGGATCAAAATTCGGATTTAATGAGTGAGTTATTAGGGGTTAATGTTTTAAGCAATGTCAATAGTTTCAACATTGAACATAAGCCAACAATTGTTTTTAACAAAGGTTCTGAGTCAGATTTTACAATTTTTGTAAATGAATTTGATGCTCAGAAAATGAATAAAATTTTGGATAAAACCAGAACGGTTTATATGCGTATTCGAGTTTCTCCGAATTTTAACGTAGTTGGAAAATCTTGTAAAGGGTGTAATTCAAAAAGCTGTGATGAGTACAAACTTCGCAATTGTAAATTGCAATTTACTGCCGAACAATATGAATTTTCTGCAAGTCCTGATTTTAGCCAATCAATTGTGCTGAAACAGTAAAAAAGATTAAGCCTTTTTTACAAATTCACTTTTCAGTGCCATCGATCCAAAATCTTTGATTTTGCAATCGATATTATGGTCGCCTTCCACCAATTTAATATTGGTGACTTTAGTGCCAACTTTAATTGATTTTGAAAACCCTTTCACAGGTAAATCTTTAATGACAGTGACGGTATCGCCATCTTGCAATAAATTACCATTAGAATCTCTTACAATCAATCCACTAGATTCAACGGCAACTTCTTCAGCTGGGTTCCATTCATGTCCGCAATCGGGACAAATCCATAACAAACCTGAAGGATAGGGGTAATCGCATTTACATGCTGGACAAATTGGATCTTGTGACATAAGGGGGAGATTTAATTTTTACAAAGATACGGAATTATTGGTGATGCTTTGTTTAAGTTCATTTTGTTGTTTGAATAGTCCTATTTGACTTTGTCTATCACAATGACTAAGAAATTAAAGCTCCAACTTATTTTTGAGTTTTGATTATTGAGCGAATCACTTTACTTTTGAAAATTAGCCAAAACAAAAGGTTAATGACAAATTACGATGACTAGACTAAAATTAATTTTCGCAACTCTATTGTTTGCAATTTATTTCCTCCCTGCCACATTATTTTCTCAAAAAAATGGAGATACTATTTTTGTGAAAGCTTGGCATTATGGAACAAATAACCGCGACACCGTGGTTACTTTTCCATCAAAAAATTTAAATTTCGAGAAAGTTATCATGCGTTATAGCATGCGTTGCAAGAACGCTTTGGTATCAGATCAATCGAACAGAAATAAAGGCTGTGGTGAATGGGATTACTCTTGTAATACCTTTTTAGTTGATTCCTCTAAAATTGAAACCATTGCTCAAACCACTCCAAATTATAATATTTCAAATTTCACTGGGAACTCGTTTAAATATGCAAGGAAGGTTATTTATGACTATTACGATTACGCCCAAGATAAAATTCAAATTACTGGAAGTAGCAATGAAAAAATAGTGAATATTGGTTCGGGTAATTTAAATCTTTCCAATATTTTAAAAACAGATGAAAATTCGGGTAAGTCGCAAATACTTTATACTGCAAGTGAATTGCTCAATTCCGGTTTTGATTCTGGGCTCATCCACGGAATATCACTAAAAGTCATCAATGGCGGTTCCGCAAATTTTTTCAAGGTGAAAATCAAAAATACCAATCAAACACATCACCGTCCCTCAAATTTTTCTTCAACAGGATTTACAGAAGTTTATAACCATTCACTCACGTTTGCCCCAGGTACACAAAAGATTCATTTTCTATCACCTTACTTGTGGGATGGTAAGAGTAATTTAATCATTGAGTTATCGTTTACAAACTCAACGGCTTCTAATCCAATTTCTTTTGAAGGATTTTCAGATACCATCAATTCCGTGATTTTTGCAAATAATAATCATGCAATTGATTTTTCAAATCAAGGTCACATTGCTTTAGATGCTAAAAATCTAAGTTCTATTTCAAAGGAGTTGACAATTGCGTTTTGGGCCAATGGTGATCCAAAGTCTTTGCCAACAAATACTTCTGTGATTTATGGATATGCGGCTGATAAGAATCAACGCCAATTAAATATTCATTTTCCTTGGTCTGATGGCAGTGTCTACTTCGATTGCGGATTTGCAGCCGGCAATTTCGATAGGATCAATAAAGCGGCAACTGCAGCTGAATATAAAGGGATTTGGAACCATTGGGCGTTTACTAAAAATGCAACCACTGGAAATATGTCAATCTATCTCAATGGAACTCTTTGGTTGTCAGGTGCTTCAAAAACTAAGGCAATGTCCCTCATGAATGTCATTTTGGGAAAAGATCAAGCTTTCAATAACAATTATAAAGGTAGATTAAGTGAATTGAGTATTTGGGATAAGGCCATCTCCGCTGCTGATATTCAGTCATTTATGTTTTCTAAACTAGACTCAACGGTTGTAAATTATAAAAATTTATTGGCTTATTATCCTTTTTCTGAAGGACAAGGACTTGTTGTGAATGATTCAAGGGCAGCCATTTCATCAAAGGGCTCGCAACTTGCATGGTCGTTCGAGAGGGGTGCAAACATCAATCGTTCATTTGTGCAAAGTAATGAAAAGCCGAACATTCAATTTTTCAGAGGTGATTATACCATGCAAACTTCAAAATCGGTAAGCCGAGATTCTGTTGCAAGAAAACCAAATACAATTGAAAAATTTTCAATTGTGTCAACAAAAGGAAATGCAGTTGTTCAAAACGATATCATTCAGTTAGATACAACCATGTTTGCCTATGAAGCGAGCAAATCAAAAGTATTTAATGGAGAAACAGGTGCATTGAAAGATTCAATTGCAAATTTTGCCGATGGAACTATTAATATATTGAATTTAAATTACGAAAAACGTTTCCCGTGGTATAATGAATTAATGTCGTTTGTAACCCCTTATGGAATTGGGTTGGATTTAGGGGCAAAAGGAAAAAGTTGGTATTATGACATGTCTGATTTTGCACCGTTGTTGAATGGAAACAAGCGATTGATGATGGCGATGGGTGGACAAAATCAAGAACAGATGGAAGTGGAATTTATGTTCATTGTTGGAACCCCAATTGCGAATGTTTTAGAATTTAATCAATTATGGCAGGGTGGTGCAAGACTTGGTGGACCAAGCATTGGAAGTATCTTGAATAATTCGGTTTTTCCTCCTATAAATTATACACCATTATCAAATGGTAAATTATTTAAAATGCGTTCTTCAATTACAGGTCACGGCTCTGATGGTGAATTTGAGCAAAATGGGGGTTTGATTTACCACTTCATGAATGTGGGTGGTGGTAGTTCAGAATTTAGTTGGAGCGTAAACATTGATTGTTCTACAAATCCTATGATCGCCCAAGGGGGAACTTGGTTAATTCCACGTCAAGGGTGGTGCCCAGGTTTAAGAACCAAATTGGTTGAAAATGATTTAACCGAACATTTGACTCCAGGTTCGGCAACCACTATAGATTATCATATTTCGGAACCGTCAAAAACAGGTGGTGATTACAGATATATTGTTGCAAATCAGTTGGTCACGTACGGAGATCCTAATTTTAATTTAGATGCCAGAATTTTAGATATTAAACAGCCTACAAGCGATTATGAATTTGCAAAAAGCAACCCAATTTGTGCACAGCCAATGATATTGATCCAAAATTCAGGAAAAAACACCATCAATAGTGTGCAATTCGAATATTGGGCCAATAATTCAACCGTTAAACAGTCATGGACGTGGACTGGTACTCTCAACTATATGGATACCGTTAGTGTAAAATTACCTTCTTGGGGATTGTGGGACAATGGTATGTTGCCGAGTAACAATCGTTTCAACTGTTCAATTGTAAAGGTGAATCAAGTTGCAGATGAATACAGCCAAAATAACTTTAAATCGAGTGCAATAACGATTCCAGACGTTATTCCAGGAAGTTTTAAAATTGAACTAAGAACCAACAATAATCCCAATGAAAATTCAATGACATTGTACGATGTTGATGGTAAAATCATAGTGAATGAGAATTTTTCAGTAGCCAACAAAGTTCATTCTTATCCAATGGATTTGAATGGTTGTTATAAGTTGGTTGTGAGTGATGCTGGGCAAGACGGTTTAAGTTGGTGGGCGAATACAGCCCAAGGAACAGGATTGGTAAGGATTAAGAATGCCGCTGGTACTGTGATTAAAACATTCAATGCCGACTTTGGTAGTTTCTTTGAGTATAGCTTTACAACAAATTATGCTTTGAATGTAAGTCGTTTAGACTTAAATCAATCCATTAATTTGTATCCGAA
>JACCDK010032772.1_pt1 | contig 16924 bp, 14 predicted proteins | sample 7445871 | NCBI WGS metagenome assembly JACCDK01 (sample SAMN15323436, study PRJNA562643) | freshwater metagenome | isolation source: river surface water | place: USA:Blue River Watershed | collected 2017-08-15
CGACTCCAGTCTTACGACCGGAACCAAATTTACTGTTTTGTGAGTACTGCTTATATCTGTCCCGAAGGACTGGATGTCTTTTCTCAGTACCCACATTTATCGGTTGACTACTTTTTAAAGAAGGCTGCTTGTTTTTCAAAGATTTGAATCGCAATCAGCAGAGAAACGAGACTATGCCATACCTAAAAACACATGTCAACACCTTTGACTCACAAATTTAATAAATTATTGAAAATAATTTTTAATTTTCTAACTTGGAAATGTTTTTCCTAATTAAAAACAAGGTTTTATAAAGGCCTGAAGGCGTCTCGCACCTGTTTTGGCACCGCCAACAATGGTTGCGCCAAGCCAGAGGCAAAAGGCCCCTTGACTCAAAAGCTCAAGGCAACCATAAAAAATGCCCGCAATTGCGGGCATTTTTGTATTTGAAAGCTTTTAAAGACTATTTATTTCCATCTAATCTGCGCTTATCCGCCTCAGATATCAAGTCAAATACTTTGGTGACTTGTTTAACCCCAGGAACCTCTCTGGCTATTGCAACGGCGCGATTTGCTTCAGACTCTGTGACGATGCCCATCAAATAAACCTTGCTGGCCTCGGTCACCACTTTCATTGAATTAGATGGGACGCCCTCTGTCGCCACAAAAACGCTCTTAATTCGAGTTGTTAAATACGTGTCATTGGCTCTTGCGCTGAGGCTGCTCAGAGGTGCGGCAACTAATTCGTTGAATACCTCTGTTACGTTCTTCATGTTTTTTACACTGGCCGCCACTTCCGCCTTCAATTGCTCGGTTCTTACCTCACCAGTTAACAACACTCTGCGATTGAACACGCTGACATTGACATGCAAATTGTCACCGTATTTTTTAATTAAAAAGCTTTCAGCCTCCAACTGGATACCTCTGTCGATTGCTTGGGTGCCAGGATTTCTTCGATCGGCAATCACCAGTGCGCCGCCCGCCATGCCGCCGGCAACCAATGGAAAACAACCGGTCAATGTCATGGCGCTGACGCCTGCCAACATGAGGCTGAGAGTTTGTCGTTTGGTTTGCTTATTCATATTTATTTTCCTAAAACTTAATCAAACATCAAGTGATCAACGCCATCACACAAACAATGCAATAACAATAAGTGAGTTTCTTGAATACGGGCGGTACGATCAGCGGGCACGCACAAGTGGACATCTGTAGCGCGCAATAATTTTCCTATCTTTCCGCCATCCTTGCCAGTAAAAGCAATGACTGACATGCCCTTAGCATGCGCTGCCTCAATAGCAGCTATCACGTTCGCAGAATTTCCAGATGTAGAAATTCCAAGCAACACGTCGCCTGATTGTCCAAGTGCTCTGACTTGTTTGCTGAAAATTACTTCGTAGCTGTAATCATTTCCGATAGCCGTCATGATTGAGGAGTCTGTGGTCAATGCAATGGCTGGCAACTCCCTTCTTTCGCGCTCAAAACGCCCCACCAACTCAGCTGCAAAATGTTGCGCATCAGCGGCTGAGCCGCCATTGCCGCAAGCCAAAACTTTGTGGCCCTTTTGTAAAGCACTGACAAGCAAATGAATGGCTTGCACCACATCAGCAGACATCACTTCAGTGGCTTTTCTTTTAGTTTCAATGCTGTCTAAAAAGTGACCCTTAATCCGAGCCTCTAAATTTTCATTCATATCTTTTTTCATGTCTTAATTATGCCTTGAAGCCCCAACTGCCAAAACATATATTACCGCCTTAACTTTCTTCATTGCCTTGGTTCTTCGTTTGATGCATTATCGTTTTATTCCATCTATCTAATCCAAAGAAAAACGCATGGATTTATTTAAATTTGCAGCAGGGCAAAACTTTCCTTCAGGCAGTCTTTTTTTGGTTCCCACACCCATCGGAAACCTAGCAGACATGACCATTAGAGGCCTTTATATCCTTAATCAAGTAGATGTCATTGCCTGTGAAGACAAGCGCCATAGTGCAAATTTTCTAAAAGCCTATGGAATTTCAAAGCCTCTTTATGCCCTGCACGAGCACAATGAAAAAGCGGCTAGCGCGCACATCTTAGAAAAACTTTCACAAGGTGAGCGCTGGGCATATATTTCCGATGCTGGCACCCCTGGAATATCTGATCCGGGCGCCATTTTGGTCGAAACCATCAAACAGGCAGGCTTCAATGTATTCCCTTTGCCTGGCCCCAGCGCAGTAGTTACGGCGATTTCAGGATCGGGCGACTTTTTAAAATACGGCGATGGCGGATTTCAATTTCTTGGTTTTTTACCCACCAAAGCTAATCAACGGGACGCAGTTATTCAAAGGGCTCAGCAAGCAGGAGTAAGTTCATTCTTTTATGAGGCTCCCCATCGCATAGAAAGTAGCCTCAAAGCAATCGCACAACTCTTAGAAAAAGATCGAAAAATTTTGATTGCAAAAGAGCTCACGAAAGTTTTTGAGGAAATTCACGTCATTTCTATCGCCGATCTTCCTGGCTGGATGGGCTCCGTTAAAAACTGGCAAGGCGAATTTGTGATTGGCATTGAAGGTCAGCCACCCACGAAAAGCCCATCTGCCTTTGATGAAAACACCAAAAATTGGATTCATGCGATTGGCGATAAGGTTGGACACAAAGAACTCTCTGAAATTGTTTCTGCGGTCACAGGACTTAGCAAAAAAGATGCTTATAAAGAGCTAATGGAGATTAAAAAGAAATAAAAAAACCCGCTTTTCATAAGCGGGTTTTTATCAAACACTGTCTTTATTTCTTTTCTGGCTCTTTAGGAGCCTCAGGGGCCGGGGCCTTAGGCTCGGCAAACTTTCCACCTGCGGACGCCGCTAAGTAAACAACAGCTCTGCCTAATTCATAATCAGAAACATCGGCGGCATTGGTTCCGGCTCTAGCTGGCATGGCGCCCTTGCCTTTAACAACTGCCGCCAAAAGACCATCATAGCCACGACCCAATCTTGCTGACCATCCACCTACATCACCATATTTTGGAGCCCCTGCAGCTCCAGTTGCATGGCAAGACGCACACGCTTGTTTATAAATTTCTTCGCCTGTTTTGAATACTTTTGGACCAGAGGCGTCTTTAAAGTCAAGAAGGGCAACCGGCTTAATTAACTGATTAGCCGACTCAGCCGCAGCATCCGCATTGGCAAGCTTCTTTTTACCATTGCCCACGTAGGTCATTAAAAATGCAATGATGATTAGCGGCACAAAAAAGCTCGCAAAAACCATCACAATTAATTGTTTGGGTGATTTAATCAAATTTCCGTGTTCTTCACTCATGACGCATTCCCTTTTTATCTAGCTCGCGCACATTATAGCTAGGATAATCACATAGAGCCTTACAATCTTAGCGTTGCGACCGTAGTTCAATGGATAGAATTAGAGTTTCCGAAGCTCTCGATACAGGTTCGATTCCTGTCGGTCGCACCAATCAACAAATCCCTAAAAATAGACATAGATCAAATAAAAATCCCGAAAACCCCTTAAAATAGGGAATTCTTGAATTTTTGCTTCAAAAAAGGTTTTTATGTCAGCAAATACTGCAGATGCGTCTTTAGATCAACCGATTCCAGTGGGCCAACCCATTCCTCATCGTAAGGTGATCCGATCATGGTTAACGCCTTTAACAGAGCGTGCAGTTGTTCGTGCGATTGTCTTGCAAGTTATCGACACCATCATCCTGACAGCCGGCATTGTTGGCACTGTTTATTTTGAATCATTCCTAGTTAAGCTTGCCCTTGCGCTTTTTTCTGGGTTCATGATTGGACGTATTTTCATTTTGGGTCATGATGCATGCCACCAAAGCTTTACCCCATACCGTGGCTTAAACAAACTTTTAGGACGCTTGGCGTTTTTACCTTCATTAACCCCATACAGCCTTTGGGAAGTTGGTCACAACGTCGTTCATCATGGACAAACTAATTTAAAAGGTTTTGATTTTGTTTGGGCGCCACTTTCATTAGAGGAATACAACAAACTTTCTGATAGTGAAAAAGCCTTGGAGCGTCACTACCGTAGCGGCTGGGGCCCGGCTCTGTACTATTTCCTTGAAATCTGGTGGAAAAAAATGTATTTCCCCAACAAGAAAAACATGCCCGCAACGCGCCCAGCATTTTTGTGGGATAACGTTTTAGTTACAGCATTTGCGGTGGTTTGGAATGCCTTACTCGTTATCGCTGCACTTGCTACAGATCAATCTGTTTTATTGACCATCATCATGGGCTTCTTGATTCCATTTATTTTTTGGAATGCCATGATTGGTTTTGTGGTGTATGTTCACCATACACACCCTAGCGTGTCTTGGTATTCAGACAAGTCAGAATGGCTCAGAGCTCAACCTTTTGTCTCTACAACCGTTCATTTGGTATTTCCATTTAAGTGGGGCGCCTGGATGCATCACATCATGGAACACACAGCACACCATGTTGATATGAGCGTGCCACTTTATAAGCTTAAGCAAGCTCAGGCAAAACTAGAAGAAATGTTGCCCGAAAGAATTATTGTGCAAAAGTTTTCATGGGCTTGGTATTTTGAAACGGCCAAGCTATGCAAGCTTTACGACACCGAAAGAAAATGCTGGCTAGATTTTGAAGGCAACAAAACAGCCGATTCAATTAAGGTTGTTCTAAGCTAAATTAGGCCTCAAAACGCCCTTAAAAGGGCGTTTTTCAAAAAGCCGTTAAAATAGTGACTTGATACCTACAGAGAAGTTTATATGTCAACGCCACCAAGCACCCTGGAAAGCAATACACGCGTTATGAAGTTTTGCTCTTCATGCAGCCGAGAAAAACCTTTAGAGGGTGGCACATGGATTCCTACAAGTAATCGCAAACAACGCTGGATTTGCGCAAGTTGCTTGTACAACCGTACTCACAGAACAGGTTCGGCGAAAGCCTAATTGACCCCATCCCCAACGTAGGGGTTGTTTCTTCTTTCTTCCCCAAAGCTTGAGACCGGGCCGTGCCCCGGTATAAATGCAATGTCATCACCCAGAGGAAAAAGTTTTTCTCTAATTGACTTGATCAAATCAGCGTGATTACCTCTTGGAAAATCTGTTCGACCAATCGATCCGGCAAATAAAACATCTCCAACAACCGCCAAGCGATCAGGGGCACTATAAAAAATGATGTGGCCCGGTGTATGGCCTGGGCAATGCTTAACGAGCAACGATGTTTTACCTACCGTTACTTGATCGTCATCGTTTAACCACTTGTGCGGTTCAAATGAATCTGCTGATGAAAATCCAAATCTTTTACTCTGTTCTGGTAATTGATCAAGCCAAAATTTTTCATCTTGATGGGGGCCTTCAATTTCAATATTCAGCTCTTTGGCCAAGGCCATGGCGCCCGCACAATGGTCAATGTGCCCATGTGTTAACAGTATTTTTTCAGGAGTTGCGCCACTTGTTTTGAGGGCATCTAAGATTTTTGGTAAATCGCCACCCGGATCAACAATCGCAGCTAAATTAGATTCTTCACAAATCAATATTGAGCAGTTTTGCTCAAAGGGGGTCACCGGAACTATGAGAACTTTTAATGTCATAGCTCCGATTATCTCAACAAATTAGATTACCAACTAGACTCTCGATCTGGCGTTGCTGTAATTCTATGAATGGATAAATCAGCGCCGTCAAACTCTTCTTCTTGCGATAAACGAAGACCCAAAATACTTTTCAGAACACCATAAACAACTAAGCCCGCGACACTTGCAAAAAGTACTCCTGAAACTGTTCCAATGAGTTGCGCCCAAAAACTAACGCCACCCAAACCACCTAGAGCCTTTTGACCAAAAACCCCCGCAGCAATACCCCCCAAGGCACCGCACAAACCGTGAAGCGGCCAAACGCCCAAGACATCATCAATCTTCCAACGATTTTGTACAAGGGTGAACATCACCACAAAAAGGCCGCCCGCCATTCCGCCAACAATCAATGCGCCCATAGGGTGCATTAAGTCAGAGCCCGCACAAACAGCGACCAAGCCAGCCAATGGGCCGTTATAGCTAAAACCTGGGTCATTTTTTCCTGCCAACCAAGCCACCAGTGTTCCGCCGACCATGGCCATGAGCGAATTCATTGCAACCAAGCCACTTAATTTATCCACGGTTTGAGCACTCATGACATTGAAGCCAAACCAACCTACAGCCAATACCCAAGCCCCAAGTGCTAAGAAGGGAATATTTGATGGGGGATGAGCTGAAATACGCCCATCTTTTGTATAGCGACCATGACGCGCACCCAACAAAATAATCGCTGGCAACGCAATCCATCCACCGACCGCATGCACAACAATTGAACCAGCAAAGTCATGAAACTCCTCGCCAGTTAAACCTTTAATCCACGCTTGAAAACCAAATTGCTGATTCCAAACCATGCCCTCAAAAATCGGATACACAAATCCAACCAATATAAATGTCGCAATCAATTGAGGGTTGAATTTGGCTCGCTCTGCAATACCCCCTGAAATAATTGCAGGGATAGCTGCAGCAAAAGTGAGCAAAAAGAAAAACTTGACCAATTCATAGCCATTTTTTTCGGCCAAAGCTTCCGCGCCCGTAAAAAAGTTCACGCCATAAGCAATGCTGTAACCAATAAAAAAATAAGCAATTGTTGAAACGGCAAAATCAATCAAAATCTTAACTAAAGCATTGACCTGATTCTTTTTACGAACAGTCCCAAGCTCTAAAAAAGCAAAGCCTGCATGCATAGCAAGCACCATAATGGCGCCCGTCATAATAAAAAGGGCGTCTACGCCAGTTTTAAAATTTTCCATATAGCTCTCCTATAAGGCATTTATTAAGCTCCGAATTATCAGGGGTAGGATGCATCTCTCTGGATCAAAATGCACCAATTTTGTGCAAAGTTATTTTTGGTGGTTTTTCTGTGCTTAGGTACAATGTCATGTCGATGGGAGAGTTTGGTTTACCCAACGCCGAAGGCGCAATGCCCATGAACGCTCAGGCAAACGGACCGTCGATATTTACACTCTGGAGAGCGGCATTCAATTGCCCACCGAAGGGGCTAAGAACTTGTAAACGGGTTACAAGTTTCAATCTCTCAGGTAACAGGACAGGGGGGCATCAATTCCTTTAAGGAGTTTGGATGTCCGTCGCCCCTACGCAACTTAAGCGCACAATTCTCTTTGAAACCCATCAATTGGCTGGCGCCAAATTAGTTGATTTTGGCGGTTGGGAAATGCCTGTTAACTACGGCTCTCAAATTGAAGAGCACATTGCAACCAGAACTAACTGCGGTATTTTCGACGTTTGTCACATGGCTGCAGTTGATGTGCTTGGGGCAGATGCCAAGCCTTTTTTAGAAAAGGTCTTGGCCAACGATGTCAATAAATTAAAAACCAATGGCCAAGCTCTGTATAGCTGCCTGCTCAATCATGATGCAGGTGTGATTGATGATCTGATTGTTTATCGCCTAGATCCAAACTACCGTTTGGTGATTAATGCTGCCACCGCTCACACAGATTTAGAGTGGCTCAAGCAAGAGGCAAAAGCGTTTTCCAATGTTCAATTAATCCCCAGAAGACCTGATCTTTTGAACAGCCAAAACCCTCAGGGAATGATTGCTGTTCAAGGGCCAAAAGCTCTTGGGCTCATTGCATTGGCCATTCCAAGTCTTGCAACAGCTGCGACAGAACTAAAAGTTTTTCATGCTCGCTGCGTAGAGACTCCGTTTGGCGAAATTATGATTGCGCGCACAGGTTATACAGGTGAGGATGGCGCAGAATTATTAGTTCCCATTGCTCAAACAGCCGCCATTTGGTCTGTACTAGTCGGCGCTGGCGCACAACCGGCGGGCTTAGGTGCTAGAGACACACTGCGACTTGAAGCAGGCATGAACTTGTATGGTCAAGACATGAACGATCAAACCAATCCTTTAGATGCAGGTCTAGGCTGGACGATCGATCGTAGTTCAAATCGACCCTTTAATGGTCGACAAGCCCTTGAAAACAGAAATCAACAGTTTGTTTTTTTAGGTTTGATTTTGCAAGACAAAGGGGTTTTAAGATCCCATCAAATAGTTAAATCTTCTGAAGGGGAGGGTGAAATTACCAGTGGCACATTTAGCCCATCACTTCAAAAATCTATTGCCTTGGCCAAATTGCCGCTTCAAACAAAAGTGGGCGATCTGGTCAAAGTTGTCATTCGTGACAAAGAATTAAATGCAGTTGTTGTCAAACCCCCTTTTGTACGCCATGGTAAAGCCTTGGTTTAATTATTGGAGAACCTTATGAATATTCCTCAAGACCTACGTTACACAGAATCACATGAATGGATTAGAAAAGAAGCCGATGGCTCAATTACAGTTGGCATTACAGATCACGCACAAGAGGCTTTGGGCGACATCGTTTTTTTAGAACTTCCTCAAGTGGGCAAAAACTTTGATGCGGGCGATGCTTGCGCAGTGGTTGAATCTGTCAAAGCTGCGAGTGACATTTACGCCCCTTTAAGTGGTGAGGTGATTGCTAATAATGATGCTGCTGTGAGCGCCCCTGAATCTGTTAACTCAGACGCGTATGGATCATGGTTGTTCAAAATGAAACCAACAGATATTTCTAAATTAGATGCATTGCTAACAGCTGATGCTTACGCAAAAAACATTGGTGCTTAACAATGAAAAGCTCTTTGACCTCTCTTGAAAACCATGATGCCTTTTTAAGTCGTCACATTGGACCCTCTCCAGCAGATGAGTTATCCATGTTGCAGTTTCTTGGCTTTAACAAGCGTGAAGATTTAATTAATGCCGTAGTTCCAAGCAACATCAGAAGTAAAGACAAGCTGCCACTTGGCGACTACTCTCTTGCCAAAGGGGAGAGTGAGGCGCTCAATTTATTAGCCAGCATTGCTAATAAAAATAAAGTCTTTAAGAGCTTTATTGGTCAAGGCTATTTCAACAACATCACCCCGGGTGTGATTCAAAGAAATATTTTAGAAAACCCGGCGTGGTACACCGCATACACACCTTATCAACCTGAAATTTCTCAGGGCCGCCTAGAGGCGATAGTTAACTTTCAACAAATGTTGATTGACCTCACGGGCATGGATATTGGCAACGCCTCTATGTTGGACGAAGGCACAGCGGCAGCCGAAGCCATGACCTTGGCTTTACGCACCTGCCAATCTAAATCAAACACCTTCTTCGTGGCCAATGATGTATTGCCACAAACGATTGCCGTGATTAAAACGAGAGCCAAACCGCTTAATATCAAAGTGCAGATTGGTTCTATTGATGAAGCGCAACAAGCAGATGCCTTTGCGGTACTTCTTCAATATCCTGGTGTTGACGGCAGTATCAGCGATCAATCTACCTATCAAAAAATTGCTGAATCAATTCATGCCAAAGGGGGCTTGCTAATTGTTGCTGCCGATTTGCTGGCATTGACTTTATTATCTCCCCCGGGAGAATGGGGCGCTGATGTGGCAGTTGGCACAGCTCAACGCTTTGGTGTTCCAGTTGGCTTTGGCGGACCTTCAGCTGGATATCTAGCAACCAAAGACGCCTTTAAGAGAAGCATGCCGGGTCGCTTGGTTGGTGTGACGATTGACGCACAAGGTCAACCTGCTTACCGACTCGCCTTACAAACTCGCGAACAACATATTCGCCGCGAAAAAGCAACCTCAAACATTTGTACTGCGCAGGTTTTGTTGGCAGTAATGGCAAGCATGTACGCCATTTACCATGGGCCTGAAGGCTTGAAAAAAATTGCTCTCAAGACACATCGTCAAACCAGCATTCTTGCCTTGGCATTAAAGAAATTGGGTTTATCTGTTGTGAATCAACATTGGTTTGACACCATTACCGTCAGAGTACCCAATGCTGCACAAATACACCAGCTTGCTCAACAACAGGGTTGTAATTTTAGAGAAGTGGATGCCGAGCACATTGGGATTTCTTTAGATGAGACAACGGGTCGTGAAGAGCTCAATTTAATTTGGAAGATTTTAGGTGGAGAGGGCTCTCTTGACATTGATGCTTTGGATAAGGAAGTGATCAATGCCATTCCAGCCTCTTTAATTCGTCAAAGTGCTTACTTAACTCATCCAACCTTCAATCGCTATCACTCTGAACATGAAATGCTTCGTTACCTGCGTAGCCTTGCAGACAAAGATTTAGCACTTGATCGCACGATGATTCCATTGGGCTCTTGCACCATGAAATTAAACGCCACCAGCGAAATGATGCCGGTGACTTGGCCAAATTTTTCACAAATTCATCCACTGGCGCCACAAGACCAATGGACTGGTTATGCAAAACTCATTGAAGACACTGAAAAAATGATGTGCGCAGCAACTGGTTATGCTGCTGTGTCTTTACAACCCAATGCCGGTTCACAGGGAGAATATGCCGGATTATTGGTTATCTCTGCTTATCATGAATCACGCGGCGAAGGTCACCGAAACATCTGTTTGATACCTTCCTCAGCGCATGGAACGAATCCAGCATCTGCCCAAATGGCCGGCATGCAAGTGGTGGTGGTGAGCTGTGATGCAAACGGTAACGTGGATTTAGTCGACTTAAAAGCAAAAGCCGAAGAGCATTCAAAAAATCTTGCTGCCATCATGATTACTTATCCAAGCACGCACGGTGTTTTTGAAGAGGGAGTTCAAGAACTTTGCGAGATCATTCACCAGCATGGAGGTCAGGTTTACATTGACGGCGCCAACATGAATGCTTTAGTTGGAACTGCTGCGCCAGGCCATTTTGGCGGAGACGTCAGTCACCTCAATCTTCATAAAACATTCTGTATTCCCCATGGTGGTGGAGGTCCAGGTGTTGGCCCAGTTGCCGTTCGCTCTCACTTAGCACCTTTTTTACCTTGTTCTTTCACGGCGGGTACAGCCAATCGTTGGAATGACCTTGAATGGATGCGCATCAGTGCGGCACCTTTTGGATCAGCATCTATTCTTCCGATCTCATGGATGTATGTCGCGATGATGGGTTCAGATGGTTTAACCAAGGCCACTGAAACAGCCATTCTTTCAGCCAATTATGTAGCTAAAAAGTTGGCTCCTTTTTATCCAGTTTTATACAAAGGTAACCATGATTTAGTTGCCCATGAGTGTATTCTTGACTTAAGACCACTTCAAAAAGAAACTGGCATTAGCAACGAGGATGTGGCCAAGCGTTTAATGGACTTTGGCTTTCATGCGCCGACAATGAGTTTTCCGGTTCCCGGAACTCTGATGATTGAGCCCACTGAAAGTGAATCAAAGTTTGAGCTTGATCGCTTTATTGAAGCTATGGTAGCCATTGCTGAAGAAATCAAGAAGGTGGGCAATGGGGCTTATGACAAGCTTGATAACCCACTAAAAAATGCGCCACACACCGCAGAACTTGTCTTAGCCAATGAATGGAATCATTCCTACACTCGCGAAGAAGCCGCTTATCCTGTGGCAAGACTTAGAAAAAATAAGTACTGGCCACCAGTTGGTCGTGCAGATAACGTTTACGGTGATAGGAATCTATTCTGTACCTGTGTGCCAATAGCTGAATATGCTTAAGTAATTTTTTATCTAGAGTTGTATGGGGTCGCGCTCAATATACCAGCCGACCCCTTTTCTTTTGGTGGCCTGCATAGTCAGCATTTGCTGAAGAATTTCTAGAGCAACTTGTAAAGCCTGTCTACTGGTTGATTCAATTAACATTTGGGCTCTTTCTTGCCCAGCTAGACGAATCATTGTTTTAGGAACCACATCATTTAGAACAATATTCGCAGGCCAGTTCTTTACTTCAGAGGCATTTTTGGCAGCTTCTTTTAGCATATCCATGGCTGCCATTAATGTTTTGTGTTCGGAATGTATCAATGCCTGGTAGGAAAAGGGGGGGAGTCCAACTATTTTCCTCTCATCACAGATTTCAGATAAAAATCCATTCACATCATCACGCTGAAGATAACGATAGGGCGCTGCCGTTGGATACCTTGTTTGAATCACAACCCTCGAGTTAGAAGATTGGGCACTTCTGCCGGCTCTTCCAGTCACCTGCATCAATTGAGCAAAAAGTCTTTCAGCTGCTCGGTAGTCTTGAGAAAACAAGCTGGCATCAGCGTCAATCACCCCCACCAATGAGACTGATTGATAATCATGTCCTTTTGTAATCATTTGTGTACCAACTACGATATCAGCTTCTCCCTCATGAATTGCGCCAAACAACTCTTCTGCACTTCCTTTTTTTCTGGTTGTATCTGCGTCGATTCGCAAAATTTTTGCGCTTGGAAATGCTTGAGATAAATACTCTTCAACTTTTTGCGTTCCCTTTCCCATTGGGATTAAATCTGAGTTGCCACAATTGGGGCAGCTCTTGGGAATGCGCTTGATCAGCCCACAGTGATGGCAACACAAAGATGGTTTTTCATCTGCAGGGCGATGCAAAACCATATGAGATGAACATTTGATGCAGTCTGACACCCAGCCACATGCCTCACAACTTAAAACCGGCGAATAGCCACGGCGATTAATAAATATCAGCGTTTGTCGGCCTAGCTCTAGATTTTTAGAGATGCCACTCAATAAATGTTGGCTGAACCCATGGGCGTTTTTAATGCCAGCTTGCTTTTCAATATTTAGATCAACGATATCAACCGTTGGCTTTAATGCATTTTTTGCGGCGCGCTGATGAAGATTTAATTTTTGATATCGACCCTCTTGAGCATTGAACCAGCTCTCTAAGCTGGGTGTCGCAGACACAAGCAAAACGGGTATTTCTATTTTTTTTGCACGCCAAACAGCCAAATCACGCGCGGAATATCTCACACCCTCTTGTTGTTTATAAGACAAGTCATGCTCTTCATCGACTACGATCGCTTTCAGATTTGGCAACGAAACCATCGCCGCCATTCGAGTTCCGAGAATAATTTGGGCCTCACCTTTGTTAGCACTTGCCCAATTATCTGCGCGGACCCTATCTGTTAGTCGGCTGTGCAACACCACCACGGATTTATCTGGAAACGCCTGTCGAATACTTTCCTCAAGCTGAGGAGTCAAATTAATTTCTGGAACCATAATCAGTACTTGTGAGTTTTCCTCTGCAAGCACTTTTGATAACCAGCGAAGATAGGTCAGCGTTTTTCCGCTTCCCGTAACTCCCTGCATTAAATAGCACCCAAATATGTTTTTATTAGATGCCGCGGTTAATTCTTTAACAGCCAGTTCTTGCTCTTCATTGAGCAGTATTTCAACTTTATATTCTTCCTGATTTTTATCTTTTCCTGGCTTTTTATTTTCTTTTTTATTCGATGAAGCCTTCTTTTCCTGGCTCAACAAATTCCATTTATCTTTTTGACGCCAATATTTTGGGACGCTGGGAACTATGACCTCTCCGACTGACTTCAGATAGTAGCTAGAGGCAAACTCAGCCATTGCAATGACATCATCTGACAAGGGAGGAGCGGGTGCAATAGCAGTGACTTTTTTTAGTTTATGAATGTCAAAGTCAGATTCTTTAATCTGATTGATCACAACCCCTACGATCTCTTTTTTGCCGAACTCTACAGAAACTATTTGCCCTCTTTGAGGTAAACGACCTAGAAATTCAGGACTCCATAAGTAATCAAATAATTTATTGACGGGGGTATCCACAGCAACCTGAACAATACATTCATTCAAGTTATTTTCTGGCAAGTTCATGTTTTACTTTAACTCTATCTTAGAGGCTGTTGCTATGAAATGATTTTTTCTGAGTATAAAAATGCTGTGGAAAACCTTGTGGATAAGTTGTTCAGTTTTCAACTTTTCCCTTTATTTCATTAGTATCAATGATTTTGACTGATTCACCACTATTTATAATATTACTATATAAATCAATGGCTTATTAAAATAAGTCTGGGTTTTAGTCTCAATTTGGCCACAAATTTTGCTGCTTATGCACCAATTCAATGGTCTGTGCATAAGTTATTACTCACATGCCGGATAGATTTAATTTCTGAGCTGTGTTGAGTGATTTAGAACTGTTTCAACCAAAGCGGTCACATGCTCAGGATTGGTGAACTGTGAAATACCATGACCTAGGTTAAAGACGTGTCCATCTAAAGGATGGAGGTCATTGGCCAAAGCTGGCGTTTGTGCCAGTTCATCTAAAATTCTTTTGACTTCTACACCAATTTGTTCGGATGAGGAGAATAACGCCAGTGGATCAAAGTTACCTTGCAAAGCCAATGGGGTTTTATTTGCAAGTAAGCGCTTACGTGATTTACCAACTGACGCTGTCCAATCTAAGCCTATGACATCTGCGCCTGAATGTGCGATGTCCTCTAACCAAATTCCACCACCTTTGGTAAAAACCAAAATTGGTATTTGTTGGCCATCTTTTTGACGAGGCAATAAATCAATCACAGCCCTCATGCTCGCCAAAGATGTTTTTTGATACCACCCATCAGGAAGCAAACCGCCCCATGTATCAAATATCATCAAGGCTTGAGCGCCAGCATCAACCTGCGTCTTTAAATATTCAGCTACGGATTGAATATTTGCATCTAAAACCTTTTTCATTAGATCAGGCCTTTGATACAACATTTCTTTAGTATGTTTAAAGTCAGATGATCCCGAGCCCTCAATCATGTAGCAAGCAAGCGTCCAAGGGCTACCTGAAAAACCAATCAGCGGCACTCTTTGCTGACCGTTTTGAATCAATGCTCGTCTAATTTCTGAAACGGCATCAAACACATATTTCAGTTGATTAAGGTCAGCAGGGCGCAATTGATTAACGGCTTGCTCATCTCTTAATGGTCGACTAAATCTTGGCCCTTCACCCGCCTCAAAGCTGAGGCCCAATCCCATAGCATCAGGAATTGTCAAAATATCTGAAAACAGAATGGCCGCATCCAAAGGATATCGGTCCAATGGTTGCAAAGTAACTTCTGTTGCTAATTGAGGATTTTTTGCCAGCGCTAAAAAACTGCCGGCCTTGGCGCGTGTGGCATTGTATTCAGGCAAATATCGACCTGCCTGGCGCATCAACCAAATAGGCGTTCTATCGGTTGATTGCTTTAAGCATGCGCGCAGGAAGCGATCGTTAAGTAAACCCAATTATTTCTTTTGACGTAATTTTGCGATGGCCGCTAATTGGGCTGCTGCCATTGCAAACTCTGACTGAGCATGAGCAAAATCAATGTCGCTGCTACGATTTTGCATGGCTTCTTCCGCTGCTTTTTTGGCTTCAGTGGCCTTTGCCTCATCAAGGTCATGTCCGCGAATAGCTGTATCAGCAAGCACTGTTACTTTATTCGGTTGAACCTCAAGGATGCCACCAGCAACGAAAACAAACTCTTCGTCACCATCAGCTTTTTCAATGCGTACTGCACCTGGACGAATCCTGGTAATTAGGGGAGTGTGTCCCGGCAAAATACCCAATTCACCACTTTCACCAGGCAAAGCGACAAACTTTGCTTCGCCCGCGAAAATGGATTGCTCGGCGCTAACTACATCAACGTGGATGTTAGACATGTGCGTTCCTTGGTATTACTGCAACTTCTTAGCTTTTTCGATCGCTTCGTCAATGCCGCCAACCATATAGAATGCCTGCTCAGGCAAATGGTCAAGCTCGCCATCAACAATCATCTTGAAGCCACGGATTGTTTCTTTCAATGGAACATATTTACCTGGAGAACCCGTAAACACTTCCGCAACGTGGAAAGGTTGAGACAAGAAACGCTGAATCTTACGAGCACGTGCAACAGCCTGCTTATCTTCTGGTGACAACTCATCCATACCCAAAATCGCAATAATGTCACGCAACTCTTTGTAGCGTTGCAATGTAGTTTGAACACCGCGAGCTACGTTGTAGTGCTCTTCACCAACCACTTGTGGATCTAACTGACGGCTAGTTGAGTCTAGTGGATCAACCGCTGGATAGATACCCAAAGCAGCAATGTCACGAGACAACACAACTGTTGAGTCTAAGTGCAAGAATGTTGTCGCAGGTGATGGATCTGTTAAGTCGTCCGCTGGGACGTAAACGGCTTGAATAGATGTAATAGATCCAGTTTTTGTAGAAGTAATACGCTCTTGTAAGCGGCCCATTTCTTCAGCCAATGTAGGTTGATAACCCACAGCTGATGGCATACGACCCAACAACGCAGACACTTCAGTACCCGCCAATGTATAACGATAAATATTGTCAACGAAGAACAAGATGTCACGGCCTTCGTCACGGAAACGCTCAGCCATTGTCAAACCTGTTAACGCAACGCGCAAACGGTTACCTGGTGGCTCGTTCATCTGACCGAAAACCATTGCCACTTTATCTAGAACGTTAGAGTCTTTCATCTCGTGGTAGAAGTCGTTACCTTCACGAGTACGCTCTCCCACACCAGCAAACACTGACAAACCTGAGTGTTGCTTAGCGATGTTGTTAATCAACTCCATCATGTTCACTGTTTTACCCACACCCGCACCGCCGAACAGACCAACCTTACCGCCTTTTGCGAATGGGCAAACCAAGTCAATCACCTTAATGCCTGTTTCCAACAAATCAACTGAAGGAGACGACTCATCAGATTTAGGCGCAGACTGGTGAATCGCACGACGCTCATCCGTTCCGATTGGACCGGCTTGGTCAATTGGGCGACCCAACACATCCATAATACGGCCAAGTGTTGCTGGGCCAACTGGCACAGAAATACCTTTGCCGGTATTTGACACACTCATGCCACGACGTAAACCGTCGCTTGATCCTAAAGCAATGGTACGCACTACACCATCACCTAGCTGTTGTTGCACTTCAAAGGTTAAACCTTTTTCTGCAAAAGATGCTTCGCCACTCTCTTCCAAGACTAAGGCGTCATAAACTTTAGGCATCTTGTCACGTGGGAACTGAATGTCCACCACCGCGCCAATGCACTGAACGATATTTCCGTTGCTCATCGTATTTCTCCGATCACTAATTTTTTACAATACATTCGTTATCAAACTGCCGCAGCGCCGCC
>JACCDK011832097.1_pt1 | contig 16920 bp, 18 predicted proteins | sample 7445871 | NCBI WGS metagenome assembly JACCDK01 (sample SAMN15323436, study PRJNA562643) | freshwater metagenome | isolation source: river surface water | place: USA:Blue River Watershed | collected 2017-08-15
ATGGTGGCAACACGACCAACGACGAGGCCATCGGCGTCGATAATGTGCCATTGCTTTTCGACCTCTGCCGGCTTTGCCGGTTTGGTCATACGGGTGAGCGCCTTCATAAAAGTGCGTCCTCTTGACGGTAAAACAAAAAGGCGCTGCCCTTGCGGACAGCGACGATGGACGCCCTTTTGCAGGGGTGGGCCGTTAAGTCAAGGATTCGGGCGGCTCTTGAAACGGGTAAAATAATACCGCTGCGATTTAAGAGCGGCGACCAAGGACATGAAGGCCCCAGCTGGTAGAGGCCACAACCAGCGCCCCCACGGCCTGATGCAGCACCGCCAGACCAATATTGACCCCGGTCATCACCGTCGCAATGCCCAGCAGCATTTGCGTACCCACGCTGATGTGAATGGCGATCGAGGCCGGGCGGACCCCGGCCTGCTTCACGCGCCGGGCCAAAAGGATGAGCGCGCCGAGCGCAACCCACGCCCACCAGCGATGGACGAAATGGATCACAAAGGGATCATTGGTCAGCACATGCCAGGCGCTGCCCATGATGTTGGGATCTGGGATGAGCTTGCCATTCATCAGCGGCCAATCGCTGGCGACAAGGCCTGCATTGAGGCCCGCCGTATAGGCGCCGAACAATAACTGGATCAGTAAAATGGACGCCACCACCAGACCGAAGCCCATCAGCCGCGCGGGCCGCGCCTTTGGATCTTGGGCCAGCGCCTTCAAATCAATCGCCGTCCAGACAAGGCCCGCAAGGATGAAAAGGGCGGTGAGCAAATGCGTCGCCAACCGATAATGGCTCACATCGGTGCGATCGACCAGACCAGAGGCCACCATCCACCAGCCAATTGTCCCTTGCAGCCCGCCAAGCGCCAGCAGCGCGACCAGCCGCAGGCCATAGCCCTTCGGGATAGCGCGGCGCAGGGCAAACCAAAGCAAGGGCAGCGCAAAGGCAAGGCCGATCAACCGACCGAGCAGACGGTGCACCCATTCCCAAAAGAAGATGAACTTAAATTCGCTGAGGCTCATGCCCTTATTGATCAGCTGATATTCCGGGATCTGGCGATATTTATTGAACGCCTCTTGCCAATCCTGCGCAGTCAGCGGCGGTATGACGCCCGTCACGGGTTTCCATTCGGTGATGGACAGGCCAGATTCGGTCAGGCGGGTGATGCCACCGACCACCACCATGAGGAAGACAAGACTGGCAACCGCATACAGCCAATTGGCAATCGCATTTGGGCGGGACAGGGGCTGAGACATGCGGGCCATATAGGCATGTGGCGGCGCATCGCAAAGCCCCACCTTGGGTCAGGCTATGGGGGGTCAGGCTATGGGGGGTCAGGCTGAAACCTCATAATGTTATATTGTATCGTCACATGATCTGTGGCATAGGCATCGCATGATCAAGGGACTCGCCTTTGCCAATCGCCTTCACCAGCTGGATCGCTGGGCCATGGGTCTGTCTGGCCTGTGCGTGGCGCATTGTCTTGCCTCTTCGATCTTCTTTGCCGTCATGGCCTCTGCGGGCAGCGTGTTCCTCCACCCGCTGGTGCATGAAATCGGCCTTGTCCTCGCCATAATATTCGGCGCGATCAGCCTGGGGCGCGGCATCATGGCCCATGGCGTGATGACGCCGATCGCCATTGGCGCGGTCGGCTTGGCGACAATGGGGGTTGCGCTCACGCTGCCACATGATGGCAGCGAGGCTTTGGCAACGATTATTGGCGCCTCCATTTTGGCGCTTGGCCATTATCTCAATCGGCGCGCCTTCGCCTGATCCTGCGGCCCGCTTGCAGCGGCCATCCATTCCGCCTAGTTTCATCGCCATGACTGGTCACGCCCACACCCATGCCCTGCCTGCGGGAGACGCGCTCACCGATGCCGCCCGCAATGCGATGGCGCGGGCAGGCGAGCAGTGGACGGCGATGCGAGCCAGCGTCTTTGATGCGCTGGTCGGGTTTGAAAAGCCGGCCTCTGCCTATGACATTGCCGAGGCTGTGTCGCGCGCGCAGGGGCGGCGCGTGGCGGCCAATAGCGTCTATCGCATCCTCGATCTCTTCGTCACCGCCAATGTCGCGACCCGCGTGGAAAGCGCCAATGCCTATATTGCCAATGCCCACCCCGATTGTGAGCATGACTGCATCTTTCTGGTCTGTGATGATTGCGGGGCAACCACGCATATTGACGATGACAGCATCACCGAAAGCGTCCGCATGGCCGCGCGCAAAGCCGGGTTTCGGCCGACAAAGCCTGTGGTTGAAGTGCGGGGCACCTGCGCCGACTGCGCCTAGATGATCCGCGCTGATCCTTTTCGATGACGTTACTGGGCCTGATCCTTGCCGGGGGGCAATCCTCCCGATTTGGCAGCGACAAGGCGGTGGCCCTTCATCAGGGCCGCCCGCTGATCGACCATGTGGCCGATGCCCTGCACCCGCATGTTGATGCGCTGGCGGTGGCCGGGCGCGACTGGCCAGATTTGATCCGTATTGAGGATGCGCCAGAGCCGGGCCTTGGCCCTTTGGGGGGTTTGCTCGGCGGGATGATCTATGCTGCCCACAATGGCTTTGATGCCATACTGACATCGGGCTGTGACACGCTGGGCCTAATGCCCACCCATATTGCAGCGCTTCATCCCGGTCCGGCGGTGCTCGAGACAACGCCTGTGGTGGGCCTTTGGCCAACCGCCCTTGGCCCTGCGCTTGCCGATTGGATGGTCCAGACGCAGCGTCATGCGCTTTATGGCTTTGCCCGTGCGGTCGATGCTCGGTTCGTTACGGTCGCGGAACCGCCCGCCAATATCAATCAGCCGTCCGACTTGGATCGATTGGCTTAACGTTCCGCCGGCCGTGCCCAGACGCGCTGCCCACCGACCCATGTTTCAAAGACCGTTGTCGACCGAAGATCAGCAGCATCAGCGCGTAAAGGATCTTGATCCACCAAGATGAAGTCCGCCCAATAGCCGGGGGTCAGTTGACCGACGCGGGTTTCGGCAAAGCTGGCATAGGCCGCCCCCTGTGTGAAACTGGCGAGCGCATCTTCGCGCGACAGGCGCTCTTCGGGCCGCCATCCACCGGCCGGTTCGCCCTTGGCATCTTGTCGAGTGGAGGCTGCCGCCAGCCCCGCAAAGGGGTCTGGGCTTTCAACGGGTGTATCGGACCCAAAGGCCAGCCGAACCCCCGCAATCTGGAGCGAGCGCCAAGCATAGGCCCCCTGAAGCCGCGCCGAGTCCAGCCGCGCTTCTGCCATCGTCCGGTCGCTTGTCTGATGGACCGGCTGCATGGAGGCAATCACGCCCAATCGAGCGAAGCGGGATATGTCCTTTGGATCGAGAATCTGGGCATGTTCAATGCGCCAGCGCCGATCCCCACCATAGCTGGCAGAAACATCCTCAATCGCATCGAGAAGCTGTGCATTAGCGGCATCGCCAATGGCATGCACCGCGAGCTGAAACCCGTCCATCGCCGCCCGGCTCATCAAATTGCGCAGCTTTGCATCGTCCAGAAACTGCAAGCCACGCTCTGCTGGCTTGTCGGCATAGGGCCGTTTCAACCACGCCCCGCGTGATCCCAAAGCGCCATCGGCATAGAGTTTCACGCCTGCCATGCGCAGTCTATCGCCATAGAGCCAAGGTGTCGGCTCCCCCGCTGTGATGGCGCGCATTGGGTCAAGCCCGGCGGAATAGCTGAAAATCCGCAGATTGAGCCACCCGGCATCCCCCGCCCGGCGGAAGCTCTGCCAATCGTCGAGCGTACTGCCCATATCGGCAATTGCGGTAATCCCAAGCGAGAGGAGCGCCTCTTGCGCCTTGGCGAGCGCAAGATCGCGTTCCTTCGCCGAAGGTTGGGGGGCATGGCGCGCCACCAAATCCGCTGCGGCATCGATGAAGACACCGCCTGGCTGTGCGCCTTCCATCTGAATCTGTCCGCCTGCCGGGCTTTTGGTCGCCGCCGTAATGCCAGCAACGGCCATTGCGGCGCTATTGGCCCAGCCGGCATGGCCATCAACACGCTCGAGCCAGACGGGGCGGTCTGCAACCACAGCATCCAATTCAGCGGCGGTCGGGAAGCGGCCCAGCTTCCAGCTTTCCTGATTCCAGCCTCGGCCAATGATCCATTTGCGACTGGGGTTGGCGCGCGCATATGCTGCAATTTTCGCCTGTGCATCGGCAAGGCTGGTCGTGTCGCTGAGGTCGAGCGTCAATCGCTGAATGCCCAGCCCCATGACATGGCCATGCGCATCGATCAGCCCGGGCATAAGGGTGCGGCCCTGCCCATCCAACCGGAAGCTATAGGTCACAGGCGGCGCTTTGCGATCGGCCTTGCGCGGCTTGGCCGCTATCGGATCTGGCTGACTGCCCTTGGTTGGAATGAGCCGCGCCACCTTGCCATCCGGGCCAATGACCATGCCGGAAAAGCGGATGACTTCCCCCCGGGCGTCCAGCGTCAGGCCATTGACGTTGTCGATCAGCGTGTCGGCCTGTGCGGGCATGGCTGCCAGCGTAAGGCCGACTGCCGTGGCGAGCGCGGCGGATCTGCGCCGCATCACTTTGCCTTCAGACGGCGGATCAGCGCGCTTGTATCCTGACGGCCGCCGCCCATGTCCTGCACCTCGGCGTAAAATTGGTCGATGAGCGCCGCGAGCGGCAGGGTTGCCCCATTGGACCGCGCCTCTTCCAGCGCAAGGCCCAGATCCTTGCGCATCCAATCCACCGCAAAGCCAAAATCAAATTCATCCTTGGCCATGGTTTCCCAGCGATTGAGCATCTGCCAGCTGGAGGCCGCCCCGCCTGAGATCGATTCAAACACCTTGTCGAGATCAAGGTCGGCCGCTTGGGCAAAGCGCATCGCCTCTGACAAGCTTTGGATGATGCCCGAAAAGGTGATTTGATTGACCATCTTGGTCGTCTGCCCCGCGCCCGAGGGGCCGACATGGACGATCTTTTTGGAATAGGCCTGCATATAGGGTGTGGCCGCGGCAATGGCAGCATCTCGCCCGCCGCACATAAGAGTCAGCGTGCCTTGTTCCGCGCCAATCTGTCCGCCGGTCACGGGGGCATCGACAACCATGACGCCCGATCCCTTGGCCTCAACGGCAAGTTGCCGGGCGATTCGCGCCGATACTGTGGTGTGGTCAATGAAAACGCTACCCGCCTTCATCGTGCGGAAGGCGCCATCCCGGCCCAGCGTGACAGCCGCCAAATCTTCATCTGCGCCGACACAGCTGATGACAGCATCAACGCCCTCTCCGGCCTCTGCCGGGGACGACGCGACGCTGCCGCCATGCTGGGCAACCCAGTTTTCCGCCTTGGCGCGGGTGCGGTTATAGACGACCATCTCGTGGCCGGCTTGGGCCAAATGCCGGGCCATTGGACCCCCCATGACGCCAAGACCAATAAATGCGAGTTTTGCCATAATCGCTCATTACGCACAGATGCGTCGGGACGCCAGAGCGCGATATTGTCTCTTTTGCTGCGTCTTGCGGTTTCCATATCGACATCGGATCGGTTAAGCGCTGCGCATGATGTCAGATCAAAACCCTCTTCCCGTTACGCTCGCCGATGTCCGCGCCGCGCATGACCGCATTCGCGCCTCCATTGTCCGCACGCCAACCCTGCACAGCCAAACGCTGTCGGATTTGACGGGAGCCAATGTCTGGCTGAAGTTTGAAAACCTCCAGTTTACGGCCGCTTATAAGGAACGGGGAGCGCTGAATCGTCTTCTCCAGCTGGGCGAAAAAGAGCGCGCAGCCGGCGTGATTGCGGCATCTGCGGGCAATCATGCGCAGGGCCTGGCCTATCACGGCAAAAGACTCGGCGTGCCGGTGACCATCGTCATGCCCAAGCCGACTCCGATCGTGAAAGTCATGCAGACACAAAGCCATGATGCCCGCGTCGTCCTGTTCGGGGAAACATTTGATCAGGCATATGCCCATGCCCGTGAGCTGGAACAGGCCGAACATCTGACCTTTGTCCACCCCTTTGACGAAGCAGATATTATTGCCGGACAGGGCACATTGGCATTGGAAATGCTCGAAGATGCGCCAGAACTGGATTGTTTTGCCGTGCCGATTGGCGGCGGCGGCCTGATTTCCGGCATTTCAACCGTGGCCCGCGCGCTGAAGCCCGATGCCGAAATCATCGGCGTTCAGGCAGAGCTCTTCCCCAGCATGTATAATATCCTCATTGGCAGTGAACTACCCATTGGCGGCGATACGCTGGCCGAGGGGATTGCGGTCAAATATCCCGGGGATTTGACGCGTCAATTTGTTGCAGCCCAAGTGGATGATATTCAGCTGGTGGGCGAACGTCATTTGGAACAGGCCGTCAGCCTGTTGCTGCAAATTGAAAAGACGGTGGTGGAAGGTGCAGGAGCGGCGGGCCTTGCCGCGCTCTTAGCCAATCCAGATCGTTTCAAGGGGCGCAATGTTGGCGTCGTCCTATGCGGTGGCAATATTGATACCCGCCTGCTCGCCAATGTCTTGCTGCGCGATCTGGCCCGGTCGGGCCGACTGGCACGTGTCCGCTTGCACCTGCAAGACCGCCCCGGCGCGCTCTTTCGCGTCTTTGGTATTTTTGCAGAACAGGATGCCAATGTGCTGGAAATTTATCACCAGCGCGTTTTCACCAACTTGCCAGCCAAGGGCCTGATCACCGATATTGAATGCGAATTGCGCGATGCAGCACATTTGCAGACGCTGATCACCGCTTTGGCCGCAGGGGGCTACGACGTTAGTCTGGTCGAACCAGACTGACGGACAAGTTAACCGACATTGGAAGTAAAAGGCCTTTTCAGCAGGACCGTAAGCGGACATAAATGACCCAACGCCCCGGCCGCCCGCAGCGGCAGGAAAAGCCTTAGGACAAGGATGTCGCTGCTGTGACGGCCCAATTTCGGTTTCCCCGCTTTTTCGTGACCAGCCCGGCCCCCTGCCCCTATTTGCCGGGCAAGCTGGAACGCAAAGTCTTTACCGATTTATCGGGCGGGCATGCGACCGAATTGAGCGAAGCATTGAGCCGGATCGGCTTTCGGCGCAGTCAGGCGGTCGCCTATCGCCCCAGTTGCATGGAGTGTTCCGCCTGTGTGTCGGTGCGCGTTGTCGCAGGGGAGTTTAAGCCCAATGCCAGCCAGCGCCGCTTGCTGAAGAAAAATGCCGATCTGCATGTCGCCGCCTGCCAGCCTTGGGCAACGGAAGAGCAATTTGCGCTGTTGCGCCGCTATCTCTCGGCCCGGCACCCAAATGGTGGCATGTCGCAAATGGACGATATGGACTATGCGGATATGGTGGAAACAACACCGGTTGACACCAGCGTCGTTGAGTATCGAGAACCCTCAATCGATGGGCGACCGGGCCGTTTGGTCGGGGCCTGCCTCACCGATCAACAGGCCGATGGCCTCTCGATGATTTACAGCTTTTTTGAACCCGATGCAGCGCACCGCCCGGGTCTCGGCACCTTCATCATATTGGACCATATATTGCGCGCGGCCGAAGCCGGCCTGCCTTATGTCTATCTCGGCTATTGGATCGCAGGATCCCCCCGGATGGAATATAAGGGCCGCTTTCGCCCGCTCGAACGCCTCGGGCCAAATGGCTGGGCCCGCTTTACCCCCGACGCCGATCAGGATCACGTCCGCCCGCCAGAACTGGCCCGGATGATGATGGGCGTTTAGAGCCTTAGATCAATCCCGCCAGCGGCGAAGAGGGGTCGGCATACATGCGGCGGCCCATGCGCCCGGCGCGATAGGCGAGCCGGCCACTTTCCACCGCCAGCTTCATCGCGCGCGCCATCATGATCGGGTCTTTCGCCTCGGCAATGGCGGTGTTCATCAACACGCCTTCACAGCCCAATTCCATCGCCACCGCCGCGTCAGACGCTGTGCCGACACCAGCATCGACCAGCACAGGAACTTTGGCGCCTTCAATAATCAGGCGGATCGTCACGCGGTTCTGAATGCCAAGGCCAGAGCCAATGGGCGCGCCCAGCGGCATGATGGCGACTGCGCCTGCCTCTTCCAGCTGCTTGGCGGCAATGGGGTCATCCACGCAATAGACCATAGGCTTAAAGCCTTCTTTGACCAAGATTTCGGTCGCTTTCAGCGTTTCACGCATATCGGGATAGAGCGTGCGCGCTTCGCCCAGCACCTCCAGCTTCACCAAATCCCAACCGCCCGCTTCGCGCGCCAGACGCAAGGTGCGGATCGCGTCATCGGCGGTGAAGCAGCCTGCGGTATTGGGCAAATAAGTGTATTTTTTGGGGTCAATAAAATCGGTGAGCATCGGCGCCTTGGGGTCAGAAACATTGACCCGGCGCACCGCCACCGTGATGATCTCCGCGCCCGACGCCTCAAGCGCGGCCGCATTCTGCTCAAAATCCTTATATTTGCCCGTGCCGACAATCAGGCGGGAGTGGAAGGTCCGGCCCGCCACGGTCCAGCTGTCCTCAGCTTGCCCGCCGCCCACAAAATGGACGATTTCCAGCTGATCCCCATCACCGACAGACACTTGGGCCAGGGTGGAGCGGGGGACGATTTCGCGGTTGCGCTCGACCGCGACCTTGGTCGGATCAAGGCCAATGTCGCTGACCAATTGAGCCAGAGTCAAACCGGGGGCGATCTGGCGCAATTCGCCATTGAGCTGGATCGAAATCATGGTGCGGCCGTCCGTTCCTTTGCCTTTTGCTGCGGGTCCATATAGGGGAGACGCGAAGCACCGCAACCTGAACCCAATTGGGAGGAGCCCTGCATGGCTGAAAAGCCCGTCATTTATGTCCTTAATGGGCCAAATCTAAACCTGCTCGGCACGCGGGAACCGGATATTTATGGGTCGGACACGCTCGACGATATTGCCGGACAGCTTGAGGATCAGGCGCAGGCGCTGGGTGTGACGGTCGATGTCCGCCAGTCCAATCATGAGGGTCATTTGATTGATTGGCTGCATGAGGCACAGGCATCGGGCGCGAAGGCCGTGCTGCTCAACGCCGGCGCCTATACGCACAGCTCCATCGCGATTCATGATGCCATGAAGGCGATCACGGTTCCCGTGATTGAAGTGCATCTCTCCAACCCGCATCGGCGCGAAACCTTTCGCCACAAGAGCTTTGTGGGCGAGGCGGCCATTGGAACCGTGTCTGGATTTGGCGCGATGAGCTATACCCTTGCGCTGGACGCGGCGGTCAAGCTCTGACAAAGGGCATCAAATTTCTTCTTCTGGGGGACATATGGCAGAGAAAGCAGGACAGATGCAGGTAGATATTGCCCTTGTGCGGCAACTCGCCAAATTGCTGAACGACACAGGCCTGACTGAAATTGAGGTTGAGGCTGATGATCGCAAGATCCGCGTTGCCCGCACGATGCAGGGCGCATCCGTCACAATGGCAGCACCCGCTGCAGCGCCCGCGGCTGTAGCCGCCCCTGCACCCGTCGCAGCCCCAGTGGATGTGGCCCCAGCCGACCATCCAGGTGCCGTGAAATCGCCGATGGTGGGGACGGCCTATCTGGCTGCATCTCCGGAAGCCGCACCCTTTGTATCGGTCGGCGATGCAGTGAAAGAGGGCGACACCCTGATCATCATCGAGGCGATGAAGGTGATGAACCCGATCACCGCCCCGCGCGGTGGCAAGGTGACGCAGATTTTGATCGCCAATGGCCAGCCGGTTGAATTTGATCAGCCGCTGGTCGTGATTGAGTAATGGCATACCAGACCCCAGGGATCGCTGCATGACCATCGAAAAACTTTTGATCGCCAATCGCGGCGAGATTGCCCTGCGCATTCATCGCGCCGCGCATGAAATGGGCATTAAGACTGTCGCCGTCCATTCGACCGCCGATGCCGACGCCATGCATGTGCGTTTGGCCGATGAAGCCATTTGCATCGGCCCGCCAGCGGCCAAGGACAGCTATCTCAACGTCCCGGCGATCATTTCTGCAGCGGAAGTTTCCGGCGCGGATGCCATTCATCCGGGCTATGGATTTCTGTCGGAAAATGCGCGCTTTGCGGAAATTATCGAGGAGCATAAACTGATTTTCGTCGGGCCAAAGCCCGAACATATCCGCACCATGGGCGACAAGGTGATGGCCAAGAAGACGGCCGGCGATCTTGGTCTGCCGCTGGTGCCCGGATCAGCCGGTGCGATTGAGGATGTAGAAGAAGCCAAGCGCCTTGCACGCGAAGTTGGCTATCCGGTGATTATCAAGGCCGCCTCTGGCGGGGGTGGCCGGGGCATGAAGGTTGTTTCGAGCGAGGAAGAGCTTGAAACCCAAATGCAGCAGGCCGGCACCGAGGCAAAGGCCGCCTTTGGCGACGCGACTGTCTATCTGGAAAAATATCTGGGCAATCCGCGCCATATTGAGTTTCAGGTGTTTGGCGATGGCAAGGGCAATGCCATTCATTTGGGCGAGCGGGATTGTTCGCTTCAGCGCCGCCACCAAAAGGTTTTGGAAGAAGCGCCGTCGCCCGTCATCTCCGCCGAAGAGCGCGCGCGCATGGGCGGCATTGTCGCCAAGGCGATGGCCGATATGGGCTATCGCGGAGCCGGCACGATTGAGTTTTTGTGGGAAGATGGGCAGTTTTATTTCATCGAAATGAACACCCGTATTCAGGTGGAACATCCCGTCACCGAAATGATCACCGGCTTTGATCTGGTGCGCGAGCAAATCCGCATTGCCGAGGGGCGCCCCCTGTCTGTGAAGCAGGAAGATCTGGAGTTTCGCGGCCATTCCATCGAATGCCGCATCAACGCTGAAGACCCGCGGACATTTGCGCCCTCCCCGGGCCTGATCAAGGCCTATCACCCAGCAGGTGGCATGCATGTGCGCGTCGATAGCGCGCTTTATGCAGGCTATAAGATTCCGCCTTATTATGACAGCATGATCGGCAAGCTGATCGTTTATGGCCGCACGCGCGAAAGCTGCATGATGCGCATGCGCCGCGCGCTTGAGGAAATGGTGGTGGATGGGGTGAAAACCAACATCCCCCTGCATCAGGATTTGCTGGCCCAAGCCGACGTGATTGACGGCAATTACACCATTAAATGGCTGGAAGAGTGGCTCGCGCGCGAAGCGGATCAGGGATAAGTCTGTTCGCCGCAGATTAAAGTCGGCGCGCATTCAAGCCCCCTTGCCAGAGCAAGGATGTTTCGGGCATTCATCGGGCGCGGGCGATTTGGCTGCCGTCTGGGATGCTGACCATGGGTTTGAATGCACAATTTTCTGCTCTGCTAATCGCATCGCTGATGGTGGGGAGTGCTGTGCACGCGCAACAGGCGCCGCCGCAAGACATCTTACCCCAAATGAGCGTCCCGACACCCGTTCCGCCTGCGCCCGCTGAAGATGCCATCGCCCCCGCTGTGGCACCGGCACCCTTTTGGCCGCTGGCAGAGGCAAAGCAGCTTCTTTCAGTCATTGAAGCCATTGGCAAAAGGGGCTTGTTACCACGCGATTATGCGCCGCAAGCGCTGCGCGCCGCCATTGCGGCGGGCGAAGGTGCGGCATTGAACACGCTTGCCACACGTCTTTTTTCCGATCTGGCTACTGATCTGCGCGATGGGCGCACGCCCATTGCCGCGCGGGGGGATTGGTTCGTTGACGATCCCGACGCCCAGACCATGCCCACCGATATTGCGCTTCAAGTGGCGCTTGAAAGCCATGATGTGGACGCCGCCTTAACCCGTCTGGAGCCCAAGCATCCGGATTATGCGGCGCTCAAAGCAGAATTGGCCCGCACGCCCGTCGCACAGACAAGCCGCATTGCCCAATTGCGGATCAATCTGGATCGCTGGCGCTGGCTGCCCCAATATTTGGGCGACAAACATGTGCTCGCCAATGTCCCCGAATATATGGTGCGCATCAACACCTATGGCCGCAACATCGCTGCCTATCGGGTGATTGTGGGCAAGCGCGACACACCAACGCCGCAGCTGTCGTCCACCGCGACAGGCATTGTTGTCCATCCGCCCTGGGTCTTGCCACAAAGCATCATCCGGCAGGAAGTTGGGCCGCTCATTGCGCGCGATCCTGCCTTGGCCCGGGCGCGCGGCTATGTCTGGACAGGGACGGGCAAGACTCTGTCCGTGGTGCAAAAGCCCGGCCCGACGGCGGCCCTTGGCCAGTTGAAGCTCGATATGCCAAACGACCATGCCATCTTCTTCCACGACACGCCCAATAAGGCGCTCTTTGCCAATAATCCGCGCGCTTATAGCCATGGCTGCCTGCGCACAGACCGCGCCTTTGAATTCGGCATTTTGCTCAGCCTGTTACAATCTGGTGAAAAATTGAACGACGCGATGGCCCGCAACCGTATTGCCGATAATCTGGTTCAGCTGATCCGCGCAGGTGACACGGCCAAGGCCCCGTTTAAGGAAAATATTCCTGTGCACATCGCCTATTTCACGGTCGCAACTGCCGGGGGAACCGCCCTGCAGACCTTCCCCGACTTATATGGGCGGGATGCCGCTGTTCTGGCGGCCTTTGCTACACCTCGACAGGGGCGCATGACGCCGGAACTTGTTGCGCCATCAGCAGTTACCCCAAAAGGCTAAAATACACCGCGCGTCCGCCCGCAAGCGTCGTCTGGCATCCGCAATGTGCGGAACGCTGGTATTTTTGCTGCGACTCTGTTATACTTACCAACGAATGCGGGATATCCCGCACCGGATGGAGTGTCCCGCCCCCTTTTTTCCGCGCCTGGCGTCGCAGCAGCGGCCCTTAGGACGCATTTGGAAATGGGCGGACGACTTGATGAGAAAGGTCGCATAATATGTCTTCCAACGCGCTTGATTTCGTCGTCGGCGACTATGTCGTTTATCCCAAGCACGGCGTGGGCCGTGTGATTGAGCTACAAAGCTCTGAAATCGCCGGCATGAAGCTTGAACTTTATGTCCTGCGCTTTGAAAAAGAGAAAATGACCCTGCGGGTGCCGACCAATAAGGCGGAAAGCGTCGGCATGCGCAAGCTTTCATCCGACAAGCAAATGGGTGAAGCCCTGACCACACTCAAGGGCAAGCCCAAGGTGAAGCGCACCATGTGGTCGCGCCGTGCGCAGGAATATGAAGCCAAGATCAATTCGGGCGATCTTGTGTCGATTGCCGAAGTTGTGCGCGACCTCTTCCGTCCGGAAGAAGCGCCAGAACAAAGCTATTCGGAGCGGCAGATTTTTGAAGGTGCCACCAGCCGTCTGGCGCGGGAACTTGCCGCCATGGAACAGACCGATGAAAAGGCGGCCGCCGCCAAAATCATCGAGATTCTGAAGAAGGCAGCGCCCCAATATCAAAAGGCCAATGAAGACGCTTAATGTCTTTGGGCCAATGACAGCGAAGGGCGGCTTTGGCCGCCCTTTTCTTTTGCAGCGCTAAATCAGCGCCAGCTCTGCCAAATCGCTCAGCAGGGCCGCAGGCAGGACATCATCCTCTTGCGCCATCAGTCCGCCCAGATCCTCCGGCGCATCCGCATCTTCCAAATAGCGCCAGCCCTGATGGGCGCGGCGTGGGGTGAGGCGCACCGGAATGACGCGCGCTTCCAGCACAATATCCATGCGTCCATCGGGCGTTGGATCAAATCTCTTGATCCGCGCGCGGGCGATCAATTGATGCCGGACAATCCAATAGAGGGAACCTGCCCCTTCAATTTCGCTATGGCGTTTGGGCAAATAGCGCGTCGTCATCCGAACCTCGCCGGCATGTGCGCGGGCCTCGACCCGGCTGACAAGATCAGGAAGCGAGGTCGCGCCAAAGGCGACCTTGGTCAGATGCAGCGGCATTAACCCGCCAGACCGATAATGGCGGCAAGCCCCAAAAAGCTAAAAAAGCCCATCACATCGGTCATCATCGTAACGAACACAGCTGAGGAGACCGCAGGATCCACATTCAGCCGATCCAGCGTCACAGGGACTAAGATGCCCGACAGGCCAGCGACCATATTATTGATGATCATGGCGGCCCCCATGACCATGCCCAAAGTGGGATTGTCGAACACCAAGCTGACTGCGGTTCCGATCAACAGGCCCAGCGCCAAGCCATTGGCCATGGCTATGCGCAATTCCCGGCCGATCATCCGCATCGTGTTGGAGCTGGTCAATTCATTGGTGGCAATGGCGCGCACCACCACCGCCAAAGTCTGTGTCCCCGCATTGCCGCCCATGCCAGAGACAATGGGCATCAGCACCGCGAGCAGGGCGAATTTCGCAATTTCCCCCTGAAACAGACCCACGACACTGGCCGCGATAATCGCCGTGCCCAGATTGACGACCAGCCAGGTGAGGCGCGTGCGCACCGTCATCAGGATCGGCTCGTTAATATCGCCTTCCCCCGCGCCGGAGAGTTTGAGGATGTCCTCGCTCGCTTCTTCCTGAATGATGTGGACCACATCATCGACCGTGATCATCCCGACCAGTCGGCCGGAAGGGTCAATAACCGCGGCCGAGATCAGGCCATATTTCTGGAAGCGCAGAGCAACTTCTTCCTGATCCATATCGACCGGAATCAGCGTCTGTTCGCGCTTCATGACATCGGTCATGCGCACGTTGCGCGGCGTGCGGAGCACCCAGCTTAAATGGCAAGTGCCAACCGGGTGATGCTGGGGATCGACAACAAAGACTTCCCAAAAGTCGGTCGTCAAATCCTGATTTTCACGCAGATAATCTATGACTTGCCCCACCGACCAATGTTCGGGCACCGCGATCAGCTCCCGCTGCATCAAGCGGCCGGCGGATTCCTCTGGATAGGACAGGGCCTCTTCAATGGCGGCCCGATCATCCGGCGCCAGCGCGCGGAGAACGGCGCGCTGATCATCCTCCTCCATATCCTCGATAATGGCGACAGCATCGTCGGTATCGAGTTCGGCGGCAATATCGGCCACCTGTTCGGGGGCCAGACTGTCGATTAGGTCTTCGCGGACATAATCATTGAGCTCAGCGATAACATCGGCGTCAATCAGGTCCGACAGGGCGCGGACAAGATCATGCCGCGCATCGGCGGGTGTCTGTTCGATCAGGTCGGCAATATCCGCCGGGTGCAGCGGGGCCACGAGCGTACGGGCGCCGCTATCATCGCCGGTTTCAACGGCCATTAAGACGTCGCGGATGAATTCGCGCTTGAGGTGATCATCTTCGTCAAGCTGCGTGGCCACAGCCGGTTCGGCGGTGCGGGTGATGTCGGTCTCGCTCATCGTCCCTCCAATCCGGCAGTCCTTGATCGCGGCGTGGTTACGCCCCGGCGCGTGGATTGACAAGCTTTGGCTTTCATCCGGCCGCAATCGCGCTAAACTTCGGGTATGACACGCGATTATCGCCTCTCGGTTCTTGACCAATCCCCGATTGAAGAGGGGATGACGGCAGCAGACGCGCTTGCCAACACACTCGACCTTGCCCGGACGTGCGATACGCTCGGCTATTATCGCTATTGGTTGGCGGAACACCATGCATCACCCGGCCTGGCGGGATGTGCCCCAGAAGCCCTGATCGGCCCGGTTGCGCTCGCCACACAGCGCATCCGCATCGGCTCTGGCGGGATCATGCTGCCCCATTATTCGCCGTTCAAAGTGGCCGAGACATTCAAAATGCTGTCTGCCCTTGCGCCGGGGCGGATTGATCTGGGTCTGGGTCGTGCACCCGGATCGGATCAACGGACGGCCTATGCCTTGCAGCGCGATCGGTCGCGCCGAATGCCAATGGATGATTTCCCAAGCAATTTGGCCGAAGTGCTGGCCTATCTGGGCGATGGCCTTCCCGGTGATCACCCCTTTTCGCCATTGAAAGACACGCTGCCCGCGGGCGGTGGCGCGATTGAGCCTTGGCTGCTCGGCTCTTCGCTCGACAGCGCGACTTGGGCCGCAGAAGCGGGCCTGCCGTATTGCGTTGCGGATTTCATCAATTCGCAAGGGCTGGCGCAGGCGGATTTGTATCGACGCAATTTCCAACCCTCGCGCTGGCTCGACAAACCCTATGTGATGGTCGCCAGCTGGGCGATTGCGGCCCCAACGCGGGAGGAGGCGACACAGCTCGCCCTGCCCGCCCGCATGATGTTCCATCATCTAATCCGAGGCGAGTTAATCCCCGTGCCATCGGTCGAAAAAGCCGCGCGTTGGGCCGTGGATCATGATGGGCCGCACCCCAATCGGCGCTCCATCATTGGGAACCCGCAGGAGGTGGAGGCGGAAATTGACGCGGTCGCGGCCCATTATGGCGCGGATGAAATGATGCTGGTCAACATCATGCCCGATCATGCGGCGCGCCGCCGCAGCTATGCTCTCTTGGCGGCGCAATATGGGCTGGCGTCCCTTGCCCAAGCCGCTTAAGGGGCCTTTTTTACGATGATAAGAAGGACTTAAAGACATGGCCGATACCTTGACCTTTACGCTGGAGACCGGGGATGTTGTTATTCAGCTCCGCCCCGATCTTGCGCCCGGCCATGTCGCGCGCATTTCAGAATTGGCGCAGGAAGGCTTTTACGATGGCGTTGTCTTTCACCGCGTCATCAGCGGCTTCATGGCGCAGGGCGGCGACCCGACCGGCACCGGCATGGGCGGATCTGACAAGCCCGATCTGAAGGCGGAATTTAACGACGCGCCGCATGTGCGCGGCACATGCTCTATGGCGCGGGCGATGAACCCGAACAGCGCCAACAGCCAGTTCTTCATCTGCTTTCAGGACGCCAACTTCCTAGACGGGCAATATACCGTCTGGGGGCAGGTGACGTCGGGCATGGAACATGTCGATGCGCTGCCTAAGGGTGAACCGCCCGCCACGCCCGGCAAGATCATCAAGGCGACGGTTGCCTAAGACCGCCGCTCAATCTGTCTGATAGAGGGTCACCAGCCAGTCGCGGAACAACCGCACTGGCTGGCGGTCCAAAGCGCGCGGCCGGCAGGCGAACCAATAGCCATGGGGGCTGCGCACCTCGGCCTCCGCAAACATCCGCGCCAGCAGCTA
>JACCDK011525268.1_pt1 | contig 16914 bp, 36 predicted proteins | sample 7445871 | NCBI WGS metagenome assembly JACCDK01 (sample SAMN15323436, study PRJNA562643) | freshwater metagenome | isolation source: river surface water | place: USA:Blue River Watershed | collected 2017-08-15
CCATGAACTACCCCGAACGGCCTCAATGGTTTCTTGACAAACCTCTAGGATATTACGGCTTTCTCCATTTGGCTCCCGCATAAGTTCGGCAATTCTTTCAGAAACATATCCTTCTTTATGTCTTGGCATATTTATCCTTTAGCTTGCGCGAAAATTGCGAAAGTTGTGACTACGATTTTGAGCTTCTTCATATACCGCATCTAGTAAAGATTTCACAGCAACCTCAAATGAATCGTTATTGTAGTACCCGCTATTCTCCCAATTATCTCTATAATGCGAAATTATCTTAAATAGTTCTTCAAAACGAGTGATTGGTTCTGCATCGATTGCGCCGCTCATGAGATCCCTGAATTCCATGATCGTGCTAAGAATACTGAATTTAGGTTCTCGTTTTCTCATGAGTTTGTTTATTTCGGGTGTAGGTATCGTCATATATTCTCCTTATCTAGGGATATCGATAAGTATTGTTGGAGTGAAATATAGGAACACAAAGTATGGGAAGAAACAAAGCCTTTTAGGAACACCATCCGCCGGTGTACCTTTTTTAGGGAACCCATATTTGATTTACTTAACTGGGGTAGGGTTGGGGGTATCCCTATTTGTCAAAGATGGGTGGGGACCTGCCACTGTACACCACTGAAAAACCCGACCCCTATTACAGAGGTCGGGCATGGCCCAGAGTAGTCGATCGTTATTGTTGTCGGCTCTCGGGTTTCTTGTTCCTTCTACTTCTCGTTCTGTTCTGCCCAGTCAGTGAGGGCCGCATCTTCCAACTCAATGCTCGTCATCCAGTTCCGCTTCATCCTCGGGTCTCCTGTTCTCCAACCTTATATTAGGTTGGTCTTGCTCTTTGTTGCAACGTTTGTTGAGTCAGTGGGGGCCGCTCGTTATGCAGCCTTGTTCATGCGCCGACGATTCTTGCTCTTGGTTGGCTTGCGATTGACTCGGTTCATCGTCTTGATTGCGGCGTCGGTTGCAACGGAAGGGGAAACGCCAAGGCTATTGAGGCGGGCGGCGAGGGCAAGGGCTTCGTATCCGGTCATGGCTTCGATCCTTTATCTGTCGGACTCGGCTTATTCCGAATCGGACGTAAGTATATTGTGCCCGAGAAAGTCAGTGAGAGAATGTTTCGACGGATGTTGGCCAGTTCTTGAGTCGTTGGCGTTCTTCATCCGTTGGCGTTTCGATACGCTCGGGAAGAATAGAGCCGTTTGGGAACTTCCAGTCGCCTTGCTTGACTCCGCCGCGTTCGCTGGCTGCAACATTGTAGCCGTGGCAGTATTCGATGAGTTGCGCCATTGAGTCACGATTGTTGCCAACTCGCACCAAGTCGCTAGCGTCCTCTAGACGATGAGCTGGCCTTCCTTGCTCAGTGATCATAAGAGCGGGGAAGAATGAGGGAATGAGAGTTCCGTCTGGTTCCTCTCCAATATATTGGGCGAGGATGGCGATAGAGCCGACGTTTGCAACATGCGTGTAGAGTTTCATGTATTTTCTTTGCGAGGAAAAAAGTCAGTGAGGACGCTATATCCACCTATCTTAGAATGGGATGTTCCCCTTGCGGGGAGGGTTTCAGGTGCCGAGGATTCTGTCGATGATTTCGATGGCTTGCTTTTTAGTGGCGACAAACGGGTGATTGATTTTCTGATTGTCGTCGATATGAACTTGCCACCATCGAGAGTAAGAGCGAAGGATTCCGTTATCATCCTTGAGGGATTGATAATCGGAGGTCATTCCGTAGTTCTGTCCCATTTCCATGATGTTGCGGGGAGAGACTTCAACGCCTTTGTGTCGGAATGTTTTGCGACTGTCTTTCATATCTTGCTCCTTTGGATATAAGGAAGCAAGAATAGAAAAAGTCAGTGAGATTTCTTCTGGCGCAGAAAAGTCTGTTAGTTGTCGATGATCGGATGATCTAGGACCGATTCGATCTTGTCCGCGACAGTTTGGGAGTCAGTCTCGGGCGGCAAGTCTTCCATTTGGAAGTGCCCAAGATAGGCACCGATGTGGTTCCGATAGTCGCCAGTCCAATATCCGTTACTCGTTCCAAACGTTGCTGTCTTGTTGTTCGGAAGAGTTACAAGAATGAAACTGGGATATTCGTAGGTCGCTTTGATTCCCTTATCTTGGAGAATCTTAGAGACTTGCATTTCTTGTTCTTGGCTCATATTTCTTGTTCCGTCAGAAAAGACTCAGTGAGCAGCCTCAAACTTTAGCGGTCTGTCCAATCATCCGCCCATTGTCCATATCCATCATTTCTCGGCGTGATTCGGCGGGTGTCCAATCGTTCTGCGCCAAGGCAGCGGGGATTGAGCGTGGTGAGAGTCGTGTTCTCTCGAATAACGGCGATATCAAGTTTGTTGCCGTTTGCTTGCTCAGTGAGGACTGCGTGTTCGATGGCAGATTCAAGCGTTTTACCGACGTGGTTCTGTACCCAAACTCCCTTGACTTGATTGCCTTTGGTACTGGTGACTTGGATGAGGGAGTAGTTCATGCTTTCTTCTGCGCGAAAAAAGAGTCAGTGAAAGATTACAACTTGCCTTGAAACTTGCCTACTGCCATTCCATCGAGTCTCAGTTGGTTCGATTGTTGCGAGCAAGATTTCGCCCCTGAAGAGGCTCCAGGAGGCTGGATCGCTCATATACTTGATGGTTCCGCGAGAGATTCCTCGATAGAAGGACATCGAACGTTTCTCGGTATCGGCTTTCTTGCAAGCCTCTACGAATGCCTTTACAATCGCTTTGTCGTTGAAGTCGATCATATTTGTTGATCTTTCTGCGAGGGGTCAGTGGGTTCACCCATCTTTGAGCATAGATTTCCCCTTGCGGGGATTTTGTTACTTCTTGATTTTCCGCCCCAGCAGTTCCTCAAAGACTTTAGTGAGAGCCAGTTTGATGGCTAATGGTTGCTTGTTGAAAGTCTCGGGCGTTGATCCCAGCAGTTGGTAGATAGTTTGCGCCTCTTCAACAGTGAGGGTTCCGTCGAGCGATGCAGCCGACTTGATATTCTGGAAGACGCAGAACTCATCCATCTTCATATCAAGCAACTTGCGATTTTCCTCGATTTTGGCTTGGGTGATTACCCCAGACTTGAGCCGTTCATCAAGGTGGCGTGCGATCTTTTCGATATGAGCGGTGATTCTGTTCATGGCTGTTGCTCCTATAAGTTATTTTGTAGAAGAAAAGTCAGTGAGGAAGATTGTTACACCCATCTTTGGATATATGTTTGCGCGAAAGAATGAGGGGATTTCTCCCCTCTTGATTTCATTCGTTGTCGAATCCGTCGCCGTATTCTTGGCCTAGCGGCGTGTCGAATCCGCCGCCGTAGTCCTCATCAGTTCCAAAGCCCGCGCTGGCGAGAGTATCCGCATCGGCTTCAACGTCAGTGAAGTTATCCTCTGGCTCATCTGAGAAGTCTTCACCATCGTTGTATTCTGGATCAAAGTCCTCGTCACCTTCCTCGTCAGTATCGAAGTGATCGGCGAGAGCGTGGGTTGCTTCCCATTGCTCGCGCTGCTCTTCCTGGGAGGGTTCGTCGCCGCAGCCGCAGCAGGGCCAATCTTCGTGATTGCAGTTATGAGGGCGGATTCCCATTTCTTTGCTCCAGCGAGCGTTATTGCTCGAATATATTTCGGGCACAAGAAAGTCAGTGGGAAGTTACTTCCCAGTTTCCTCAAGTTTCTTGATTCTCTCATCGCTCCAACCGGCGCGATCTTTCAGAAACCGGCGCGCCTGATCTTTGCTCATTCCGCCCATGAGCATTGCGCCAACGTCGTGCATCTTGAGAGTTGACTTTGCAATCTTGAGTTGATGCTGCTCAGGGATAGAAAGGTTGCTCTTCATGTTATTATTTCCGCGGAACAAAAGTCAGTGAAGTTGCGTGCCTCGATCAAAGATGGGTGAATGTTAGAAGTGGAGAATGAGCGTGGTTTGCTCAATCTCTCTTTGTTATCTACTGTGGCTCTTGTTCCTCAGAAGTTCTCAGTTCCTTGGATCGTACACCTTGTCGAATATCTTGTCAAGATTGGATGTTGCGTCCTCTATCAGTCTTTGAGCTTGGGCTTGGAGGATTCTTGTCGAGTGTTCAACGATGGCGTGAACAATGGGGAAGGGGAGCATATCGTCCATTCCCATCGGATGCGCTGCGTCGAGAACTTCCTCATTGTGATGATTGTAATAGCTGCAAACGGAACCATCCTCGCAAAGTCCCAGTTCTACGATCTGTCCGTGGAGGCAGCAGATATAGACGTTGACGATCTTGTTATTCCCAAGGTTGTTATGCCAATGGGAATGGAGAAGCGTATTGAGGAAGATACGGGTGACTTTGGTGTTCGCCTTGAAGATTTGAGAAAGGGTTGCCATGATGTTTCCTTTGCGCGAAAAAACGATTCAGTGCGACAGGAACTCAATATCGCTTCGGGCGATATGACATCCAGCCCGTTTCATGTTCGCCAAGTGTCCAAGCGATTTCCCAATGATACAAACGATCTCAATATCCTCTTGAGTAGAGAACGCCCAAACGTAGTGAGTTACCGCAACGATCTGTCCTTCGCTCAAAGTGAAGCCAGGAAAGTTGACATCTTTCTTGATCTTTGCGAGTTTGACTTGATCGCTCGTGTTCATAATATCTCGAATGTTGGCAACGGCTCAGTGAGTCCACCCATCTTTGATAGAGAAGTCCCCATTCGGGGAAGTTTCATCTTCGATTGAAGTCCGATTCTCGGATATAGAGTTGTTTGCTGTCGTGATTGATATAGAACGATGCGCGGTTGGAATAGCAGACTGCGAAAACCTTGATCCATTTCCCATTCTCAGACAAACGAACTTCCCAGTCAGTGGGGATGTTGCTGCCATATCCTGCCTTGCGCTTGGCTGGATTGAAGACTTGTCGAGACTCAAAGACGTTTGCGTATTCGACTGACATTTGTTTGCTCCTGTGATTCAGGAAAAACAAGCATTTAGTCAGTGAAGTTTGGCAGTTGTCGCCAACCCGTACTAGCGCACATCCAAGTTTCTGCCTTGCCCAAAGGTGGCTTGACTACAAGAACGTCGCCAACGCTCATGGAAGTATGGCGGATTCCTCGCGACTTGAGAAGATCTCGTGCCTCTCCATTGGGGGACCAATGTTCGCCTTGGAGCGCGCCAAAGAGCGATTGCCAATCTCGACGATATGCAACCCGACCGAGAAGCGCGTGGGTTGCAAAGTTTGGATCGACCGAGAAGACGCCATCGCCCGTGAAGTCAGGATTTGTTGCGTAGTAGACAGCAACGTACCCATCAACGAAAGAAACGGGAGGAAGCAATAAGTCCTGGTGGCGAGTCTCAACGTCCTGATTTGTTGCCGCATCATTGAGAGAAAGGTACATTTGTTGTCTCCTTGTTATTTTTATGCGCGCAAAAGATGATTCAGTGTTACAAGAGCCTTGACTGTACCACCTATCTTTGGAGAGGGAAGTGGAGTATCCGAGAATCGAACTCGGTGATCTTCTGGGGTTTCCCCTTCAGAAGATTATTCGCCCGTCAAGGATTGGAGAAGGTTGCGCCTTCCCTGACCGGACTGCCTTGACTCGATACCCCAGTTTTTCAGGCTTCCATATATATTGGTTCGCCTTTCTTTGCTTTCATCGGATGCCCTGCCATAACCATAAACGCCTGCCGAGTTGACCACTCAGTGAAGATTGCTTTATAGATTGAGTCAACATCGCTATCAAACTCGTTTTTTGGAAGGTTGAGATAGAGGTACGTTAGTCCCTCGAATGCCCTTTGCATTGTCTCGATTGGGTTGCGCCGATCTTGCATGATCTTGCGAAACTCAGAGACGGTTTGCAGAAAGTACTTTTTTGTGCGAACGGTTGACATAGTTGAAGGATTAGACTGAAAGAATCAGTGAGAAAAAACAAAGAGCTCCTCCTATTTCGGAAGAGCTCTTTTCGTCGTTTCATTCAATGTTTTTTATTAGTTGTTACATCGGGCCATCGCGAATCATATTACTCATTTGCGTGTTCCTTTTTGTTCTTTCCGACAAACTGGTAGGTCGGAAGTTTCTTCAGTGATCAGGCTGGATTGTAGATTTGATCTTCTCTGACGATTGACGCTGTTTCGATTGCAAAGGACAACTTGCGGAATCTGCTGTCCTTGCGCTTATTGCCTCGATTGTTTTCAAGGGCAAGATTGGCAAGGGTCAGTGATGTTCTCAATCGACGATGTTCTTCCTTAGAAACAAACCCAAGAGCTCCCCAAGTCTTTCCGCCCTCCCTGTTCATGGATTTGAGCATCTGTCCGACAGAGCGATGTTTGTAAGTTTCCATGTTTTCGTTTTCCGCGAGAAAAAGTCAGTGATCAGGCAAAGGTAGGCCCGTAGACTCTCTTGTATTCGTTCTTTCCCTTTTCTTCTGCTGCGCCTCTCATCTTTGCGGTGGTAGTCGGGAAGCGAGAGATAGTTCCATTAGGCTCAATGCGAGCCCCGCCGACAGAACGAGAAGAATGGGCCGAATACTCAATAACTGTCCCTGTGATTGCTCCATCTTTGTTTTCCCTTCCTTGCTCGAAAAAGTAGGAAGTTCCCTTATTGCTCCAGCCGTTGGACGTTTTCCCCTTGTCAGTTCCCCTCTCTTGGAGAAGAGAGAGAATGGCTTGAAGGACGTAGCTGGCTTTGGCTGTGCAAGAGTATCCCATGATATTTGTTCTTCCAATGAAAGGTCAGTGAAGTTTGGATATTCACCTATCTTTGATCTGTCTCCGCCTTTAGGCGGCTTTGTAAAGCTTGGGCTTGAGTTGTTCAACGATCTTCTTCAATGCCGTGTCGATGTGATCGTCAGTGAGGTATTCGTACAACTCTTTCATAAAGCCGTTTGTGATCCATCCGGTTGCGAGGAGCAAGTCCCATCGCATGCGCTTTTCTGAAAGATTGCAAGCGATATAGATATCGCCAACGTTCGACATTGTTGAGTTGAGAACGTTCTCAATCTCTTTCTTCATTCGATCAAAGTGTTCGCTCTTTATCTTCATAACTTGCTCCTTGTGCTTTCTTGACGAAGAAAGAAAGTCAGTGAGACTTAGATTGGCACCCAATCATTTTCAACGTTGCTCCATATTTGGAGAATCGTTGACCCAACATTGGGGGTTGCGTAGTCATCGAGAATGCAAAGAACGTCGGGCGAATCGGCGAGGGCGTGAGTCATACGTCCTTCATAATCAACGTCTTCATCATCGCTGAGAGTACGGAAACAAACAGTGAGTTCTGAGTCGGGAACGGGGCAAACTTCTCGACCCTTCCCATTGATAAACCGAACGCACCCTTGATTGGCTTCGCCCCAAGTGCCCGCTTCGCCCCTGCCAAGCGAACCAGAAGTTTCTTCTCCAACGTCCTTGGTGATCTTCCAGACGAGTTTTTTCTTGGTGTTGCTCATGCTGTTTTTTCGCAACAAAGAATATCAGTGAGTTTTTTTCATTCACCTATCTTTGATTGCTGTCCCTCGGATACGGGGAGGAGCCCCGTATTCGTCCCAAGGTTTCGTATCGGCGGACGAATCGCCTCAACTACAGTTTGCTAGTTATACGCCTCTGCATGCGCTGAGCGTACCTTTTCAAGATATTCTGCATTGTCAAGCATCGCCATGATCGTTGAAGCCTCAAACGTATTCAGCTTTTCGTTCTCGCTTCCATCAGCGGCGCACAACAGGCTTTCGTACAACTCAACCGCCATGTCAAGTTGTTCCTCTTCGCTGAGTTCTTCGTCGTCGTTGTCATCATCGTCTGGTTCTTCCATGCTTTCTTGTTGCGCGGAAAAACCATCAGTGCTGACAACAAGGTAGGGCATTCCGCCGGGCAAATCTTGCCACATCTCTCTCTCGAACATCCATTGAACCATGTTCAGCCCAAGGCCAAGGCAGACAAGTTCATTGATGCTTTGATGTTCGCCCCATTGCACGCCATCCTTCGTGACGCAAGCATTGAGGAAAGACCATCCTCCTCCACCGTTCTTCATAAACTCGGGCGGAAGTTCAGACAGCATTGAGGCAACGTCTGCCCGATGCGATTCCAACCGTCCAGGATGGAAACCAAACTTGACACCAATCCCCTCGACAATGATAGCGGGATCTGGGTTGCCGTTTGCTTGCCTCATTTCTTCCGTGGTGAAGAGACAATCGACAAAAACTTGATTGACGTTTGCGGCGGTGAGATTCATGTTTTGTCCTTCTCGAAACGAGAATCAGTGCTTAGCTTTCTTAGAAAGCCGATGCAACCTGATAAGCAATAGCGATTATGAAACAAGTCCACGACATCCCTGCGACGATAAAAAGAACGTGCCCGATCTTGAAGTAGTAGACAAGATATCCCCACCAGCGAATATCTCCAAGGATTGCGAAAAAGTTGAAAATGAGCAAGGCAACAGATACGGTTCCCAGAAAAAACCAAAGCGGCCAAAGTTCAGCAATGACGGTGATCATACTTTTTTCTCGCGCCAAAAAAACTCAGTGACGGGTTGCGTATCCACCTATCTTTGACTATTGACCCCATTTCTGGGGCGAGCAAACAAGTTCTCTCAAGGTTCGTTTGAGAAGTTCTCAAACTTTTCACTCAGTGTCTTGATCTCAAGTCCTCTTGCGACATATCCATGATCCTTAGAAAGATCATCAGTGATTCCAACGTCGCCGAACCTAGAAACCATCACAATCTTGACTCGGGTTCCGACTGGAAACTCGCGGGTGATTGGCTGTCCTCCGCCAAGCACAGGACGGTGATCCTGATAAGGGATAGGCACCTTGGCTGTCATATAGCGGAAAGGCCAAGTTTCTCGATAGTGAGGAACCCAATCGAACGTTTCAAGAGGGAAGTGATAGACGGGTTTACCGCTTCCGTGACTGCGCCAGCCGATCAGCTTCCCATTCTCATCGTGGCGGGGAAACCAAGTTTGGCAACCTTCCTTCTCTTGAATAAACTTTTTTGCCTCTTCAAGATTTAGCACGATTGGGGATTGAGTTTCCATGCTTTCGTTTTCCGCGAAAAAAGTCAGTGGGCTTCCATTGGTCCCAAGCATTTTGCGCAAATATCCTTTGCTGGAATATCTGCAATAGGCTTCATTTCGCATTGCGTCGGATCGGACGTGAAAAGTCTATTGCAAACGCTTACGAACGTCGGGTGCCCCTCGTGACTTGTTGGAGCAAACCAGGTCGGCTCGCCATTGGGCTTTCTCAAGTGATATTTACCGGCTGAGCCTGAACTCTTTGCTTTCCGCCATCCAACGGTTGGAGATTTGAGGGTTGCCATGTTCTACTTTCTCGCAAAGAAAAGTCAGTGAGCAATGAAAATATCGCTCTCCCTTGCGCTTATCGTTTGTCCGTCCTTATGGAGAACAATGGAGTTTCCTCGCCCGACATTACACTGTGTGTACCCGATGACTTCCCAATCAGGTTTGTCGAGATAGATCGGTTTTTCTTCAACCATAAACATATAGAGTTTATAGGTGACAATCTGTCCCAGCTTGAATGACGTAGGAAAGGGCGGTTCTCGCAGAATAGGAAGGAAATAGTTTCCTCCCATCTTTCTTGCTTCCCTTTGGGATGCTACCCGAATCTGCGCTGATTGTTGTTCGGTGAGTGGCATAAGAAACGCTCCCGGAGGATTAGATCAAAATGCCATAAAGTTTAGCCCATTTTCGTACAGCATTATCAGAAACTCCATACATTCTACCGATTTCGCAATATGATTTTGTATCAGTGAGATTTTTTAGTTCATTCAGAGTCGGTCTTGCAACTTTTCTGTAAGATAGGTGGCTACATTCTTTAGAGCAGTATTTTGTACCATAGGAAGGAGATTGACAAGAGGGACAAACGCCTGTTGACTTTATTCCCTGATTGAGTAGTGAGTTATCTAATCCTGAAAGTTCAAGATTTTCATCTTGAACAGCGTGTGCCTCTCTATGACAGTTAGCACATAATAATATACATTTCTTGAGTTCTTCAACTATAGTTTTCCATGTTCTAAGTCTTAGCTTAGTCCAGTCAAACTCTTTTTCATTGGGGTCTAAATGATGAAAATCAAACGCATTAGGGCATTTATTGTAGCCACAAAAAGAACATTTGCCTCCCATAAGTTTTATTGCCTGAAACTTTCGCTCTCTCCATCTTCTTTTTTGAGACGAAAGCAAACAAGGTTTGCACCAGCTGAATATCTTTCTGCCTTTACTGCTATAGAAATCAGTGATTGGTTTCTCTAGTAAGCATTTAGGGCATTGTTTAGTCTCTTGCATGAAGTCTCTCCTTTAGGAGAATACTTCATTATCTGAACCTGAAAATCCTTTTTTTATTATTCAGGTTCGTGAAACGCTGCCGGTAGGAGTCGAACCTACAAGTGTGGTTTCCCACTCCGGATTAGAAATCCGGGCCGTTGTCCAGTTCCGGTCACGGCAGCTTTATTTTCTCTGTCCAACTGAGCTACGAGAGCAAACTGTCAGTGACTTTACATCAGATGAATCTTCTCATCATCCCCGACGTACAAGTTACACTCTCCAAGTTTATGCGCGGCGTCAGTGAGTTTCTTTGCGTTTTCTTCGCCGTATACTTCGGGACGATCCCAAAATCCGGTGCCATGGCTATTCCGAGTGAGCCACAAATCGTGCCCGATCTGTTTATCCTCTATCCCCTTCAACTCTTCGGCGTTTTCTGCTACAAACTTAGAACAAGTGTCGCTCATTTTTTGGAGCGTGTCCGCATGAATATCAGAGAGGGAGTATTCCCCATCCAAACATTCTGTTTTTCCTCCCTCATTCGTTGAAGACCATAGAGCCGCTTCAATATAAGCTACGACGATTGGGGAAAGATTGTTTGTTTTCATACTTTCCGCGAAAGAAAGATATCGTCAGTGGTTTTCTTTGGGAACAACAATCGAACAAACGCCGCTCATTGTATCGCCATCCTTGGGCATTGCCTCAATGAACTGAAGCATAAGAGCCATTGGAACGGTACAAGGCTTGCCATGCAACACCAGAGAGGCGGAAGTTGCCCCATTGGGACGGTTGGCATAAACACCCTCGCCTGTCCCAAGATTGAGGCGAGCGTAGACCGTATCAGATTGGACGCAAAGAGAACGAATACCTTGCACTTCAACAAAGCTGGGATACACAACGAACTCTTGTTCCTTGCGCATATTTCCAATCTTAGCTTTGACGGTTTGGACTTCGGCCATTTATTTGCTCCGTAGGAAGAATCCTATTCTCCCATGCGATTTCATATGCAGCTTTCAACTCAGTGATCTCGGGGAACATGATCGGATCAGATTCGCCATCGTGGGCCACTTGGATTGATCCTGTACCCGCCTGTCCATTGAATAGATACTTAGAGGCCCTTGCATTAGAACGCTTCCTAATGACTCCGCGAGCAAAATAGCGGTCGCTACTCCAATCTCCAATGATATAGTAGAATCGGCGACTAGAATCCCTGCAAACGATTCCGTCGTTGAAGAGAGACAAGAAAGACAGAGAAAGGTTGTGCTTCTCTGAAACATGCTTCACGATTCTTTCGCAGACTTCTCGACTGTAGCGATAAGAATGCAATCTCTGATATTGAGCAACGATTGCTTGATCTTGTTCTCGAAAGATTGCTGGCATGTTATATTTTTTTGTTAGATTAGATCAGTGAAGGGTTTAGGTTCACCTATCTTTGAGCGATTGTAAAAATACGGGGAGGGGCCGCATAAGCCCCTCCCGGGTGCAGGCTTGATATTACTCAAGCCCTTACTCTGTTATCCCTTTTCAACTTTCGTCAGTGTTGAGCAAGGCGAAGTTGCGGAACCATAACCCTCTTTGCAGCTGCCGCCGTATCTGCCACCAGATTCGTCGTAGCTCGCTTCTCTGCTGTCTTAGACGCTCCATCCATTTGGCGAGATTGCTTTGCGATTCGCTTCCCAAGGACGCTAGGACCGACGCCATTGTTCGTGAAGAAACGTCGTGCCGATCCTTCCCGTTCTGCCTCGCGATCGAGAACATCCATTCCAGCGTTCTTGGGTTTCATCTGACGTTGCTTCAAGGCCCGTTCGTTGAACATGATTCGTTCTCCGTTGCGTGGTTTGCGTTCCTTACATTTCCCGCGCCGAAAGAAACTCGTCAGTGAACCTTATGTCGCCAAGTCTACAAGCGTTTCATTTGGCCAACCAGCCGTAGACTCCAAGAATGGTTCGCAACCATCATGCCAGACACTCTCATCCTCAAAGTATTCTCGAATCCTTCCAAGTTCAACAAACGTGTGGTCAGTATCGCCCCAAGTGATATCGTTGCAGCTTGACAGATCATGAATCCAATCTGTCTGCCCTGGAACTTCGATATCAGATGCCTTGATATAGGTCAGTGAATGTTGCGGAGGCATCGGAAGAGGCGGATTTGGCACTCGGGGAGGCTTTGGTGGTGCCGGTGGCGGAGCCTTATACTCCATGCTTTCATCATAAAGATTTCGCCAATGAAGCTCGTTCTTTGCTTCGTTGTAAAGTTCTTGCGCTGCGTTGTAGGTTTCGCATCCTACAGGATTCTCAGCCATTCTTCGCCCTTCGTCTTAAAGGACAGCAATAACTTGAGTATCAGCCAAAGAACCGCAATATCCCCTACCGCTGGGATTCGTTTTTGGAAGTTGAATCGTCATGTTTTCTTGCTCCGCGAAAAACGATCAGTGACTTCTGTATTGGGACTTGTTTCGTTGTTCATCCTTGACGATTTGCTCTCGCTTTACTTCGTCGATGATCTTTTGAGTGTCTTCAATGTCAGTGTCGGCATTGATAATATGTCGTCCCTCATCGTCCATCATTCTATCTGCCTCAATAGTTCTCTTGATGGGCCGAATACTCGCAAGCAAGGGGGCCGCTGCAAGCAGTGGATTGGAAAGCAAACTCATTTCTTGGCGAGTTCTTTCTCTCGATTCAAGAACATTCTTGGATACACGCCCCGTCGCTTCCTCTTTGCTCAATGTCCGAGGGCCTTGCTTTTGTTTCTTGCCGCGACGTTGAGAACCCATTGATATTGCTCCTATGTCGCTATCTTAGCGATTGAAACGTCAGTGATTAGAAAGAACTTGCAAACGCAAAACGATCTTGCCCAACCACTATATCATGGGATTCTGATTCGCTTACTCCGCAGTTTTGCAGCTCTTGCGCCAATACATTTTCTTCAATGCGAAACGACTCGGCCACACGCTTGTTTAGCGTTGCTTCCGTAGGCTCAATACCTTGCGAGCGATACATAGCAAGGATACTGCCTCTTAGCTCTTCAATGGTTTGGCGAGAGATTGGAGTTTGAGCCGTGATCATAGTTTTTTCTCGCGCAAAGAAAAGTCAGTGATCTTTTTCTCTTCCACCTATCTTTGACTATCACCGACCCCACCCCCGATTTATTCATCAGGGGCAGGGCGGAGCAAGTTTTTTACGCAGCCTTTTATCGAACAATGAATCTCTTTGTTCCAGCCTCCAATGTGTCATCCAGCCGATGTCCATTCAAGTGCTGTCGAATCGGATTCCCAAAACGGATCGACTGATCTTCTCTGACTTTGAATCCAGCATCTACGTCGCCAATCTCAACGTAATACTGAGAAACAAAGTATTCGTTCGTCAGTGGCTCTCTGAACTCGCCAGTCAGTACCCAATCGTTGCAAGGTTGCCCAAAACCATCTTTCTTGATGATTTGTTCTGCAATCTTGCGCCATTCTTCGATCTTTGCTTCAAGTTGATTGGGCATTTGTTTTCCTTATTTCATACCAGGGACAACAATATAACCCATTCGGATGAGAAAGTCAGTGGCTTCTGCTACTTCGTCCCTTTCCATTCCATAAAGGCATGGAGGACAAAAGGGATGGCTAACTAGTTCAGGGGGCCACGGCGAACGGGTGCCTTGCTCTCTCTCAAAGGTCTGAACCGCAGTCAATACCGCATCCGATACCTCAAACAATCTTTCTGCGCTTATTTCTTCTTTTTTACGTCCCATTTGCATCCTTGCGTAGAAAAGTCAGTGTAGAAGTTAGCTGATTGAGCTGCGACCATTGCGAGCGTGGATGTCGGGCTTCAAGCCTGTGAGCCTCATATCTTCAACCCGAATAACGCCCGTTGCGTTTCCATTACAATCGAAAATCTTTCGTTCAATGTCTACGAAAACACCTTTTTCTGCTTCTTTTGCAAGTTTAGCAAGAATCCTAGCCACTTCTGGGCCGGCGTTCGGGTGAAAGGCCGCATTTCCGCAATCAATGAGAATGTTTACGATCATGGTTTTCTCGGCGCGGAAAAACTATCAGTGAGACTTATTCGATTTCAATGCGAGCAACATCGCCAGGAGATTCCGCAAGCACAACTGGTTCAGAGTATGCTCGATCTGTCTTGGAGTCAGTCAGAAGCGTGTCAAGAATCGTTTTGTAAGATTCTGTCATAAGAATAGTTGGATGGGCGTGGGTTTCCAACTTCTTCTGATTGAATCTTTCTGCCGCTTCAAGCAAGATTGCGACCGCCGTGAAGCAATCAAACTCTCGTATCGTTGCGTCGCCTTCTTTCCTAATGGTGACCGGCAAGACAGAAAGATAGTATCCGCTACCTTTCTTGAAATATACCTTCACTTCTACAACTTTGTTAGGAGTTGTGGTCGGAATCTTTGCAACAACTTTGCTTCGATCTTGCATGATCTTTCAATCTCCAGAAACGTCAGTGACTATTACAGGTTGAGGAACATACTGATTTGCTTATCAGTATATCTTTCTTGCTTTGCCTTGCGCTTGAAGTTCTCTAACCGTTTAGCAGCCTTTTCCTTCTCAGTGAGAGGGAAGGGATGGCCAAAAGGATTTGCGCAAGATTCCCAGATTCTCATTAGACGGAAAGCCTTAGTAGGTCCGTCGCAAGCATCCTCAAACGCCTGATGCCTCTTCCCTTCATCTTCCAACATTTGTTTTCTCCGTTTGCTACTTACGGATCGCTAGACAAAGGTTCGTCAGTGAACTTCGTACTTCCATCGACGTACAGACGGTTTGTTTTATTTCCCTCTCGATGGAAAGGCGCAAACTCTGCTATAAGAGCTTGGCGACGATGGCGAAACTGCTCCCAATAGTTTAGATTGCCATTGAAGGATGCAATATAGCGGAAGTGATAACTAGAGCCAGAGGACTTCCAGAAAGCTGGCGAACGATCAGAAGCGCAGGTCCAAGGCTTCGTGGAAACTGTCTTAGAGGGCGGCGCGAAGTTGGAATATCCCTCGATCTTGGCATGGAAGTTGGAAACAAAGTCTCCCATTGATTCTGCCATAGTCAACAATGGAAGTTGCTTATAGTCATGCGAATAAGCCGTGAGAGCGATACCGAACTGCCTGAGATTGTTTTCGCAAAGAGGCTTATTGGCGGCTTCCTTTGACTTCGCGAGCGAGGGGAGAAGAATCCCAACGAGGATCGCAATGATCGCAATGGTGAGGAGGAGCTCGATAAGAGTGAATGCCTTTTTCATAGGTTTATCTTTCGCGGAAAAAAGTCAGTGGACATTCTTTCTTACTCTTCCCTCTCACCTATCTTAGAACGATACCCCCTCGATTGAGGGGATTGGTATTCGGATTTTGTTACCCGACAAGTTCGACGGAAAGATTCGTGGTAGTCTTTCCGCTGATTGGCCCAATAACCTTGCCCTTGATGACGGTGATTGCTTCCGCTGCCTTTTCCTTGATTGCTTCCACTTCCTCTTCCTTGGCGGTCAAGGCTTCTCGGGCGATGGATTCCATCGTGACCCCATTGAGCTTGGAAAGGGCAACCGCCAAGAGCGTCCAAGGCTCAGCCCGCTGCGCGATAACTCCCTCAGTGGATTCTCCCTTATTGATCGTTCCCTTGATGCGAACGACCATATCAACCTGGTGGGGGCCGGGAGTGAGTTCTTTCTTCAACTCATCGGCTTTCTTGATGACGGTGGCGACTGCGATGGACTGGACGAGGGTGAGATTACTCATTTGCTTGCTCCATTATGGGAAACCTTATTGTTTCCGATTTATTTCGCGCCGAGAAAAGTCAGTGAGCTTTCCTTATCATCTTACTATCACCCATCTTTGGACGCAAGGTAGCGCAAGAAAAACCCCGCCGTTGCTTGGCGGGGCTTTGTGCGTTTGTTTGCAACCAAACGAGACCAGAGCATTTTAGTTTATCAAACTGGTTCCATATCTTGCAACCCGCCCTGGTCCAAAGCGGAGATATTTTCCCAATCGGAGAGTTTCTATTTTTCTTTCCTAGTACCCTACTCTCAAGTCTCCCAGGAAGTTTTTCAAACTAGATTCTTCATTCTTGTTCCCTTTTCTTTTGTTCTTTGTCTTGTTTTCGTTTCTTATTTGTGCTTTAGTCCGATCGTTTTCTTTTCAGTGAGCAATCGAACTTTCTGAAAAATAGAGACACCAGTTGCCCGATGTCTCTACCTAGTGTACCGGGACCCGCTCTTTGGCGAGTTTCATTATTTTTTCGTAGCTGCAACCCCGGTAGTACCCATTGCAACTCTTATCTGAAGCAAAGTTTCGTCCGCCAGACAGCTTCAGAGCTATCTAAAGACTACACCACCTTTTTGTTTGGCCTGCGAGAAAGAGGTGGTTCCCCCTCGCAACTTTTTCTTCAGTGAGACTCAACCGTACAAGATTTCTCGATTATGAAGCAACTGGAAGAAAGCATCGTATGCCTCAACATCCCAGTTTGACGAATGAATCATGCTGGAAGAGCCCGAGAACCCCGAACCAAACCAACGATTCTTATACTTCTTATCGTCGCCCGTCGCCGCGAATCGTCCAGCGTTATCGACATGTTCAACAAGGAGTTTCAGTGCTTGAACGCAATCTGCAAGCGTATGAGTTCTCTTCTCGAACTGGTCTTCCCAATCTTCGCACCCTTCTTTGATCGGGTCTGATTCCTTGTCAACAGTTACAACAAGGACCGTCCCC
>JACCDK011285396.1_pt1 | contig 16903 bp, 15 predicted proteins | sample 7445871 | NCBI WGS metagenome assembly JACCDK01 (sample SAMN15323436, study PRJNA562643) | freshwater metagenome | isolation source: river surface water | place: USA:Blue River Watershed | collected 2017-08-15
CAACCTCTTATACTGTTACAGCAAGTACTGGTCAGTCAGCATCAGGAGCATCATCTCCGATTACTGTGACTGGAATTGCTGCAGGAGCAACACCTACATTTACAGTAACAGCAACCAATGCTTCTGGAACATCAGCAGCATCATCTGCTTCATCTGCAGTAACAGTTACAACAATACCAAATAATCCTACAGGTGTTTCAGCATCCGCTACATCTGCCAACACAAATACAATATCATGGACTCTCCCAACTGGATCAGGAACTGGAGGTACCGCATTAACATCAATCAGAATTACTGGTTCAGATGGGTCAAGTTATACTGGTATTTCTCCTTCTGCAACATCATATGCTGCTAACGATCCAGGAACAAGCCCAGGATCACAAACTTATACAATTTATCTTACAAATGCATGTGGAGAGTCAACTGGTGTAACTACAAATAATGTTACTACTACACCACCTTTCTTCCCGTTCTTCCCGCCGTTTTTCCCATTCTTCCCATTCTTCCCGTTCTTCCCACCGTTCTTCCCATTCTTCCCGTTCTTCCCATTCTTCCCACCATTCTTCCCGTTCTTCCCATTCTTCCCGTTCTTCCCACCATTCTTCCCGTTCTTCCCATTCTTCCCGTTCTTCCCACCGTTCTTCCCTTACTTCCCATTCTTCCCGTTCTTCCCACCGTTCTTCCCATTCTTCCCGTTCTTCCCATTCTTCCCACCAAGTTTCACACCACCACCAAGTGGCGGAGGCGGAGGATGTAGTTGTGGATACTGCTGGAGATGTTCAGTATGCTGTCCAGGAAGATCATGCGCTTGTTAAATTTAGTGAGGGTATATAACAATATGCCCTCATTAAATAACATATGCTATAATAAAAGTACTAAAGGAGATTATTAATGTACGCAATATTAGTAGAAAACAATGATGCTTATGATGTTATTGGATTATATTCAAGCAATAAGCCAGAGGTAATGGATAATCTTGATGCAGTATATGCAACTGGAGCAACTATTTCAGCAATGGATGCAAGTGCATATAAGCAAACAGCATTGCATGGAGCAACCTTTAATGGTTCATCATTTTCTGGAGGAACTGCAGGTCCTAACTTAGTAAATGCTACACAGGAGCAATTAGATTCTTTTAATTTGTATGCATTCTTATCTAATAATGTCGTTGTTGCAAGAATGGCAGTGCCATCAGAAGGTCCAAAAGCAGAAATGTTTGCTGCTGCAAATGCTGCAGGTATGATTTTAGCAAAAATTCCAGATAGACAAACTGTTTATGTCGGACAAACATATAACTGGGACGGAACCTCTTTTAGTACAGTAGCATAACTTTAACTTTGAAAGGTTAATCGTATGGAAATTTATGACGAAAACCAGAATCCCTGGTTTACAAAAGATCGTTCAGAAACTGCATCAAACAGATATCCAACAAAGACTTTGCCAAACGGTATAGTTGTAGAAAATCCTGGACTTGGGTTAAATGTTTATAGAAATGTTTTTAGTAAAGATGATGCTGATAGATATATAAAAATACTTGAATCAAATTTAGATGGTACAAGAAGATATAAGTGGTCAGAAGCACAGGTTACAAACTCTACGACACCAATTAAAAGAGCAAGAGATGCTGTAGACTTTAAATATAAGCAAGAAAACTTAGGTCCTAGAGATGAGTTCAATGGAGAACTGATTGACCTACATGAAGAAATTTATCAAAAATTAAAGTTTTGCATAGATGATTATGCACGTTATTGGGGAATTAATGTTATTTATTATGAAGCATTTAATTTTGTAAAATACGAAGGAGAAGGTAAACACTTCAACATCCACGCAGACCACGGTCCAGCGTATAATGCAACTGTTTCTGCTGTTATCTATATTAATGATGACTACGAAGGCGGAGAAATACAATTTCCAAGATTAGACGGCTATACTCTTACACCAAAAGTTGGAGATATTGCTGTGTTCCCATCTAACTACATTTATGAGCATGCATCTCTTCCAATGAAGAGCGGTACAAAATATTGTGTCGTAGTCATGACTGATATTAATGAGTTAGGCCACCAGCATGGCCGATGAATATCAAAAAGTATCTTTTAAAACATATCGTCCCTGGCTAACAAAAGAAAGTAAGTCTGCTCCAACTCCTACACAAAAAGAAATACCTCAATGGTATAAAGATGCTGATAGGTTTGCTAAAAATCCAATAACTGGAGAATATTACAAGGCTCCAAAAGAGGTTTGTCCATTTCCAAAATCTGGAACTACAGACGACTATGGAATGATACCTACATGGAAGGCTTGTCCAGCAATCATGGATGCCTTCATTACTGGCTATGTATTTAGAACTCCAACTGATATTACATTTACTAAAAATAGCAAAGGTTCTTTAGACTTTAAAATAGAAAATCAAATGTATAGAGATTTTTGTACATCTAGGCCACCAATGTCACAATTTGAGCATCCGCAAGGATACTATAAAGATCATTTTGCTTGGATGCCAGATTGGGGTATGAAATTACCAGAAGGCTATAGCGCATTATTTATGACTCCAATGAATAGATTTGATCTACCATTTATGAATACTACTGGTGTGGTAGATTCAGATAAGGTTGAGTTATTGGGTAGTTTTCCATTCTTTATTGTAGAAGGTTGGGAAGGAACTATTCCAGCAGGAACCCCATACCTACAGATACTTCCATTTAAAAGAGAAAACTGGGAGCATGAACTTGACATTTTAGATTCATCAACAGTGTATGCTAAAATAGTAGATAACGCAAACATTTATCGTCAGCCAGATGGCGGGGTATACAAAGATAAAGTTTGGACAAGAAGAGAGTACAGATAAAAGGAGATATCATGTCAACCTGGACAGAAAAAGAATCATTAGGGTTTGGAATTACCTGCTATAGAGGTGTTATTAAACCAGAACTCAATATTATAGAAAGATTGGAAGGTCTTTTAGGTTCTCCAGCACCATGGGGAGAGTTATCTCCAGAAGGTAAGCCTTATCATTGGCTACCAGCATATGTAGGATATCAACAGTTAATGCCAGACTATCGTGACTGCTATGACTTCAAGTTTAAAAAGACAGATATTGAAAACGATAAAAGCGAAGACTCTCTTTTGCTTCAAAAAATTTGGCAAGACGTTTATGACGTACAGGCTCCAGCAGTAGATGATTACCGTAGAGATTATAACATTATGCCGTTAAAATATTGGGAAGCATTTAACTTTATCAAGTATGGACCAGGACAACACTTTAAAGAACACCATGATCATGGGTTCTCTTATAATTGCACCGTTTCTTTAGTTGCATATATTAATGACGACTATGACGGTGGAGAGTTATATTTTAGATTGCAAAACCTAAACATAAAGCCAAAGGCTGGAGATCTATATGTTTTCCCATCAAACTTTATGTATCCACATCAAGCAATGCCAGTACATTCTGGAACTAAGTACTCAATTGTAACAATGTTAGATTATAGTAAAAAGTATCATACACCAGATATGTATGATCCAAAGTGGGCAAATGAATAATGTTTAACATTACTGTTGAAAAAATGCAGGGATGTATTTTTAACATTGAGCCAATGTCAATTAAAAGAGATTGGATGGACTTAACATCTGAAAATCACGCATATAGATGTTTTCCAGTAACTCAATCAAACGTTATAGGATGGTATCTTTCATGCTCAGAGGATATAGTTTTTACATGGGATGGAATAAATGATCAGACAGACCAACATGTAAAGATTGTAAGTCCTTCAGGATCGTATTCTGGAAGAGGTCAATCTTCAATAAGTTTAAATACTTCTTTAGTTTTTAGAACAGATCCAGATGTTAGTATTTGGACGATACATCCAGTTAACTATTTTAATGATGACTTTGAAACTATGTCTAGTGTAATAAGTACTTCATTTTATGACAACCCACTGCCCCTTGCCCTTAAAGCAAAAAAGGCTAATGTGGAAACAATTATAAAAGCGGGAACTCCTATTGCAACAATTATTCCAATATCTTTAACAAATTTAAACAATACAACAATTGAAATTGTAGAATATAAGGATGAGGATCGATCTAGAACAAATGCAAACATTGCTTATGGAGAGGCAGCACAGGTACTAAATTCATCTGGCAACTGGACTGATTGGTATAGAAATGCTGTAAATGAAAAGAATGAGTCTGTAGGGTCTCATGAAGTAAAAACATTAAAGTTACATGTAAAAGATAATACTATAGGATGATATAATAATAATATGATACCAGAAGATGCAGTAAAAGTAATAAGACATCCATCAATTACCCCATCTGGGTTTTTTGGCTATGGTCCTGAAAATATAGTTGAGTTAGAAAATTTCATGACTCAAGAAGAAGTTGACTTTTTAGAAAAAGCAGCACGAAATATAACTATTTGGGATGTTACTCAAAGCCATATAAATGAAAATGGAACAGTTATTTATGATTCTGAATTTTGGAAAGACAGAGTTGCAACAGCGCCATCTTTAGATGCAAACGATCCAAAAATTCTTCCAATCCTAATAGGATTATTTAATAGACTTCAACCAATCATTGAAGATTTTTTTAAGGTAAAGGTACAGCCTACAGGACAAACAATTGTTAAATGGAATCCAGGACAGTTTCAAATGCCTCACGCAGACAAAGAATTGCATTTCGGATCAGATGCTGGATTACCGAATGATTTTCCATATTACGATATTTCAAGTTTATTTTATATTAATGATGATTACGAGGGTGGAGAATTATACTTTCCATATCAAAAGGTTCAATTTAAACCAAAGCGTGGCTCAGCATATTTTTTCCCAGGAGATATGAATTATGTCCATGGAGTAACAGAAGTTACAAAATCTTTAAGATATACATGTCCATTTTTCTGGGAAATTTTAGAGCATACTGGAGATGTAAAGCCAGACCCAAATGTAAAGTATCATAGAATTTTCCCTACAGAAGAAGAAGTAAAGTCTTGGGATCCAAAAAGGGGGATTAAGAAATGAATTTAGATAACAAAAAAAGATTAACAAAAGATATAGTAGTTTATGAAAACTTTATCGATTCTGAAACTGCTGCTAAACTTGTAAAAGTTTTAGATAAGCATGCAGAATTAGGTACAATCAGTTGGATGCCTATATCTTTTTATGAATCTTATTCTTCTGTTTTGCCACAAGATAACGACGAACACGTAATTGCCGAAGGTTTACCTTCTGATATTTTTACACAAATTAAAAAAGGGATTATAGATGCCGTTGCTAGTGTTCATGACTTAGACCCAAAGATAATTTCTCAAATTGGATATCATACTCAGAAATGGGAGCCAGGGGCTTATGCCAGAAAGCATTCTGATAATACAGACGAACACGGAAATTCTGGAGCATTTACTAGAAGTAGATACGCTGCATTTTTATATTTGAATGATACCTTTGAAGGCGGACTTTTGCATTTCCCAGATCAACAAATAAGCATAAAGCCTAAAGTTGGAATGCTTGCTGCTTTTGACGGGGGATTCAACAACATGCACGAAGTAACTCTTATAACTAGTGGAGTTAGGTATACAATAGGTTCATTCTGGGATGATCGTGAAGAAGATGCATATCCACAGGAATTAAGAGACGCTTGGGCAGAAGAGATGAGAGAGACTAGAGCCAAGCAGGAAATTGAGAGAGCCGAGTGGCAAAGCCTTCTTAAAGATGGGTATAAAATAGATGAAGATGGAAATAAATATCTATTTAAAGGAGATGCTGTTTAACATGATGGATTCATTAAAAGAAAATTTAAGAAATAATAACTTAGAGTTTGAAGAGGTAACTCCAGAATTACTTTGGATTAAAGACTTTTTGACAAAAGAAGAGTTAGATTTTATTTGGAATGTTATCAATGCTGCATCTCAAGAAGATTGGGAAGTAGAGTATATGGGAAATCTAAAAAGATTTTGTTTGGAAAAGTTTGGTAGAGAAGATGTTGATAATTTGGTTGCTGAAGGAAAATTTGAGATTACTCAAAACTGGGTAGATAAAAATTTAAACATTAAGCACCATCCAGAACAAAATGTTTTTTATGGAAGACTTGCAAATATAATTCATCCTTCTTTTCCAGGACTTGAACTTAGTGGACTTGCTACTATTCAAAGAATGCAAAAAGGCGTAGAACTAAAATCACATACTGATCAGCACACAGATCCATCGATACACTATGCAACAATAATATACATCAATGATGATTACATAGACGGAGAGTTATTCTTTCCAAACAAAGATATAACATTGAGACCAAAGCCAGGAGACCTATTGTTTTTCCCAGGGAATGAAGAATATGAGCATGGCGTAAAGCATGTAGGTGACGGGCCAATAAGATATGTCATAGTCGGCTTTATAAAAGAAATAGGTCATTACGAAAGAAATAGGTATTAAGATGAATAGAGAAATACTAGATCCAAAAGTATATTATTATACAGACGCAATAGATAACTTTGATGTTTTTTTAAAAACTTTGAATGAACTAGACGACATGGAGTTTTATGATGACACCAAGGTTAATCTTTGGCAAAAATGGACATCTTCTAATGACAAAGATTTTATTTATGGAGAAACAAAAACTTTCGATATCGATGCCATCTCAAAGTCTGGCGGTATAGTTGGAGAAAAAAGCAAGTATATTTATGATGCAGTCATGACAACTCTATACAATGTATGCAAAGATTATGCAGAGTCCCTGGGTGATTTTGACGAGCCAAGACTATTCCCAACTTTTAATATTAAAAAATACTATACTGGAATGGCAATGGGTGCACACTTCGATCAGTTGGATGGGGATAAGACTTTGAGATACTCTCTAGTCATGTACCTAAATGATGATTGCGAAGGTGGAGAAATATCATTTCAACTAAAAAATTATGATGGTGGATGGAACAGCAAAGACGGATGGGTTCATGGTGCCCCACCAGTTAATTTAGATTATGATGATGCTGTTGCAAACAATGCAATAGATTTTGGAATAAAGCCAAAAGCAAATAGCGTTATTATTTTTCCAGCAGAAGCACCATATTTTCATACAGCACATACAGTAAAGTCTGGTGTTAAGTATATGGTTCCAGGTCACTGGATTCACAACAATATGCAACTTAACCAACAGCAAGGCATGTAGTGAAAACAGCCATAGTTACTGGTGCAAGCAAAGGTGTAGGGTATGCAACCGTTAAACTTTTATCTGAAAATGGATATAGGGTAATTGCATTATCTCGTAATTTAGAAAACATTTCTAAGTTAGTTTCTGATAATGTCGAGGTTTATCAATTAGATATAACTCAACCAAACGCAATCAAAGAATTTTATGAGAAATATAAAGATATAACATTAGATCTTTTAGTTAATAATGCTGGTGGTGGGTCAGGACCAACAAGTATTATAAGAGAAACCATGGACAACTTTAGAATAGCCTATGAGATTAATGTGTCTGGTCCAATGTATCTTTCTCAACTTTTTGTACCAGCATTACAAAAGTCAGAATCTCCAACTATTATTTTTATAAGTTCTTTGGGTGGAAAAATTCCATATCGTGGTGGAGGTAATTATACTAATGCTAAAAGAGGTCAGATGGCTTTAGTAGACACCATGAGGATGGAGTTTTCTGAATACAAAATTAAAGTAACTGAAATCTGTCCAGGAACAATAGATACCCAGACTGAAAAAAGAGATTGTGCCTTAACTGCAGAAGACCTTGCCAATTCAATCCTTTGGGTTTCAGAATTACCATCTCACTTTAATATTAATCATATTGAAATGAATCATGTGTTAAGTAGTAAGTTTGCATAATCTAACCCTAAATAATAGCATTAGAGTTTTATAAAAACAAAAACTCTGGTATACTTTACTAATTACAGTTTCTTAAGGAGAAAAACAATGTCTGATTTTTTTAGTTTTCGTTTGTCTGAAGAGTTCATAAATGAGTATAAAACAAAGGAAGCACCCTTTGGATTCACAGACGCAGGTGGTAATTCATTAGGAGAGATTACATTTATCCGTACCTACTCCCGTATGAAGGAAGATGGTACCAAAGAAAGATGGCATGAGGTTTGTCGCAGAGTAATCGAGGGTATGTACTCAGCACAGAAGAATCATGCTAAAGAAAACAGACTCCCATGGAATGACTATAAGGCACAGTCATCAGCAAAAGAGGCATATCAGAGAATGTTTGAACTTAAGTGGACTCCACCAGGACGTGGTATGTGGGCATTTGGAACTCCACTAACAATGGAAAAGAAGAACTCTGCTGCACTACAGAATTGTGCGATGGTTTCTACAAAAGACATAGATCGCAATGATCCAGGACAATTGTTTGGCTGGGTTATGGATGCATTGATGATGGGTGTAGGTGTAGGTTTTGATACTTTGGGCGGGGAGAAAAATCTAACCATTTATGATCCTACAGAACCACCACAGGTATACGAAATACCAGATACTCGTGAGGGCTGGGTAGAATCTGTTAGATTACTCATTAATTCATACTTAAAGCCTAACATGTATATCCAAGAGTTTAACTATGACCTTATTAGGCCTCTAGGTGCCCCTATTAAGGGTTTTGGCGGTACCGCAAGCGGTCCTGCACCACTTATACAGTTGCATAAGCAGATCAAGGCTGTAATCGGCGGTAGAGCAGGAGAAACCCTTGACTCAAGAGCAATAGTAGATATTGTTAATCTTATTGGTACCTGTGTAGTATCAGGAAATGTTAGAAGGTCTGCCACCCTGGCTTTGGGTGCAGCAGAAGATCAAGACTTTATGAATTTGAAGAACGCTGAGGTTTTTCCAGAGCGTAATTCATTTGATCCAGAAAATCCAGGTTGGGCATGGATGTCTAACAACTCCATCGCTGCGACGGTAGGTACAAGATACGAAGACTACGTAGACCTAATCGTTGATAACGGAGAACCAGGATTCATCTGGCTTGATGTAGCACGTAACTATGGTCGTTTAGCAGATCCAAAGGATGGCAAAGACTATCGTGTTATGGGCTTCAATCCGTGTGCGGAGCAGCCATTGGAGTCATACGAGTTATGTACACTTGTTGAAGTGCATTTAAATCGTCATGAGTCTAAGGAGGACTTCCTACGGACACTCAAGTTTGCTTACCTATATGGTAAGACTGTAACGCTGATACCTACACATTGGCAACAGACAAATGGAATTATGCAGCGTAATCGTCGTATTGGAACATCACTTACAGGTATTGCATCCTTCTCAGACAAATTTGGCTTGCCTGTTGTGAGAGAATGGATGGACGAAGGATATAAGACTATTCGTAAGTATGATCACTCTTATTCTGAATGGTTATGTGTTCGTGAGTCCATTAGAGTCACAACTGTTAAGCCATCAGGGTCTGTATCAATTCTCTCTGGCGCAACTCCAGGAGTACACTGGGCACCAGGCGGAGATTATTTCTTGAGAGCAATTCGCTTTGGGAATACCGACCCAATGATTCACTTGTTCAAGGCTGCTGGATATAAGATGGAGGCTGACCTTGTATCTGCGAATACAACTGTCGTTTATTTCCCAGTTCATTCTGGACATCCAAGATCTGAAAAGGATGTTACATTATTTGAGAAGATTGCGCTTGCTGCTACTGCTCAGAAATACTGGTCAGATAATGGCGTTTCTGTAACGCTTTCATTTGACAAAGAAACTGAAGCAAAGCATGTAGCGCCTGCCTTACATATGTACGAAGGACAACTAAAGGCTGTTTCATTCTTGCCGATGGGAAATCACACATATCCTCAACAGCCATATACTCAAATAACTAAAGAAGAATACGATAGTTATATTGGCGAGATCAAAAAGATTGATTGGTCTGCTATTTATGACGGAGTAGAAAATCTGGAGGCACAGGGCGAAATGTACTGTACTACAGACGCTTGCGAAATAAAAATCTCGTAGTATGATAAAATAGACTCATAATGTCTATCCAATCTAACCTATATGCAGAAAAAGCCTTTGCAGAACATCCAATCGCTCTTTGGTCTTTAGATGATAGCGCAGACTATTTATCATTAATATCTGACGCTGATAGAAACATTTATAGTTGGGCCACAGAGGGATGTTCCGTTGAGGAAGCATTAGGAGTAATTGGAGAGCCTTTTACAAACTCTAGCGTAACTAAAATATCTGGAAATGTAATATCATCTGAGAGTGGTTCTTTCTCATGTGTTAGTTCAAACATTTTAGATTTCTCTGATATAAATAAAGACTTAGGAACTTTTTGTATAGGTGTTTACGTATATTCAAATAGTGCTTATATAACTAGTTATGAAATTGGTTATGAATATTACGATGTACCACTAGGTGACTGGGTAAAAAAGACAAAAATATTTAACACAACAATAATGGAAAAATGGATGTTTCTTTCTAATTCCTTTTCTGTACCAAATATTAGCGGTGAAATGAGATTAGTATTTAAAGCAAACTTTCTTGGAGGATACTCTGATTCTGCAGAAAACACAGTTTTGGTAAATGGCTTAACACTCGGACAATGGTCAGAAGAATTTGCATCGACATCTTTAGGAATTACTCCAGTACAAATACCGACTGGAACATTTAGTGAAACTGAGTATGGATATCCAGCAAGATCATATGGGTTAGAGGAAAACACTGGGTATTATCTTATTAAACAAAATTCTCTTGTTGCTAAAAATGTTGGAGCACCAATGGTTTACGGTACTGCAAACTGCACAGTCATAACTCCAAACGGTGGTAAGCCATCTCTAATTATTCCATCTGAAGGATTTTTAAATAATAATGGAAAGTACAGAACATATACAGTTGAAATGTGGCTAAGAATAAATTGCAATGCCACAGAACCTAAAAAAATATTTGGAAGTTTAGTAAACGACAGTGGCTTGTATGTAGATGGTCCATTTTTAGTTTTAAAGATAGGAAGCCATTCGGCGTCACATTACATTGGGGAATGGACAAGACCAATGCTTGTTCATATTCTATATTTAGACAACTCTTCAAAACTTTATATAAACGGAGAAGAGGTATTGTCTTTATCATATAAAACTGCTGATTTAGAATTTAACTCTACAACAGAATGGCTTGGTTTCTGGTCATATGAAGACGTATCACCAATAGAGGTAGATTGTGTAGGAATATATCCATATAAAGTTTCTAACATTGTGGCCAAAAGAAGACTAGTTTTTGGTCAAGGTGTTCAGGCACCAGATAATATAAATACAGCATATAGCGGACAGTCTTTGCTTATTGACTATGCATTTGCTGATTATTCAAATAACTACTCTTATCCAGACATAGGAAATTGGAATCAAGGAATAAATGATAATTTAAATTCTGAAAATAATATGCTTTCTACGCCAGACTATACTCTTCCAGAATTTTTAATTAATTATCAAGGAGTAAATAGCAGTTCATATTACAAAGACTGGCTGTCTATAAACTCTCAGTTGCCTTCTGAACTAGGAGATGAATATTTTAAGGTAAGGCCAAACTCTGAATATTGTGCCCAACTATATTTTAATAATTTAAATTTCTTAGCACAAGAAGTTAAAAGTATCTACGGTGTTTTTAAGAAAACTGGATCTTCAAGATACATTAATGGTGTTGAGCAGCCTATGACTTTATTTAAAGTTATAGATCCTAATCAAAATTACTTCCACATATATCTTTATCAAGATGCAAAAAAGATTACATATGTTACAAAGTTTGGAGATAATCCGCCTACAGAAATTGAGCATGAAAATATAGAAGTAATAACTGGTGAAAAGTTTTATGCTGGCTTTCATATTGAAAATTTAATTAAATGGTATGGAGGAGAAGTAGCAGCAATACTTGGAAATATTTCACAGTGCAAACTTTACATTGGAAATGATGAAAATTTTGCTTCATGGTTTGATGGGAATATCTATAAAATTGGACTTTCAAATGCCAGAAACCATTCTTTAATTGCACCAGCATTTGGGGCAGACGGACTTCCATCAGATTATGACACAATTGAAGACTATATACACTCCATTACTTTAGATGGAGGGTTATACAATCAGCAACTCTGGGATTATATTGTTGATGGTGGAACTGCTGGATTAATGCTTTTTGATAAAATATTAGATCATACTGCTAGTTATACATTAGTTGCGTCTAGATATTTTGATGAATATCAACTTGATATAGACACAGTTGGGTATTGGGAAGATTATCAGCCATTAACATATTATGCACAATTTGTTGATGATGCAGAAGGAGACAGAGTATATGATCTAGACTTCTTACAGTTTAATATAAACTATCCAGCGCCATCTAAGTTTTTTGAAATAGAAACAGATCCAGCCGAATGGAGTTATGCAGAACTTTATAATAAGTTTAATTATCCTAAAAAAAGAACATACGATTCTTTAGATAATTTTTTATTTACTGGATATCGAGATTATGAAGATTTACAATATAATGTAACTAGAACTTACAAGTATGATACCAGTAAATCTCTTGTAAGATCTTTTGTTAGTTTTCAATATACTAAAGCAGGAGCAACTCAAAGTAGTTCTTTCTTTACACATATTGAGCCAGCAGCAAAAGAGGGAACTGTAGAACCAGGCAGCAACTGGATAAGTAGTAAGTACGAAGTAATAGATAATATGATTATCTATCCTCCGTCTAATGTAGATTTCAACGAACTCTCTTTGGTAACTCACCTAGAATTTAAAGTAAAAAATATTTTAAGAAACAAGGTTAAACTTAAGAAACTAGAATATTGCTCTCAGGCTTTTAATAATAATAGCAATCCAATAGGGACAAGCCCTTATGTAAAGATGTATCCGTATAAAAAATCTGGTATTTATTATAACTACAAAGGGAAAAATCCTTACAGTATTTACAAAAATACATCGCCATATTTATACATGACAAGAACAAGTGGCATTCAGGTTAGAGGTAAGCAAGACCCGTTAATCAACAGAGGTTTACTAATTCCAATAAATGAAAATCAAACTTCTGACTTTGACAAAATTATGGCTATGCAACTTGCAGTTAGATTTGATGAAGACTATTTCCCATATGCGCCACAACAAATATTTGAAATTGAAGCAAAAAACTCATACATTAGATTTTATATAGTTGCTAACGATCAAACTGGACAAAGAGGAAAGATCTACGGAGTTAATGCATTAACTGGAAGAATAGAAAATGGAATAGCATTTTACCTAAATGGTAAGATTGTTAAAGATCCAGTGCTAACCATTAAGCAATGGGCATTTCTTGGTATTTCGTTTTCTAATCTTCTTGACATTTCTGGAGTTTTTGGATCTATAAAACTAAACGGACCATTGCTATTTAATAATATATCTTATTATCAATCTACTAACCTGCAAGAAGTTCAAAAGGTTTCCAAGCGACCTTGGTTCCAAGTCAAGAGATCTGGACCACTAACTCTAGACTGGGAGTATTGGGTACCAGAGTTTTTCCTATGGAACGGTGTTCTTGTACAGTCTTCAATCAGTTATTATGGGGTAGATCCAGAAGATGTATATAAGAGTTACGTAGGAACAAATAAAATAATAACTGGCACAGATAAGGTTTTTGGTATTGGCGAATGCGAGTACAACATATACCAAAACGTTTTATGGCAACAATCTACATCATCTGCAGTATGATATGGTATACTGGTGGTTATGAAACACAAAGATCAGCCACTTTTTGACAAAAAGGGAAAGCCAAGAATGCCTGGCCAGATAGGCGAAACCAAGGTTACACTAATCGATAAAAAGTATGATTGGGGTATTTATGTTTGGAAAAAGTCTAACGGCAAGTGGTTTACTGATGGAAATGGAAACATATTGAACATTCCATCAATGAAGGGTGATCTTGCAAAAATTGCAGAATTAAAGCAAGCAGCAGCATATTATGGAGAGCCAGACGGTGAGGCATATTTTTTTGCTGGTATGGGAAGAGTTACTGATGAAGAGTATAGCGAACAGGTAGATAGAATGAAGGCTAGACTAATTCCTAACCTAAATGATCTTGGAGCAGTACAGGCAGCAAAAGACACTATTGCAAAGTATGGAGACGAAGAGTAATGTCAGAAGATCAAGAATATATTCTTAGAGCAAGTATTGATAATATTGTAGAGCCAACTGACTCTTTTAAAACATCAGATCCATTCAACAAGACATGGACAGAACTAAAGTCATATTCTGGGTTAGATAATAACTTTAAAAGAAGAACATCACGTTTTATGGAAAAGTCAGCAAATGCTCCAAGTCAAGGTTATATTGATAGCGCAAGAGCAGAGCAACACGGACTTGGAGATGCAAAGTCAAAAGAAATTAATCCTGGAACAGTATACAGAAATGGGTATGGATTATTTGATGTAATCACTCCACCTTGGAATGTTTATGAACTTGCAAATTATTACGATACATCATTTGCTAACCATGCTGCGATTGATGCTAAAGTAGAAAATATTGTTGGCTTAGGTTATGACTTTGAAGTTGCACCAAGCACAATGCTTCGTTTAGAGTCAAATAAAGATAAAGATCAAGTATCAAGAGCAAGAAATAGAATTGAACGTGCAAAGATTGAAATGCACGAATGGCTAGAATCATTAAACGATGATGATTCTTTTACAACAACAATGATGAAGGTTTATACAGATGTGCAAGCAATCGGAAATGGGTATCTTGAAATTGGAAGAACTACTCGTGGAGAGATTGGGTATGTAGGCCATATACCAGCAACTACAATGCGTGTTCGTAGATTGCGAGATGGCTATGTTCAGATAATCGGAAATAAGGTTGTCTATTTTAGAAATTTTGGTGCAAAAAATCCGAATCCAGTTACATCGGATCCAAGACCAAATGAAATAATACACTTTAAACAGTATTCGCCTTTAAATACTTTTTATGGTGTACCAGATATAATGTCGGCAATAAACTCGCTCCATGGAGACCAGTTAGCGTCACAATATAACATCGACTACTTTAGCAATAAGGCTGTCCCTCGTTATGTTGTGACCCTAAAGGGTGCTCGTCTTTCGGCAGATGCTGAAGATAAAATGTTTAGATTTTTACAAACAAGTCTAAAGGGTCAGTCACACAGAACTCTTTATATTCCTCTTCCAGGCGATACAGACACCAACAAGGTTGAATTCAAAATGGAACCAATTGAAAACGGTGTCCAAGAAGGTTCGTTTGAAAGATATCGAAAGCAAAATCGTGATGATGTTTTAATTGCACATCAGGTCCCACTATCAAAGATAGGTGGTGGAGATGCAGCGTCAATTGCAGCAGCACTTGCTCAGGATCGTACCTTTAAAGAGCAGGTAGCAAGACCAGCACAAAGAGAAATTGAAAAAATAATTAATAAAATAATTAAAGAAAAGACTGATGTTTTAGTTCTTAAGTTTAAGGAACTAACTCTTACAGATGAAATTGCTCAATCTCAGATTTTAGAAAGATATGTAAAGACTCAGGTAATGCTTCCAAACGAAGCAAGATCTGCATTAGGACTTCCTCAAAGGGAAGGAGGAGACGAGCCGTTTAATCCTAAACCAGAGCAAGCAGCAAACGACAATGCTGACAGAGCACGGGATGGGGAAAGAACAAATAACCAGTCCGATGGGCCAGCCACAATTAGTGGAAGAAACCCAAAGGGTGAGGGAAGATCATCTCAGTAATTGAGATATCGTAAAAAAAGGCTCTATAATATATTCTAGTATGACTATATCTAAAGCCCATTGGGATACCACTGGCGACTCAGTAAGACTTTCCCTTCCATTTGCGAAGGTTGATAAGGAGAGACGTATCGTCTCTGGTTTTGCATCTCTTGATAACATTGACAAGCAAGGCGATATAGTTACAGCAGAAGCATCAATGAAAGCATTCTCAAAGTTTCGTGGCAACATTCGTGAAATGCATCAACCATTAGCAGTTGGCAAGATGGTTAATTTTAAAGAAGATAGATATTTTGATCCAGAATCTAAAAAGTTTTATTCTGGTGTTTTTGTATCAGCATACGTATCAAAGGGTGCACAAGATACATGGGAAAAAGTTTTAGACGGTACGCTAACAGGATTTTCTATTGGTGGTCGTATGAATAAGTGGGATGACGGTTATGATGAGAAGTCAGATTCTACAATTAGAATTATTAAGGATTATGATCTTGTTGAGTTATCATTAGTTGATTCTCCAGCAAATCAGTTTGCAAATATTATGCAAGTTGAAAAAGTAGATGGAGTAGATGTTGTTAAGGGACAAGATGTTGCATTAGAAAATGTTTTTTATGATGAAGAGTCTGGCTTAGTTATGGTGTCAGAAGAAGAATCTGTAACAAGTCCAGTTAACGGAAATGAAATGAAGAATATAGGATTCGTTGAAAAAACGGATAATGAAAAAATGGATATAGTCAAATTCTTAGTAGATAGTGCTAAAGGCATTGATGCTAAGATTAAGAAGGAGGATAATCCTATGGCAAAAAAGACAAAGGTTGAAGAAACCGAAGTTACTAAGTCAGAAGAAATCGCTCCAGAGGCAGATGCCGTAGTTGAAACTACTGTTGCAGAAGTTACTGAAAAATCTGAAGAGGTTGCAGTAGCAGAAGATACTGTTGAAAAGTCTGAAGAGATTACAACAGAAGAAGTTGCAAAGGCTGAGGAATCAGTTGAAGCACCAGCAGCAGAAGTTGCAGCAGAAGTATCTAAGTCAGATGAAGCAATTGTTGAAGCAGTTGCAGAAATCAAAAATACTCTAACATCAGCCTTTAGCGATTTAGTTGAAACTGTAAAGTCTTTGCAGGCAGAAGTAGAAATGCTTAAGTCTACAAAGGTCGATACAGCAGCAGTAAAGAGTTCACTTGATGCAGTCGCCAAAGACATTGCTGCAACAGTAGAACAA
>JACCDK010275144.1_pt1 | contig 16901 bp, 15 predicted proteins | sample 7445871 | NCBI WGS metagenome assembly JACCDK01 (sample SAMN15323436, study PRJNA562643) | freshwater metagenome | isolation source: river surface water | place: USA:Blue River Watershed | collected 2017-08-15
CTTAAATCTGTCTTTACGAGGAGCCCATCATGACCATCGCCAAACCAGCACACAAGCGTATTTTGCTCAAGCTGTCAGGCGAGGCCTTGATGGGTGACGATCAGTTTGGCATCAACCGCGCCACCATTGTGCGCATGGTTGAAGAAATTGCAGACGTCACGCGCCTGGGTGTTCAGGTCGCTGTGGTGATTGGTGGCGGCAACATCTTCAGGGGTGTGGCCGGTGGCTCAGTTGGCATGGACCGTGCCACGGCCGATTACATGGGCATGCTGGCCACCGTCATGAATGCATTGGCCCTGGCCGACACCATGGACAAAGCGGGCCTCACTGCACGCGTCATGTCAGCCATTGCCATCGAGCAGGTGGTCGAGCCCTATGTCCGTCCCAAAGCCCTTCAATATTTAGAAGAAGGCAAGGTGGTCATTTTCGCTGCGGGCACAGGCAATCCATTTTTCACCACCGACACCGCTGCTGCTTTGCGCGGCGCAGAAATTGGTGCTGAGTTGGTCCTTAAGGCCACCAAAGTTGACGGTGTTTACACGGCGGATCCCAAAAAAGACGCTGCTGCCACACGTTACAGCAAAATTTCTTTTGACGAGGCCATTTCACAAAACCTCGGCATCATGGACGCCACAGCCTTTGCACTGTGCCGCGATCAAAAATTACCTGTCAAAGTGTTTTCGATATTCAAACATGGGGCCCTCAAGCGAGTGGTCATGGGAGAAGACGAGGGCACTTTGGTGTATGCCTAATTCTTGTACCCGCCAGTGAAGCTGCTTCATTTGGCCTCGGAGAATCTCATGAGCTTAGAAGACATCAAGAAAACCACGCAAACCAAAATGGACCAGTCCATTGCGGCTTTCAAAAACAACCTGACCAAAATTCGCACGGGACGTGCCAACCCAGCGATTTTGGACACCATCCAAGTGGATTACTACGGCTCGATGGTGCCTTTGTCCCAAGTGGCCAATGTGTCATTGATTGACTCGCGCACCATCAGTGTTCAGCCCTGGGAAAAAAACATGGGCGCCAAGATTGAAAAAGCCATTCGCGAAAGCGATCTTGGTTTGAATCCTGCGGCCATGGGGGATTTGATTCGCGTGCCCATGCCGCCCATGAGCGAAGAGCGTCGCAAGGAAATGACCAAGTTGGTTCGTACCGAAGGCGAAAACGCCAAAATCGCTGTGCGCAATCTGCGTCGTGATGCCAACGAGTCCGTGAAAAAGTTGGTCAAAGACAAGTTGGCTTCCGAGGATGAGCAAAAACGTTCGGAAGCCGATGTGCAAAAAGTCACGGACAAGCACATTGCAGAAATAGACCAATTGGTCGCTGCCAAAGAACAAGAGATCATGGCCGTCTGAGGCCTTGAAAACTGTTCACATGCACCGAATCATTCCATCTCTCAAGAACATCGATTGATTCGATGCTCAAGCAACGCATCATCACTGCACTGGCCTTGCTGGCCGTTTTGTTGCCAGCCTTGTTTGCCGATTCACCCCAGCCTTTTTTGTTGCTGTCCATCCTCATGATTGGTGCGGGCGCCTGGGAGTGGGGCAACATGAATGGCATGACCCGACGACAGTCCATTCTCTCTGGCGTCATCTGTGTTGACCTTTGCATTTTTGCTTGGTGGGCTGGTTGGACCACCACCACGGATGCTTGGGTATGGTGGATGGCGGGTGCCAGCTGGGTCGTCTTAACGGCTTGGATGCTTCAGCGAGGGGTTCAAGGATGGGCCTTGTGGCATCGCGATTTGCGTTGGCTTCTAGGGCTCATCATGCTTTGGTTGGCTTGGCTTGCCATGGCGCAAGCCCGCACGGCCAGTGTTCAATTGCTGTTGTCAATTTTTTGTGTGGTGTGGGCTGCCGATGTCTTTGCTTATTTCTGCGGCAAAGCTTTGGGCGGACGCATCATCCACCGCAAATTGGCGCCAACGGTCAGCCCTGGCAAAAGTTGGGAAGGTGCCTTGGGTGGTTTGTTGGGTGTCTTTGTGCTGGCTTGGGTTTGGATGCACCTCGAGCAATCCTATCAATGGCCAGGTACCAGCTTTTTCACGCACATGATGACGCACGGCCTATTCTGGTGGGCCCTCAGTTTGATGTTCATCACCACCATGAGCGTGGTGGGTGACCTTGTCGAGTCGCTGGTCAAGCGCAGCGCAGGTGTGAAGGACAGTTCCAATTTATTGCCTGGCCATGGTGGTGTTCTCGACCGCTTGGACGCCTTACTGCCCAGCTTGCCCATTGCCCTCATGTTGCTGAACTGGCCAACTGCATCAACGGCACTCGCTTTATGAAACAAAACATCACCATTTTGGGTTCAACCGGGTCGATCGGCACCAACACTTTGGATGTGTTGTCACGTCACCTTGATCGATACCAAGTCTTTGCTTTAACAGCCGCTGTTCAAGTGGAGGCCATTCTTGCGCAATGCGTCAAATACAAACCGCGCTATGCCGTGATGGCGCAAGAAAGCGCGGGCCGCTTGCTGGCAGATCGCGTCAAGGCCGAGGGTTTGTCGGTTGAAGTTTTGTGGGGTGCCGAAGCCCTCGACATGGTGGCTTCGCATCCAGATGTTCACGCTGTCATGGCCGCCATTGTGGGCGCTGCAGGTTTGTCTCCGTGCTTGGCTGCGGCAAATGCAGGCAAACGTTTGTTGCTTGCCAACAAAGAAGCGTTGGTGGTGGGAGGTGAGGTTTTTTTGAGCGCCGTCAAAAAGGGTGGTGCAGTTTTATTGCCCATTGACAGTGAGCACTCTGCCGTGTTTCAGTCCTTGCCGGAGAATCCCGCAACCTGGGCCGATCGCATTGATCAAATCATCCTGACAGCGTCTGGAGGCCCCTTCAGAACCAGAGACGTGGCCACGCTGCGCGATGTCACGCCCGAAGAAGCCTGTGCGCACCCCAACTGGGTGATGGGTCGGAAAATATCGGTTGACTCTGCAACCATGATGAACAAGGCGCTTGAGGTGATCGAAGCGCGCTATTTGTTTGGTGTGTCGCCTGAACAATTGAATGTGGTGATTCATCCCCAAAGCATCATTCATTCCATGGTGAAGTACAAAGACACGTCCGTGGTGGCGCAGTTGGGAACACCCGACATGCGCGTGCCCATTGCCTATGGCCTGAGTTGGCCGGAACGCATCACATCGGGTGCGCAAGGCTTGGATTTTCACAACCTCAAACCCATGACTTTTGAGGCCATAGACGACCATGGCCACGAGGCACGTTTTCCAGGTTTGAAATTGGCCTGGCAATCACTGAAGGCGGCTCCAGGGACTTGTGCTGTGCTCAATGCAGCCAATGAAATTGCAGTCGAGGCGTTCCTGAACAAACAAATCAGGTTTGATCAAATCCACCAAGTCAACATGGAAACGTTGGCCAAGGTGGTGCCCGCATCGCCACACAGTTTGAGTGATCTGTTGGCACTGGATGCGCTCAGCCGTGCGCAAGCGCATGCCTTGCTTGGCCGTATGGGTGGAACTTGAAAATTCTTTTGAATTGACGGCGCTCGTGCTGACGCTTTTCGCTTTTTTATTTGCACTGACACTGCTCATCGCAGTTCATGAGTATGGCCACTACCGCATGGCTGTTGCATGGGGTGTGCCTGTTCTGGTTTTCTCCATAGGCTTTGGCAAAACGCTTTATCGCTGGCGACCCCAAAATCAGAAGCCGGGCCAGAACACAGAGTTTCGCATTGGCGCATTGCCCCTGGGAGGGTTCGTTCAGATGCTGGACAGCAGAGAGGGTGATGTGCCTGCTGCGCAACTTGCATCGGCCTTTGATCGCCAGAGCGTCAAGGCGCGAGCATGCATCGTGGCAGCAGGCCCCTTGGCCAATTTGTTGTTGGCCGTTGTTTTGTTCAGTGCATTGGCATGGTGGGGTCACCCCAAAATTCTGCCTGTCATTGGCCGAGTTGAGGTCGGTGCGCCCGCCGATGTGGCGGGTTTGCAGTCGGGTGATCGCGTCTTGAGAGTGGGCTCGCAAGAGGTCAGGGATGCGCAACACTTAAGGGCCTTGATACGAGGTGATTTCGATCCACAGGATGAGGGCAGGGAAAGCGAGGATGGTTCTGGCCAAGACGCCATTTGGGAAGTTGACCGACAAGGTCAGCGTTTGTCATTGGCTGTCAAACCTGTGCTGATGGCACTGCCGGGTCAGCCTGAAGCCAGCGCCGTCAAGCGGATAGGTGCCGTTGTCGGTGTACCGTCCGACACAGAATGGGTCCAGGCAAGTTTTTGGGAGGGTTGGGCAATAGGTTTCGGTCAAGTTGTGCAAATCACCCAGATGACCGGCCGGGTGATTGGGCAAATGCTCATCGGGGAGGCTTCTTCGAAGCATCTCAGTGGTCCTTTGACCATTGCGGAGCAGGCAGGTCAGTCGGCTCAAAGGGGCTGGCCTTCCTATGTGAGCTTTTTGGCGCTGATCAGTGTCAGTCTGGGTTTGCTCAATCTCCTGCCTTTGCCCATGTTGGATGGGGGGCACCTGATGTATTATCTTTGGGAGTCACTCACTGGCAAACCGGTTTCTGTTGCTTGGCAGCGGGGTTTGCAGAAAGTGGGTTTGGCTTTGTTGATTGGCGTCATGAGCCTGGCGTTTTTCAATGACCTGACTCGACTCTTTACTTAATTCAAACGCATGAACTTTCTCCCTCAACAGTTTCGCTTGCAGCCCTTGTGTGTCCTCATTGCAGCGACCCTTGGCAGTCTGTCCGCTTGGGCCATTGAGCCCTTCAAATTGAAAGACATTCGCGTTGAAGGTTTGCAGCGGATTGAGTCTGGCACTGTGTTTGCCTCATTGCCTTTTCGCGTTGGCGACATGTACAACGATGAATCGGGTGCCGCTGCCATCCGCGCTTTGTTTGCATTGGGTCTGTTCAAGGATGTCCGGCTCGATGCGCAAGGCGATGTGCTGGTGGTCATTGTCGAGGAGCGTCCCTCCATTTCTGAAGTCGAGTGGGTCGGGCTCAAAGAATTTGACAAAGATGTGCTGGTCAAGGCCTTGAAAGAGGTTGGCATTTCTGAAGGACGCCCCTTCGACAAAGCGCTTGCGGACAAAGCCGAACAAGAACTCAAGCGTCAGTACATCACACGCAGTTTGTATGGCGCTGAGGTGGTCACCACCGTCACCCCTGTTGAACGCAATCGCGTCAAGCTCACTTTCACGGTGACTGAAGGTGGACCCTCGAAAATCAAAGAGATTCGCATCACTGGCAACCAAGCTTTCTCAGAAGATACGCTGAAAGATCAGTTCAATTTGGATGTCGGAGGGTGGCTCAGTTGGTACACCAAATCAGATCGGTATTCCCGTACCAAGCTCAACGCCGATTTGGAAACCTTGCGCTCTTATTATTTAAGCCGCGGGTTTTTGGAATTCCGCATCGACTCCACTCAGGTGGCCATTTCGCCTGACAAGCAAGACATCTCCATTGCCATCAACGTGACAGAGGGTGATCGTTTTGTGGTGTCTGGTGTGAAGCTCGAGGGCAATTATTTGGGCAAGGACGATGAGTTCAAGGCCCTGGTCAAAATTGGACTGGGTCAGCCTTACAACGCTGAAACGGTGGCCGAAACCACCAAAGCTTTTACCGACTATTTCGGCAAGTTTGGTTTTGCCTTTGCTCGCGTTGATGCACGTCCTGAAATCGATCGACTCAACAACCGCGTTAGTTTCGTCTTGCAAGCAGAGCCATCACGTCGTGCTTATGTGCGCCGCATCAACGTGGCAGGTAACAACCGAACTCGCGATGAAGTCATTCGGCGAGAGTTTCGTCAATTGGAAGCAGCTTGGTACGACGGTGACAAAATCAAGTTGTCCCGCGATCGTGTCGATCGTTTGGGCTTTTTCACAGAAGTCAACATTGACACGCAGGAGGTGCCAGCCACCACCGACCAAGTTGACTTGACCATCAATGTGGTGGAGAAACCGACAGGCAGCGTGACCCTGGGTGCTGGCTTTTCTTCCACCGAAAAGGTGGCCTTGAGTTTTGGTATTCGACAAGAAAACGCGTTTGGTTCCGGCAATTACCTGGCCACCGAAATTAACACCAGCAGGTACAACCGCACCATCGTGATCAGTACCACTGACCCGTACTACACGCCTGAGGGTATTTCAAGAACTGTCGACATTTTTCACCGAACCACGCGGCCATATTTGGGTGATCTGAACGCCTACAGCTTGGTCAGTTCAGGTGCCGGCATGCGTTTCGGTGTGCCTTTCAGTGAAATTGACACTGTTTACTTTGGTGCCAACCTAGAACAAACTTCCATTCGTCCTGGCACCAACTTGCCCAATGCCTATGTCGAATACATGCAGCAGTTTGGCTACACCAGCAATTCACTGCCATTGACAGTGGGTTGGGCCCGCGACGGCCGCGACAGTGCTTTGGTGCCAACCCGAGGCATGTTGCAACGCTTCAATTCGGATTTGAGCATGGCAGGCGATGCCCGCTATGTGCGAACAAATTACCAGATTCAGCAGTACACACCCCTGACCAAAAAGTATACTTTAGCACTCAACGCCGACTTCGGCTGGGGTCAAGGACTGTCAAACAGACCCTATCCCTTGTTCAAAAACTACTTTGTCGGCGGATTGGGCAGCGTCCGGGGTTTCCAACAATCAACCTTGGGACCGTCGGACACCACCAACAGCCTGTATTTGGGTGGCCCCAAGAAAATTGTCATGAATGCAGAAATGTTGGCCCCATTCCCTGGGGCTGGCAACGATCGCACTTTGCGTTTATTTGCCTTCACGGACGTCGGTCGGGCCTTTGGAGAGCATGAGAAAATCAGCTTGTCTGAGCTCAGATCCTCCTACGGCGTTGGCCTCAGCTGGATTTCGCCCATGGGCCCACTGCGCTTTTCGTACGCCATGCCGATGCGACGCCAGGTTACGGATAAAATCCAGAGATTGCAATTCCAAATCGGAACTTCCTTTTAATGAAAACACTTCGCCATTTCTCACAAGTCTGTTTGTTGGCTCTCGGCGCTTTGGGCGCCACTGCTGCCTGCGCCCAAGAATTCAAAATTGGTTTTGTGAACACCGATCGCATCTTCCGCGAAGCCAGTACAGCCAAAAATGCCCAGGCCAAGTTGGAACAAGAATTTGCCAAACGCGAAAAAGACTTGGTTGACCTGGGTAACACCATCAAAGCTGCGTCCGATAAATTTGAGCGTGAAGCCCCCACCTTGTCTGAAACGCAACGCAACACGCGTCAAAAGCAGCTGATGGATCAAGACCGTGAGTTTCAGCGCAAGCGTCGTGAATTCCAAGAAGACTTGAATACACGCAAGAACGAAGAACAACAAATTGTGATTGAACGTGCAAACCGTGCGGTGAAGCAAGTAGCCGAAACAGAAAAATACGATGTGATTTTTCAAGAAGCCGTTTACATCAATCCCAAGCACGACATCACCGACAAAGTCATCAAGTCACTTAACGCAACCGCCGGCAAGTAATTGCTGAGCGCACTGGACCTGTGTTGTGCTGCAGCTTGGTGACATCGTTGAAGCTTTAGGTGGCAGCCTTCACGGCAGTTCAGAAATTCTCATCGCACAATTGGCCCCGCTCGAAACGGCGGGTCCGCATGACCTGAGTTTCCTCAGTCACCCCAAATACCAAAACCATTTGAAGCAGTCGCGGGCGGCCTGCGTCATTGTCACGCCTCAATTCAAAGAATTGGCACTTGAGCGAGGTGCGTGCATCGTTGCCGAAGATCCTTACCATTATTTTGCGCGTCTGACGCAACTGTGGAAGAAGAAAACCAGATCCGTTTCTGCGCATCGCATTCATCCCAGTGCCGTCATTGACCCCTCGGCCTTTGTTCACGAAACGGCCACCATTGGTCCTCTGTGTGTCGTCGAGCAGGGAGCTCGAGTGGGTGCGAATTCGCAACTCAAATCCAGAGTCACACTGGGTGAAAATTGCCACATCGGCGAGCGTTGCATCGTTCACGCGGGTGTGGTCATTGGTGCCGATGGTTTTGGTTTTGCCTTGCATCAGGGCGCTTGGGAAAAAATTGAACAACTAGGCGCTGTCACCATCGGCAACGATGTTGAAATTGGCGCCAACACTTGCATTGACCGAGGTGCATTGCACGACACGGTGATCGAAGACGGCGTCAAACTCGACAACCTCATTCAAATTGGTCACAACGTGCACATAGGCAAACACACCGCCATGGCTGGTTGTGTGGGTGTGGCGGGCAGCGCGCGCATAGGCGCCCATTGCACCGTAGGGGGCGGTGCCATCATATTGGGTCACTTGAGTTTGGCAGATGGCGTGCACATCTCAGCTGCAACTGTCGTTACCCGCTCCATTCAAAAACCAGGCCAGTACACTGGCTTGTTTCCCATCGATGACAATTCATCTTGGGAAAAAAATGCTGCCAGCCTCAAGCAATTGCATCAACTCCGTGACCGCATCAAAGCGCTTGAGGCGCTTCGAACTCAGCCCCCCGTTTCAGGAAAATCATCATGATGGACATTTATCAAATTCTCAAACAATTGCCACATCGATTCCCCATATTGTTGGTTGATCGTGTGTTGGAGATTGAGAAAGGCGTGCGCATCAAGGCATTGAAAAATGTCTCTGTCAATGAGCCTTACTTCACGGGCCACTTTCCTTCACGTCCTGTGATGCCTGGCGTATTGATGTTGGAGGCCTTGGCGCAAGCTGCTGCATTGTTGGCTTTTGACACCATGGGCGAAACACCTGACGAAAACACGGTGTATTACTTTGCGGGCATTGACGGTGCGCGTTTCAAGCGTCCTGTCGAGCCTGGCGATCAATTGATTTTGGAAGTTGAATTGGACCGCATGAAGGCGGGCATATTCAAATTCAAGGCACGCGCCAAAGTAGGCGAAGAGATTGCAGTAGAAGCCGAGTTGATGTGCACCATGCGCAAGGTTGCTTGATGACAGAAGGCTATGACCACCGTGACTCGCATTCATCCTACCGCCCTCATTGACCCCTCGGCCCAACTGGACAGCAGTGTCACGGTGGGGCCTTACACGGTCATTGGTCCTCATGTGCGCATTGATGCGGGCACTTCCATCGCAAGTCACTGCGTGATTGAAGGCCATACCACCATCGGCAAAGACAATCGAATTTTTCAGTTCAACTCTTTGGGTGCTGTGCCGCAAGACAAAAAATATGCGGGCGAGCCCTGTGAGTTGGTCATCGGTGACCGAAATACCATTCGGGAGTTTTGCACCTTCAACATTGGTTCACCCGGCGATACAGGCGTGACCCGACTGGGCAATGACAACTGGATCATGGCTTACGTGCATTTGGCCCATGATTGTGTGGTGGGCAACCATACCATTTTTGCCAACAGCTCACAATTGGCAGGTCATGTGCATGTTGATGATTGGGTGATCTTGGGGGGCTTTACAGTTGTGCATCAATTTTGCAGATTGGGCGCCCACAGTTTCACTGCCATGCACTCCTTGCTCTTCGCCGACTTACCACCCTTTGTCATGGCCCAGGGTCAACCAGCGCAAGCACGGTCCATGAACTTTGAAGGTTTGCGCCGACGCGGGTTTTCTGCCGAGAGAATTGCTGCAGTCAAAGCCATGCACAAAAGCCTTTATCGCCAGCAACTCACTTTGGCGCAGGCGCAAACAGACATTCAAGCATTGACTCAAAAATACCCAGAAGCCCAAGCCGACGTTGACCTGATGCTCAGCTTCTTGCAAGCCACATCGCCCGAGCGCGGCATTGTGAGATAACAGGTGCAACCCTTGTCTGGTCCCTTGCTTCCAAAAGCCCCTGATGGGGCTTTTTCGATGGCCATGGTGGCTGGCGAAACTTCGGGTGATTTGTTGGCAGGCTTGATGATGCAGGGTATTCGCGCGCAATGGCCTGATGCCAACTTGTATGGCATTGGCGGTCCCAGAATGCAGTCGCAAGGCTTTCATGCTGTGTGGCCTTCAGAGAAGTTGGCCGTGCGTGGCTATGTCGAGGTGTTGCGTCATTACCGCGAAATTGTAGGCATCCGCAATCAACTCAAAGCACAACTGCTGGCTCACCCCCCCCAAGTGTTTGTGGGTGTCGATGCGCCCGATTTCAATCTCGACTTAGAGCGCGATTTGAAACAAGCTGGCATACCCACTGTGCATTTTGTCTGCCCCTCCATTTGGGCTTGGCGCGCTGAGCGGATTGAAAAAATTAAACAAAGCGTGGATCATGTGCTTTGCATTTTTCCATTTGAAACGCAGCTGCTGCACCAACATGGCATTGAAGCAACGTATGTCGGTCATCCCTTGGCGCAGGCCATCCCCATGCATGTCGACATGCGCCAGGCGAGACACGAATTGAACCTCGACCCTGAGCGTCCCGTCGTTGCCCTGTTGCCTGGCAGTCGGGCGTCCGAAATAACCTACCTGGCCGAGCGGTTTTTTCAAACGGCCCAATTGCTAAGCCAGCAGCAACCCCATTTGCAATTTGTGTTGCCTGCTGTACCTTCGATGGCGGCCCGTGTTGAGCGTCTTCGCGATCAGACGGGTGCTGCAAATGTTCAAATCTTGAAAGGGCAGTCGCATGCAGCATTGGCTGCTTGTGATGTCACCCTCATTGCCAGTGGAACTGCTACCCTGGAAGCGGCACTCTTTAAAAAACCCATGGTCATCGCGTACAACATGAACTGGCTCAGTTGGCAAATGATGAAGCGCAAAAAGCTCCAGCCCTGGGTGGGCTTGCCCAACATCTTGGCGCAAGAATTTTGTGTGCCTGAGCTATTGCAAGATCAAGCCACACCTCACAACATGTCGAATGCCGTATTGGATTGGTTGCGCTCGCCCGAGAAAGCCCAAGCCTTGGCAAATCGTTTTGAAGCCATGCACGCCTCTTTGTTGCGTGACACCCCTGCATTGGCCGCCTATGCGATCCAAACGCTTGTCAAAGCCTGAGCAAGTCAGTTTGGCTTGGGACACACCCGGCTTGTTGGCTGGGGTGGATGAAGCAGGCCGTGGTCCTTTGGCTGGCCCTGTGGTCGCAGCCGCAGTGATCTTGGATGAACTCAAGCCCATCAAAGGCCTGGCCGATTCCAAAAAGTTAACGGCCAAAACCCGAGCGCGATTGTTTGATGAAATTCGAGCCAAGGCTTTGTGTTTTGCCATTGCTGAAGCCAGCGTCGAAGAAATCGACAAGCTGAATATTTTGCAAGCGACGATGCTGGCCATGCAAAGGGCTGTGGAGGCCTTGAGGTTGAAGCCAACGCTGGTGTATGTCGACGGTAACCGATTGCCCATTTTGGACGTACGTGCAGAGGCCATTGTGAAGGGGGATGAAAAAGTGCAGGAAATCTCTGCGGCGTCCATTTTGGCCAAAGTTCACCGTGATCGGCTGTGCGAAGACATGCACCATCAATTTCCAGAATACGGCTTTGATGCCCACAAGGGGTATGGCACCGCAGTTCATTTGAAGGCCCTGCAAACTTGGGGGGCTACACCTTTTCACCGAAAAACTTTTGCGCCTGTGACGCAAGTGTTGCAAGTGTTTCCGAAATCATGAAGCTGATCACGTCGCGCGACAACCCTCGTCTGAAAACCATTCGCCGTCTGGCGCTGGATTCCCAAGCCTACCGCAAGCTGGGTTTGGTGTGGATGGAGGGCGATCATTTGTGCAGAGCTGCATTGTCAAGAGGCGTCAAACCCGATTTGGCTGTTTTTTCAGAGTCCATCTGGCAAGTCTCAGAGTTTGAGTGGGCCCAGTGTGCTGAGGAAGTGTGGGTGGTGTCCGATGATCTGTTCTCGAACTTGAGTGCACTCGATTCACCCTCCAAAATGGGTTTTTTGATGAAGTTGCCAACGCCCCCCGAATTGGATCCACGGGCTGCAACGGTGGTTTTGGATCGGCTTCAAGACGCTGGCAATGTGGGGGCCATTTTGCGCAGTGCTTCCGCCTTTGGCTTCAAACAAGTCGTGGCCATCAAGGGGACGGCTGGCTTGTGGTCACCAAAAGTGCTTCGCGCCGGCATGGGCGCCCATTTTGGAATGCGTCTGATGGAATCGGCCAGTGTGGAAGACATCCAAGGTTTCCAGGTTCCCTTGTTGGGAACCGATGTCCATGAAGGTCCTTTTCTGCATGAATTGATTCAACAAAGCAAGCTGCCAAGCCGTTGTGCTTGGGTCATGGGCCACGAGGGGCAGGGCGTTTCACCAGAGCTCATGGCGCTTGTGGCTCAAAAGGTTCGCATCGCACAGCCTGGCGGGGAAGAGTCTTTGAACGTGGCCACAGCGGCAGCCATTTGTTTGCATGCCAGCGCCACCGCTGGTTAATGGGTTTTCGTCCAAGCTTCTTCGCTGAACAATTTGAAAAAAACGGGGGTTGCGTAGGCGTCCCGGCAATGAGACGCGGCTATAATGAGAGGCTTTCCCGCATCAACCTGTACGCACCCGCTCACAACAAGCCATTTCCCTTCAAAAGCAGCCAAAAGGCCAACCTTTCATGGTGAAGCTTGAGCGAGCTGGGGCGTACCCGAACCATTCCGGAGAACCCAGTGCTTTTGTCTCTTCAGGGAACTTTCCCCTCAGCCATTTTGGCGCTTGCAGACGGCACAGTCTTTGTCGGCAATTCCATTGGAGCCTCAGGCTCCACTGTGGGTGAGGTGGTTTTCAATACCTCCCTCACAGGCTATCAAGAGATCCTCACAGACCCCAGTTACTGCCAGCAGATCGTGACCCTCACGTATCCGCACATTGGCAACTACGGTGTCAACCCTGAGGACGTCGAATCTGACAAAGTCCATGCCGCTGGCCTGATCATCAAAGATCTGCCCATGGTCGCAAGCAATTTCCGATCTTCCGAATCCCTGTCAGCCTATTTGTCACGCAGTGGCACTGTGGCCATTGCCAACATCGATACCCGAAAACTGACACGCCTCTTGCGTACCAAAGGTGCTCAAAATGGCGCCATTGTGGCTTTAGCTGCAGGTCAACAAGTAAGCCCCGAACTAAGGGCTCAGGCTGTGCAAGCCGCCAAAACCGCACCGGCCATGGCCGGTTTGGACTTGGCTCAAAAAGTCACTGTGCCAGCGCCCTACACATGGGCCGAGTCCGAATGGAAGTTGGGCAGTGGCTATGGCCAACAAACCGCCCCGCGTTTCCATGTGGTGGCTTACGACTTTGGCGTCAAGAAAAATATTTTGCGCATGCTGGCCGAGCGCGGTTGTAAAGTTACCGTGCTGCCGGCCAAAACGCCGGCAGCCGAAGTGCTCAAGCACAAGCCTGATGGCATTTTCTTGTCCAACGGCCCTGGCGACCCAGAGCCATGCGACTACGCCATTGCTGCGGCCAAAGAATTGATTGAAACTGGCATTCCTACGTTTGGTATTTGCTTGGGTCACCAAATCATGGCCTTGGCCAGCGGTGCCAAAACTTTCAAAATGAAGTTTGGTCACCATGGTGCCAACCACCCTGTCAAAGACCTCGACTCAGGTCGTGTGTCCATTACCAGCCAAAACCACGGCTTTGCGGTGGACGAAAAATCTTTGCCCGCTAACTTGCGTGCCACACACGTTTCTTTGTTCGACGGCACACTGCAAGGTTTGGCTCGCACTGACAAACCTGCGTTCTGTTTTCAAGGTCACCCAGAGGCCTCTCCAGGTCCTCATGACATTGCCTACCTCTTCGATCGCTTCATCAAACTGATGGAGACCAAATAACATGCCAAAGCGGACCGACCTTCAAAGCATTCTTATCATTGGCGCTGGCCCCATCATCATTGGGCAGGCCTGCGAGTTCGACTATTCTGGCGTGCAAGCTTGTAAAGCGCTGCGCGAAGAAGGCTTCAAAGTCATCTGGATCAACAGCAACCCCGCCACGATCATGACCGACCCTGCCACAGCGGACGTTACCTACATCGAACCCATCACTTGGCAAACCGTCGAAAAGATCATTGCCAAAGAACGCCCCGATGCCATTCTGCCTACCATGGGCGGCCAAACCGCCCTCAACTGCGCGCTGGATTTATGGCGCAACGGCGTGCTCGACAAATACAAAGTCGAGCTCATTGGCGCCACCCCCGAAGCCATCGACAAAGCTGAAGACCGCTTGAAATTCAAAGATGCCATGACCAAAATTGGTTTGGGCTCTGCGCGTTCGGGCATTGCCCACAGCATGGACGAAGCGTGGGATGTGCAGCGCAAAGTGGGTTTTCCCACCGTCATTCGTCCCAGCTTTACGTTGGGCGGCACGGGTGGCGGTATTGCCTACAACCCTGAAGAGTTTGAAACCATCTGCAAGCGCGGCTTGGAAGCCTCTCCGACCAATGAACTTCTCATTGAAGAGTCTTTGTTAGGCTGGAAAGAGTACGAGATGGAAGTTGTTCGCGACAAAGCAGACAACTGCATCATCATATGCTCTATCGAAAACTTGGACCCCATGGGTGTCCACACAGGTGACTCCATCACGGTTGCGCCTGCACAAACCCTGACCGACAAAGAATATCAAATCATGCGCAATGCCAGCTTGGCAGTGCTGCGTGAAATTGGTGTTGACACTGGCGGTTCTAACGTCCAATTCTCGATCAATCCCAAAGACGGTCGCATGGTCGTCATTGAAATGAACCCCCGTGTGTCACGCTCTTCCGCGCTGGCATCAAAAGCCACTGGTTTCCCCATTGCCAAAGTGGCTGCAAAATTGGCCGTGGGTTACACGCTGGATGAATTGCGCAACGAGATTACAGGCGGTGCCACACCGGCCAGTTTCGAGCCCAGCATCGATTACGTGGTCACCAAGATTCCGCGTTTTGCCTTCGAAAAATTTCCCACAGCCGACAGCCGCCTGACCACGCAGATGAAGTCAGTGGGCGAGGTGATGGCCATGGGCCGTACCTTTCAAGAATCATTCCAAAAAGCGCTGCGCGGTTTGGAGGTAGGCGTCGATGGCTTGAACGAAAAAACTCAAGACCGTGAAGTTTTGGAAAAAGAATTGGGTGAACCCGGCCCTGAGCGCATTTGGTATGTGGGTGATGCTTTTGCCATGGGCCTCAGTGTGGATGAGGTGTTCAACCTCACCAAAATAGACCCTTGGTTTTTGGTCCAAATTCAAGACATCGTGAAGATTGAACTTGAGTTGGAAACAAGCACTTTGAAAGCCATCACGGCCGATGAACTTCGCGCATTGAAGAAAAAAGGCTTTTCAGATCGCCGCTTGGCGAAGTTGCTCAAAACCACAGAGCAAGAGGTGCGTGCCCAGCGGCACGCCATGAACATTCGCCCTGTTTACAAACGCGTTGATACTTGTGCGGCAGAGTTTTCAACAGATACGGCTTACATGTATTCCACTTACGAAGATGAGTGCGAAGCAGAACCCACCTCCAACAAAAAGATCATGGTCTTGGGTGGCGGTCCAAATCGAATTGGCCAGGGCATTGAGTTTGACTATTGCTGTGTACACGCCGCTTTGGCCATGCGCGAAGATGGCTACGAAACCATCATGGTCAACTGCAACCCTGAAACGGTTTCTACCGACTACGACACGTCCGACCGCTTGTACTTCGAGCCGCTCACGCTAGAAGACGTGCTCGAAATTGTGGACAAAGAAAAACCAACGGGCGTCATCGTTCAATACGGTGGTCAAACACCTTTGAAATTGGCCCTTGGTTTGGAGGCGGCTGGCGTGCCGATCATTGGCACCAGCCCCGACATGATCGATGCCGCTGAAGACCGCGAGCGATTCCAAAAACTGTTACACGAATTGGGTTTGCGTCAGCCGCCCAATGCCACAGCCCGCACAGAGCCAGAAGCTTTAGAAAAAGCCGCCGCCTTGGGTTATCCCTTGGTGGTTCGTCCCAGTTATGTTTTGGGTGGTCGTGCCATGGAAATCGTGCACGAACAACGCGATCTCGAGCGCTACATGCGAGAAGCGGTCAAGGTCAGCAACGACTCACCCGTGCTGCTCGACCGTTTTTTGAACGACGCCATTGAGTGCGATGTTGATTGCTTGCGCGATCCCGAAGGCAAGACCTTCATCGGCGGCGTGATGGAACACATCGAACAAGCGGGTGTGCACAGCGGCGACTCTGCTTGCTCTTTGCCACCTTACAGTTTGAGCGCAGCCACTGTGGACGAACTCAAACGTCAATCAGCCGCCATGGCCGGTGCGTTGAATGTGGTGGGCTTGATGAATGTGCAGTTTGCCATTCAGCACGTCGATGGCAAAGATGTTATCTATGTGCTCGAAGTGAATCCTCGTGCCTCACGCACGGTGCCCTACGTTTCGAAAGCAACGGGCATTCAGTTGGCCAAAGTGGCCGCACGATGCATGGCCGGTCAAACGCTGGCATCACAGGGCATTACCAAAGAAGTGACGCCGCCTTATTTCAGCGTCAAAGAAGCGGTGTTTCCCTTTGTGAAGTTCCCTGGCGTTGACACCATCTTGGGCCCAGAAATGAAGTCCACAGGCGAAGTCATGGGCGTCGGCAAAACATTTGGTGAAGCCTTTGTGAAAAGCCAATTGGGCGCTGGCACCAAACTGCCACGCGAAGGCAAAGTGTTCCTCACAGTCAAGAACAACGACAAGCCTCGCGCAGTGAAAATTGCACGTGAATTGGTCGCTTTGGGCTTTGAGCTCTTTGCAACCAAAGGCACGGCCGCTGCTATTGCCGCAGAAGGCGTTGCTGTCAAGGCCATCAACAAGGTCACAGAAGGCCGTCCTCACATTGTGGACATGATTAAGAACAATGAAATTTCTTTGGTCATCAACACAGTGGAAGAACGTCGCAACGCCATTGCCGATTCGCGCGTCATTCGCACCTCTGCATTGTTGGCACGTGTGACCACGTTCACCACCATTGCTGGCGCAGAAGCTGCCGTTGAAGGTATGAAGTACATGGACAAACTGGATGTTATTTCTGTACAAGAAATGCATGCCATGTTGACTGCATAAAACAAAAAATC
>JACCDK011788352.1_pt1 | contig 16883 bp, 11 predicted proteins | sample 7445871 | NCBI WGS metagenome assembly JACCDK01 (sample SAMN15323436, study PRJNA562643) | freshwater metagenome | isolation source: river surface water | place: USA:Blue River Watershed | collected 2017-08-15
AATTGCTTCTAAAGCCATTCTAGAAAAATTGGAGCCAATGGAACTAGTGCAAAAATATACGCACTTATACCATTGGGCAATGGAGCAGTTCAATAATTTGCCACCCAGTATTGAACCTACCGCAACAGGCCATATTGTAGAGCAAATTGAAATGATTAAAACCATTCTTCAAGATGGTTATGCTTATGAAAGCAATGGTTCGGTTTATTTTGATGTCGTGAAATATAATGAGGACTATTCTAAAAAGAATCAGCCTTATGGTATTTTAAGTGGACGTAATTTAGAAGAGCAATTAGAAACTACCCGCGAATTAGAAAATCAGGAAGAGAAAAGAAATAAAGTGGATTTTGCTTTATGGAAAAAAGCGCCCATTGAGCATATCATGCGTTGGCAAAGCCCATGGGGAGAAGGTTTCCCGGGTTGGCATATTGAGTGTTCGGCGATGGCTACCAAATATTTAGGCAAACGTTTTGATATACACGGCGGCGGGATGGACTTACAATTTCCACACCACGAATGTGAAATTGCCCAAAGCAATGTTTGTAATCACGAAATTCCTGCGCGTTATTGGATGCATAATAATATGATTACCATTAACGGCCGTAAAATGGGTAAGAGCTATAACAATGTCATTAAGTTAAGCGAATTATTTACAGGCAATCACCATGAACTCACACAGGCCTATGCGCCGATGACTGTGCGCTTTTTTATATTACAAAGTCAGTATCGCGGTACATTGGATTTTAGCAATGAAGCTTTACAGGCATCTGAAAAAGCATTAAAACGTTTAATGGAAGGGTATGAGTGGTTGAAGGCGCAAAGCTTTACTGCGGGTGCGTTGGCGACGGATGCGGCACTAGATACGCAGTTAAAAACATGGGCGACCGAACTAGAAACCTTCATGGATGACGATATGAATACGGCTAAAGTAGTAGCCAATATGTTTGAAATACTTCCTAGCATCAACTCTTTAAAGGATAAGCATATTAGTGCAGATGCCGTAAGCGGAGCTACCTGGTTGTTTGTACAAAGTCAATTGACTTTATTTATAGAAAATATTTTAGGCATTAAAGTAGAAGCCGGTGCGAATTTGGAACAACTGAAGGGGGTGATTGATTTATTAATTGAAATTCGTAAGGATGCAAAAGCAAGAAAAGATTTTGCAACCAGTGATAAAATTAGAAATCAATTAACAGCCATGGGCATCCAATTGAAAGATGAAAAGGATGGCTCCATGTCTTACACCATTGCATAAAATTTATTGTAGAATTTTTTTTACCGAAAAAGCAGGAATACTTACCCAATAAGTTTTCCTAGTGGTCACAATCGTCCGCATGAGCGTGGTTGTGCACCCTACAGCGCATATGGTTGTTGATATGTGCAAATACAATCAAAAAAGCAGCCGGAAATAACAGGTACAATTCCACCGATCTAAAAGCCATTCTGCTAAACATTAATGCAATGCCAATGCTGAATAAAATAACAGGCTTAAATGAATGATGGTGTTTTTTATAACCATGGTATAGGGAGTAGGCACCAATAAAAAAGGAAAGGACAATCATTCCAAATTCAAACTGAAAATTGTGTAATATATTAATGCCCAATAAGGGTAAGCTGCTGAAAAATAAAGGCAATAAAGCGCAGTGTATTGCGCAAGCCAATGAAGCACCAATGCCTATTGCATCCCAATTCCATTTTTTAAACATATTGCAAAGATAGGGCATCTAAAATAATATTACCTTTATACCCTCAAAGGAACAACCCGTTTAAATTTTTTAATATGTCCAAGAAGCTGATTACTTACATTGTATTTTTCTCTGTTTTATTAATTGTCTTTTTTTTCTTTGTATTTCGGGGAACAGATAACTGGAAGGTTAAAATGCCCACTTTAAGCTATGTAAAGCCATTTCAATTTACCAATCAGGATGGTCAACCCGTTACCGATGCCAATTTATTGAATAAGATTACAGTAGTGGAATACTTTTTTACTACCTGCAAGGGTATTTGCCCCAAGCTTAATACCAATATGAAGGAAGTGTATATGCAATTTAAAGAGGATCCAGAATTTCAAATTTTATCGCATACCTGTAATCCTGAAATCGATTCAGTATCGGTATTAAAACACTATGCTGATTCTTTAAAAGTAGATACCAAAAAATGGATTTTTGTAACGGGTCGCAAGGATAGTTTATACCAAATGGCCAGGGGATCCTATTTATTAGATGATCCTAAAAACAATGTCGAAAAAATAGAAGATCAATTTATTCATACTCAATTTTTTGCCTTAGTGGATCGTAAAGGAAAAGTGCGTGGTAAAATTTATGATGGGCTAAAAACCATTGAGGTACAACAATTAAAAAGAGACATTGCTAGGTTGCTAAAAGATAAATAATAACGCTATGATTTTTGTAACAGGTGCAAGCGGCTTAGTGGGTTCGCATTTAATTCAATCCTTAATTGAAAAAGGCTTATCGGTGCGTGCCCTTTATCGCAAAAACATTCCTGTTTTTAAACATGCCGATAAAGTAGATTGGGTAAAAGGAGATATACTTGATGTAATTAGTTTGGATACATCACTGCAAGGCGTTTCGCAGGTTTACCATTGCGCAGCCATTGTTTCATTTGCTCCAAAGCAGGCTGTCACTATGTTACAAGCCAATGTAGAGGGCACTGCCAATGTGGTGAATGCTTGTATCAACCATAAAATTCATAAGTTGGTTTATGTAAGTTCGGTGGCTGCACTTGGCCGAATTAGGGAGGATGCAGCAGTGAATGAAACCATGAATTGGACACCTGAAACAAGCAATAGTATTTATGGCAAGTCAAAATATTTAGCAGAGATGGAAGTGTGGAGAGGAATGGGCGAAGGATTAAATGTAGCTATTGTAAATCCGGTAATTATTTTAGGTGCGGGAGATTGGAATAAGGGCTCTTCAGAAATTTTTAAATCGGCATACGATGAATTTCCTTGGTACACTAATGGGGTAAGTGGATTTGTGGATGTATTAGATGTGGTTGACGCAATGCAATTATTAATGAATAGCGATATACAAGGACAACGTTATATTATTAGCGGCGCCAATAAAGCCTATCAAGCAATATTTACACAAATTGCTACTGCATTTCATAAGCGTCCTCCTTATAAAAAAGTAACGCCTTTATTAGCGGCTATAGTTTGGCGCTTAGAAGCATTCAAAGGGATGATTACCGGTAAAACACCTCTTTTAACCAAGGAAACCGCCGCAACGGCCCAGGCAGTGGTTCATTTTGATAATTCAAAGTTTTTAAATGCATTTCCAACATTTACCTATCGTACAATGGAGGAAACGATTCACAGGGTGGCAGGAGAATTAAAGGAGCTGCATCAACTAAAATAAGTTGGTACTTTAAGAAAGGGATTTCCATCCTTAATGGAACATTCCTATTTATTTATCTTCCATCATCTTTTTCCATAGTTCAGGAATGCGTTTAATCCAAACATATTCCCTACGTTTTATGCTTGCCTCCTCGGCCGGGAATCCCATATACACTTTATTGCCTTTCAAGGAGCTAGGCACACCCGCTTGTGCTAAAACCACGGCATTTTCTCCAATAGTAAGTGTCTTACCAACGCCCACCTGTCCCCATAAAGTAACTCCGGCTTCTAATTTAACCCCACCTGCTATACCCACTTGGGCAGCAATTAAACAGTTTTCAGCAGTTTGGGTATCATGACCAATATGCACCATATTGTCAATTTTAGTGCCCATTCCAATTTTAGTATCTCCACTTACACCTCGGTCAATGGTGCAACCGCAACCAATTTCTACTTTATCTTCTAACACCACCCTTCCACAACTCAACATTTTTTTATACCAAGCTGGTCGATTCTTTTTGGTATTATAATAAAAAGCATCTCCACCAATAACGGTGTTGGCTTGAATAATTACTTCGTCGCCAATTAGGGTATCTGCTAAAATAGTTACCCCAGGATAGATGATACAATTTTTTCCTATACGCACATTATGACCGATAAATACATTGGGCATGATAACGGTCCCTTCTCCTACAATTAAGTCTTTGCTAATAGCAGTTTCATTGACATGAAAGGGTTTAAAATGCTTTACAATGGTTAAATAGGCTTCAAAAGGATCAGTGCAATACAATAATGCTTTACCATTGGGTATGTTCACTTCTTTATTATTGATAATAATACAAGAAGCGGCACTATTTAAACAGGTATCATAATATTTTGGATGATCAACAAATACAAGATCTCCTTTTTCTACTTGATGAATTTCATTCACTCCTGTAATTTCTAGTTGATCATTTCCTATAATTTCTGCTCCAATTAATTCGGATAACCATTTAATGGAAACGGGTGCGATAAGCTGCATATTGGTGTTTTTTGGCCTAAATCAAAGGTAATAAGGGTTTTTTGTAAAAAATTTTTTTTCCCGTTTTTCTCCTAAAAATTATGCTTTTATAATTATCATTTTAACAAACTGAACTATACTTAAAATTTTGTTTTACAAAAGTAGCATTAGCTTGAAACGCTTTGTATATAATAGTTTCAGCGAAATGAAAAAATACAACACAACAAAATGTTTTTAAAAAAATCATTCAAAATAGCAGTAAAATAAAATTATTTTGAGTCCGATAAAACAGCTATTTGTGGATAACCCCAAAAAATTTGTTTAAAAAAATTTTTGAATTAGGATAAAGTATATTTAATATTGTGATGGGAATTCAATTCCCGTACTTACTAACCCATCTATATACGAGGTCCCACTTTAGTGGGACTTTGTTTTTTTAGACATTCACTTTCATGCAATACTACTTACTATATAAACCCTTTCAAGTGCTTTCTCAATTTAGTTCAGAAGGCGGAAAAAAATGTTTGAAAGACATAATTGAAGTAGAAAAAGATGTTTATCCGGTAGGCCGATTAGATTATGATAGCGAGGGTTTATTATTATTAACCAATGATACAAGCATTAATCATCAGCTACTGCATCCAAGTTTTGAACATAAACGAACTTATTGGGTTCAGGTGGATGGTGCAATTACAGCCGATGCCGCTAGTCAATTGGCGAAAGGAGTGGCGATTAATATAGATGGCCTACAATACAAAACCAAGCCAGCTGTAGTACAACTATTGCCTGATGACATTAATGTACCCGATCGCAATCCACCCATTCGATTTAGAAAAACGATTCCTGCTACTTGGGCCTCGATAACCTTAACGGAAGGAAAAAATAGACAGGTTCGAAAAATGTTTGCGGCTGTTGGATTTCCAGTACTAAGATTAATTCGTGCCCAATTGGGAAACTATACCATTGAAAAAATGCAGCCAGGTGATTTACTTTCTTTGACCGAACAAGAAGTAAAAGCCGGCTTCTTTCGCTAATTGCTCGTTAAGTTTTACTTTTGCGGTATTAATACCATATCAATGAGTCAAGATTTATCAGAACAAGAAATTATCAGAAGAGAAAAGCTACAAAATTTAGAAGCTGCGGGCATTAATCCCTATCCAGCTCCATTATACCCCGTTTCACACTATTCAGCCGAGATTAAGCAAAATTTCTCCGAAGAGACCAAGGATAACTATGCATCGGTATGTGTAGCAGGTCGAATTATGAGCGTAAATGACAAGGGTAAAGTGTTATTTGTAAAAATTCAGGACAACGACGGTATTTTCCAGCTATATATTAAGAGAGACGAAATTTGTCCAGACGAGGATAAAACCTATTGGGACGTATTGACCAAAAACGGAATGGACCTAGGTGATATCATTGGGGCAACGGGCTATGTATTTATTACCAAGACAGGCGAAACCTCTTTACATGCTAGTACGGTGACTTTACTAGCAAAATCCTTGAAGCCTTTGCCGGTGGTTAAAAGAGACGAGGAGGGAAACACATTTGATGCAGTGACCGATCCAGAATTTAGGTACCGTCAGCGCTATGCCGACTTAATTATCAATCCCGATGTAAAAGAAACTTTTGCGAAGCGTACTATATTAATGAATACGATTCGTGAGTTTTTAAATACACGTGGTGCCTTGGAAGTGGATACACCGGTATTACAAGCTATTCCGGGTGGAGCGGCAGCAAGGCCCTTTATAACGCACCATAATGCCTTAGATGTTCCCTTTTATTTACGTATTGCCAATGAATTGTATTTGAAGCGTTTAATTGTAGGCGGATTTGATTGGGTATATGAGTTTAGCCGCAATTTCCGCAATGAAGGAATGGACCGAACACATAATCCAGAGTTCACCGTTTTAGAATGGTATACTGCTTACAAGGATTATTTCTGGATGATGGAAATTACCGAGCAGTTGTTCGAAAAAATTGCATTGACCTTACACGGTACTACTAAATTAACAGTGGGTGACAAAACCATCGATTTTAAAGCACCATATCGTCGCGTGAGTATTATTGATGCGATTAAAGAAAATACAGGGATTGATATTACCGGAATGGATGAAGCGGGATTAAGAGAAGTTTGTAAAACTTTAAAGATAGACGTAGCCCCTACCATTGGCAAAGGAAAATTGATTGATGAAATTTTCGGATCAACCAGTGAACATACTTATACGCAACCTACTTTCATTATTGACTATCCAGTGGAAATGAGTCCTTTGACCAAAAAACACCGAAGCAAGGAAGGTTTAGTGGAGCGTTTTGAATTAATGGTCAATGGAAAAGAATTAGCCAACGCTTATTCGGAATTAAATGATCCTATTGATCAACGCAAGCGCTTCGAGGATCAATTAGCATTAATGGAAAGAGGGGACGACGAAGCCATGTTTATTGACCACGACTTTTTAAGGGCATTGGAATATGGTATGCCACCTACTTCGGGTATTGGTATTGGAATAGATCGTTTATGTATGATGATGTTGAACCAACCTTCTATTCAGGATGTATTGTTCTTCCCGCAAATGAGACCAGAAGCCTTTGGGAAGGACTAGTCATCAAAGAAAAAATTAAAACATACAAATAATTAAAAAAGGCCACTCAATCGAGTGGCCTTTTTAGTATAAGTAAGAACTAAACTAAATCGAGGCACCCGTTTATGGGGTGCCTCGAAAAAATCATAAGAGGAATTATAGAGACTAATTATATTTTATTAATTAAGAAGTAAACTAAATCGATGCACCCGTTTATGGGGTGCATCGAAAAAATCATAAGAGGAATTATAGAGACTAATTATATTTCATTAATTAGTCTCTATAATTAAGTGCGGGTTTAATATCGCCTAATAATGCTTTGTATTTATAATCACCAATACTGGCTTTAAATTCTTCGTTTGCTTTTTGAATTAACAGGGGATTGGTCATTAAATCAATCGCAGTCATGGCCATTGTTTTACTCGCCACCAACATTCCTTTTGTGCCAATTTCGGTACCTCCACTTGCAATGGCCTGCCAGCTATGTGCAGGTGTTCCTGGAACCCAAGTGGCACCACGTAAGCCAACCGTTGGCTTTGTATAACTAACGTCACCTACATCGGTGGATCCGGTGTTGCCTTCCGAAATAAAACTTAATGGTTTAACGGTAGCTGCGGTTTCCACTGCAACAGGGGCGCCAATAAAAGTGGGTTGTAATTTTTTAGCAAAAGCTATTTCTTCTTCTGTATAAGTAACGCCACCTACTTTTTCTAAGTTAGCTTGCATTACTTCGGCAAGGGTACGATTAATTAATAAATCATGAGTTCCACCAATGATATCATATTTCATAGTTGTACCTGTTCCTAATGCAGCTCCTTCAGCAGCTTTCACTACTCTGTCAAATATTTCCACCACATCCTTGCGCTTTGGATGACGAACGTAATAATATACTTCCGCAAAATCAGGAATAACATTGGGTGCTTTTCCTCCATTGGTAATCACATAATGTATTCTTGTTTCCTGAGGAATATGTTCACGCATCATATTCACCATATTGTCCATGGCTTCCACTGCATCTAAAGCAGAACGACCTTGTTCAGGCGCTGCTGCCGCATGTGCCGAAATACCATAAAATTTAAACTTAGCCGACTTGTTGGCTAGTGCACTTGTGGTTGACACCGCATTTACATCATCGGGATGCCAATGAATCACCGCATCTAAATCATTAAATAAACCTGCACGCACTAAAAATACTTTACCACTTCCACCTTCTTCGGCAGGACAACCATATACTTTAATAGTGCCTTTTAATTTACCGGCAGCGATTAATTCTTTAATGGCAATACCTGTGGACACGCTTGCTGTTCCAAATAAATGGTGACCGCATGCATGACCTGCATTTTTTCCAACAGCAGGTGATTTCTCAGCAACTGCATTTTGGGTAATACCTGGTAACGCATCGTATTCCGCTAAAATGCCAATAGTAGGTGAACCTGATCCATAAGTTGCTACAAATGCAGTAGGAATTCCCGCTACGCCTGTTTCAACAGTAAAGCCTGCTTCTTTCAAATGTTGCACATGTAATGCAGCACTTTTATTTTCCTTATAACCAACTTCGGCAAAATCCCAAATTTGCAAAGCTGTTTTTTTATCTGCCTCATAACTTGCTGTTAAAGATTTAATAACCGCTTCTTTATTGGCATTAATGGCAGCTGCATTTGCATCAAGCTTGCCTTTTTTTTGCGCGTTGCTGCTTAAAGTAGTCAACAATAATCCTGCTATTAAAAAATGTTTCATTGAAATTGATTGTGGTTTGAATAAAATAAATTTATAAAAATAAGTCGGTGAAAAGTTCGGCTCCTGGTACTACCGAATAGCTTGACAAGTCGGTGATACCCTCTGCTGCCATTACTTCTTCGTCAATAAATGTTTTTCCTGTGTAGGCTAATTTTTCTTTTGACAAAATGTAAAAAGCGGCGTCTGCAAGTATTGCTGGCGTACGACTCATTTTGGCCATCATTTCACCTCCTAATAAATTTCTTACTGCAGCGGTATCAATGGTTGTGCGCGGCCACAAAGCATTGGAAGCAATTCCATCGTCTTTGAATTCATGTGCCCAACCAATGGCCATCATGCTCATATCGTATTTGGTTAGGGTATAAGCAATATGGGGTCCAATCCATTTAGGATCTAAGTTAATGGGAGGGGATAAAGTAAGAATATGTGCATGCGTTGATTTTTTTAAATAAGGCAATGCATGTTGTACTACTAAAAAAGTACCGCGTACATTAATGCTATGCATTAAATCAAATCGTTTGCTAGGAGTACCTTCGGTATCGGTTAATTGAATGGCCGATGCATTGTTAATGACAATATCAATGCCACCAAATTTATCAACGGTTTGTTTTATAGCATTGGCAATTTGTGCTTCGTCTCTGATATCTACTTGCACGGCTAATGCTTTAACGCCCAATGCTTCTACTTCGGCAGCAGCAGAAAAAATGGTCCCTCCAAGTCGGGGGTCTTCTTCTACCGACTTAGCGGCAATGACAATATTAGCACCAGCACCTGCTAGTTTTAAAGCAATGGCCTTTCCTATACCTCTGCTTCCTCCGGTTATCAACACTGTTTTTCCTTGCAATGACATAGCGATTGTTTTTATTTTTTAAATAATTATTTCGTGAATTCGGGTCCTAAAAAATGAATGAGTAATTCAGCTGCTTCTTCACATGCAGTAGCTAAAACTTCGTTTTTAACAATCGCATTAAATTGATTGCTAAAACTTATTTCGTATGCTGCCTTGTCTATACGAGTTTGAATACTTTGAGCGGTTTCGGTTTGCCTATTCAACAAACGTTCTTTTAAAGTTTCAATGGAGGGAGGCATAATAAAAACGGAAAGACATTGATCTCCTAATTGCTGTTGAACATGAATGGCACCTTTTACATCAATGTCTAATACAGGTACCTTCCCCAGGGCCCAAATGCGCGCCAGCTCCGACTTTAAAGTGCCATAATATACCCCTTCATACACTTGTTCGTATTCTAAAAAAGCATTGTCATATATAAGGCCTTCAAATTTTGCAAGGCTTAAAAAATGGTATTCAACACCGTCTTGCTCAGCACCCCTGGGTGCACGTGTAGTAGCAGAAATTGAAAAAGCTAAACGCGGAAATCGTTTTAATAAATATTGAGTAATGGTTGTTTTTCCAGCACCCGATGGAGCGGCCAAAATGATTACTTTTTCTAAACTAGTTGACATGCTCAAATTTAATTAAATTATGCCGTATATTTATCTATCATAATACATACTATTTAAATTCAGCCATATGCAAAAAAAATTATGGGTTTCCTTATTGATGATTGTAAGTTTATACGCTCAAGCACAAAAAACGGAAGATAAAAATCCAAGTTTTAAAAGAGAACTTTCCTTAGAAACCAAAACTGAAGCCAAGGGCGAAGTGACCATTAAAGGGCAAAAAGTGCCTTATAAAGTAGTTTCAGGTACCATACCCGTTTGGGATGAGGAAGGAAAGGCGATAGCTGGCTTATTTTATGTTTACTATGAGCGTACCGATGTGACTAATAAGGACGAGCGTCCATTGGTGGTTTCATTCAATGGTGGACCAGGAACTGCCAGTGTTTGGATGCATTTAGGATATACAAGTCCTAAAAAATTAAAAATAGATGACGAAGGTTATCCGGTGCAACCTTATGGAATAGAGGACAATCCACAATCCATTATTGATGTTGCTGACATTGTATTTGTGGATCCTGTGAATACAGGCTTCTCTCGTATTTTAGACAAGTCGGTGCCTACTTCAAAATTCTTTGGTGTCAATGCCGATGTAAAATATTTAGCTGATTGGATTAATACTTTTGTAGGCAGAAATAAAAGATGGGCTTCTCCTAAATTTTTAATTGGAGAAAGTTATGGAACTACCCGTGTTTCTGGTTTGTCCTTAGAATTACAAAACAGACATTGGATGTTTTTAAATGGAGTCATTTTAGTGTCACCCACCGACTTAGGCATAAAGCGTGATGGTCCTGCTAGTGCAGCTTTGCGCGTACCTTATATGGCAGCTACTGCTTGGCACCATAAAAAACTACCTGCTGATTTACAAAGTAAGGACCTGACAAAATTTTTACCCGAAGTGGAAACATTTACAGTGAATGAATTGTTGCCTGCAATTATGCAAGGAGGAGCTTTACCTGTTGACAAGAAAAAAGAAGTAGTAAAAAAATTAGCAAAATATATTGGACTTAGTGAAACTGCCGTAACGCAACAAAATTTAGAAATTCCTTTTGACTTTTTTTGGAAAGAATTGTTGCGTGATCAGGGTAAAACAGTGGGCCGTTTAGATTCACGCTATATTGGTATTGATAAAAAAGATGCAGGCGTAGCGCCTGACTATAATGCGGAGTTAATAAGCTGGGAACACTCTTTTACGCCAGCCATTAATATTTATTTAAGAGATGTATTGGGTTATAAGACCGATTTAAACTATTATATATTTGGCCCTACTAATCCCTGGGACAATACCAATAACCGTACAGGAGAAGACTTACGTTTAGCAATGATGGAAAATCCTTACCTCCATTTATTGGTTCAATCAGGTTATTATGATGGGGCTTGTGATTATTTCAATGCTAAATTTAATATGTGGCAAATGGATCCTGCGGGTAAAATTCAAGACCGAATGTTTTGGGAAGGCTACCGCAGTGGACATATGATGTACCTGCGCAAAGAAGATTTAGAAACGAGTAATGATCATTTAAGGGCGTTTATAAAAAAGAGTATTCCGAAATTTGGCACCCCTGCCAAATTTCAATAATTATTTTTTAAATAGAGAAATCATAACTTTTCAATTTAGGATTTCTACATTTAATACTTGGCGCAAGAAATTTTTTAAAACAATTGTATCTAATCATTTACTAAACTACCAAAATGAAAAAATATTTAATTCGAATTTTTTTATTTCTTCTAGTCACACAAACAGCTGTAACTGGCTATGGTCAAAGCAGTGCGCTTGATTCACTACTTGAGCCCATCAACAAAATAAAGTTTGAAGATGAAGACAGGCAAAAACTAGATCCTTATTTTATTGACACTTATTTTTCAAATGTGTATCAATATTTTGATTTAGAAGAAACCTATAATACGCCACTTAAAAAAGAAGTATTTAAAAATTCGAAAGAATATAAAGCGCTTAGTGATTCTTTGGCTCAAATAAAAAAAGATTTACTGAAGCCATCATATATTGAAATGAAAATAATACCAATTAGTAGAAGTGAATATGGTGTTGAATATGATTTAAAAAGAAATGGCTTTAAAGTATTAATGAATGATTCTAGACATGTTTATGATAACACATCGACACAAGTGAAAAATGTTATTGATTATTTAAGTTTCACTAATCTTCCTTTTCAATCTACGCTTGCTGATCCTATTTTAGGCAAGCTTTCAGAAATTAAAGAATATCTATTCTTGCCAGTGAATAAGAATGTTGGATTGGAAGTAGAGGACGAAAACAATGACACAAAATTAATAATCATTTTTACCCCAACAGCGGTAAGTAAAAAACTTACTTTTTATGATATAATGAATGCCGAACAAGGAAGTAGCAAGTTTGTTTTGTGTAATGTTAAAAAAGTACTTCTTGTTATCAACGATGAAATTAAATACAGTAAAAACTACTAAACAAGTTCTCCTCGCTCAATAATTTTTTAAGGTCACTTTTAGTGACCTTTTTTAATTCCTTGACCTACAATTCTTTATGTTATCGCCCCCTCAACTATAATTAACAATAAATATAATATGTATTCCAACTTCATTTGTACCTTTATCTATATTAAAAAGGGGCTTTTATGAAATCATTTTTTGTTAGGGCGTTATCATTCCTGTTCATATTCTTCTTGATGAGCTTTTCTTTGAAAGTGCATGCGCAAAGTTCAATCACTTTTAAAGTAACCAGTTTAAAGCCGGGGGACTCTTGTACCGTATATGTTCAAAAAAGCGCTGAAATACATTATTATAAAATAATTAAGTCGGGGGCGGATAGTATCGCCACCTATAAATTTGATAGTTTAATCAATGGCAAGTGGGAAGTTAAAATTGATGCTACTGGTTATTACTTTCCAAGTTCCAAGGTAGTGGAACTAAATTCGAATGATAAATTGGTAGAAGTGAAATTGTCGCCAATTGTATTAAATAGTTCCACCAACTATGTTTATCAATGGGTGGATGATAGTAGCTATATGGGTCATGCACAGCAAAGCTATATTAATACGCCCTATACTATTCAGGTATTAAATACGACTATAAAAATTCCTGATAACTTTTCAAGTGTTACTTTATTCAACAAATATGGTATTGTGCTTTCCGATACTTTGGCCAGGTGGACCAGTGAGGATGCGTATAGATTGTTTCAAACGGTGGAGAACAATACTTTGTTTCAAAAATTTGGGGAAGGCAGTCCGGTAAAAGTAACCTCCGTTTGGAAAATAGTGGACACGAATATCGTGAATGATATTAAGATTGATACAGTCAACAATATGCGGTTCGTGACCATCTCTAAAAAAGCATTTGTATATGCCAATCCATCAGTAGGCGTTTTGGATGGAATAAAAGGAAGATTTTATTCAAAAAGGTTAAACCATGCGGTGGTTGCATTTAGCACCAATTTTGGTTACGACAAGGACTTGATTAATAAACTAGCACAAGATAGATATGGGTTTCGTTTTTTAATTCCCAATGAAGAATTAAAACAAATCATGAACGAGGATTTCTCCAATTTCCAAGAGTTTTCTGCTTTTGAAAAATTGACAATCTTAAACATGATTGAAGAGTTGCCCACAGGAATGCATGCGCAGACTAATTTAAAATATCTAGTGCGTAGAATAGCGGGTCAAGTGAATCCAACCTACCCCAATGCTGCAGCCATTGCCTGGACTTGCAGAAAGACCATTGAATTCATGAATGCGGCATTTCAAGGCAATGATTATTTTAATATTCAACGTTTGGTATTGCATGAAAAAGCACATTTTTTATGGGAGGGCTTATTTGATCAGCAATTAAAAAAAGATTGGTCTGATTTAGGGGGTTGGTATGTGGATCCTACCGTTAGTTCTGGTTGGTCTACGACTAAAACAACTGAATTTGTAAGTGCATATGCGCACGCAAATAATCCCAATGAGGATATGGCGGAGTCCATTGCATTTTATGTAATGAATCCAGACATGCTTATGTCAAGATCTATTAGAAAGTTTGAATTCATTAGAGACAGAATTATGAATGGCACTAGATATGTTGCCATGATTAGAAAAGATTTAACTTTTATGGTGTATAATCTTTCACCAGATTATAATTATCCAGGTAAAATAAAAAGAGTAGATATTAAAGTGGAGGGAGGTTCCAACCAGGATAAAAAAATTATAATGGAGATAGAGTTAAATATGATTGACAGTGCAAGGGACGGTGCAGTTTCCGCTTATACCAGATTTACAAGTACCATTGGTACCATTTTTGATATTGGATTAACCGCAACAAATAGTTTGGGTAATATTTTAAGAGGCCAAGCTACCATCAGCAAATTCTTTAAAAACGGTTATTGGACAGCCAATCAAATTATGGTAGCGGATGCGGTTGGCAATAAACGCTTCGAGAACAACAACACTTATGGATTGAAGTTATACATGGACAATCCATTAGAGGACTTGGTACCGCCTAAATATATTGACAGCACATTAAAACTAGCCAAAGGAATTTCAAAATTTAGTGGAATGGGTCCAGATGAGGATAGCACTAATGGTAATGCTACTCAATATGTGGAAGCTAAATTTGACATAAGTGATAGAAACGAAGTTACCTATATTGGAATCAATTATGCCATTCCACAAATTAATGAAAAGGGAGTAAATAATGAACTGCAACTTGGGGTGTTGGGAAATAGTAATCCAAAATATTATAAAGTTGATTCTGTAAATCGTGATATAAAGCATATCACGTATAGGTATCCAATACCCGAATACTTTCCTAAAGGTTATTATGCATTAACTATGTTGTATTTAGTGGATGAGGGCGGAAATCCCAAAAGAGCATTTTTTATGAATGACACTGTTGCGTTTAATGTAAATGCGGTCAATTTAAATTTCTCCAATTCAAAACATGTTCGGGATAGTATATATATGGACACAAAATATCCTGACTACATTCCTCCTATTTTAGATTTAAATGCAATTTCCATTAAAGCCACTCCTACGCATCCACAAGCACCTGATGGGGAAACCTTATTTGAGATGGAATTTTTTGCAAAAGACTCTTCGGCCTATCCAGGAAATGAGTCTGGAATCAAAGTGGGTAGTTATATTTTAAGAGATCCTCAAGGAAAACAGCATTGGATTAGCATGCAAAATGACTTTGATAAAATCAAGGGTAATTTTTATTATTTAGTAACAGATCCAGAAGGCAAGCCGGGAGTATGGAGAAAATACAAAGTAAGTACTGTACTACCAAGAGGGTCCTCTCCAGGACTTTGGGGGGTTGAATCTATAGAATTAGTAGATAGAGCAAACAATATAAAACGATTTGGTTTTGTTGAATTAGTTCGTTTTGATATTGAGGAAACTGATAATGACCAAAAAGTAAATCCGAAAGTTGAAATTTTAGGTAAAAAAGTAAATTCCAAAAATGTGGACTCTGTTACCATGTCAATTGCTTGTCCTAATTGTGCGCAGAAAAATTACAGAGCAAGAATTTACAGTGATATGGGCGGAGAGTCGGTTTTATATGAAGGCAAAATGACTTCAGACTCCATTGTTGTTAATAATATAAAATTAGGCGGTGTAAATGATGGGGTATTATTTGCAACTGTATTTATTTTAGATACTTCAAAAGTATTATTAGGAATTGGCAAAGCACAATATACCAAGGATGTAGTGGCCCCTAAGTCTTCTATCTTAAAAACCAATTTATCCAATTTTGGAAAAAGCAATATTGATTCCTTGATCTATGAAATGAAGGTTTCTGAGTTGAAATGTGATTATAGTTTGGTGTTAACACAGGCTTCCATTGTTAAAACCAATTCAATAGGAACCTCTAATGGTTTTGTTACAACCATGTCTATGCAAAGCAATACCATTAAAGTAGGTGATTCTGTGGTATTGTCTGGTCGATTAACAGATTCGGTGTTTAAATTAAAGAATATTAACCTTTCTACTTTTGAAGACGGCATCATTGAGTTGAAAATGATATTGAAGGATTCATTAGGCAATGAAACAACTCCATTCAAAACCAATATTTATAAAGATACCAAGGACCCTATATTAACTATTAAAAAATCAACCGCGAATACTACTAAAACAGTATATACCATTAGTTCCAATGAATTCTTGGCGAATAATCTTATCAAAGACAGCTTAAGTATCAATATTGGAAAAATTGATTCACTCATTAAAATTTCCAATAAACAATATGACGCTTATATTACAAGAATTTGCTCAGAACAATTGCTAATGACCATCAAATCAAATTCAATACTTGATACGGTAGGTAATAAAAATAGCATCACTAATTATTATGTTGCGGGAACAGAGGTTCCAGTAATCACCAGAGATACAAGCAATGCTTTAGTATCTAGCTCAAGCATAGGAAATATTTGGTATAAGGACGGTGTAGCGCTTTCAGATACTACTCAAAAGTTTAAACCAACCACCCCTGGTGCTTATACAATTAGAAAATCATTAGATGGTTGCTTTAGTAATATGAGTAACGCTTATTATTATTTAGTAACAGATATCATCAACCTAAGTAAGAATGAATTTATTAAACTAGCACCTAATCCGTTTGTGAATAATATTAATTTTGATTTCACCATCCTTAATTATCCAAGCTTGAATGTGGAAATATTTGACTTAGGACAAGGAGCACTGGTTGCTGCAAAGCCTAATATTTATGCCGGCACTTCACTTTTTGTAGGACAATTGGCAGGAGGTACGTATTTAATCAG
>JACCDK010341894.1_pt1 | contig 16882 bp, 18 predicted proteins | sample 7445871 | NCBI WGS metagenome assembly JACCDK01 (sample SAMN15323436, study PRJNA562643) | freshwater metagenome | isolation source: river surface water | place: USA:Blue River Watershed | collected 2017-08-15
AGCAGTGGATATGGAAGATCCCGATGCGCGCGCCGATGCTATGGCTCTGCACGCAAAAGATTTACTGAAGCACGTTGATGCACTGGCTAAGCGCGACTATCAAGGAGTCTCTAACTCCCCTGACTTTGTGGTGCTCTTCGCCCCATTTGAATCAATTCTCTCTGAGTCATTAAAGGCTGATCCGCAACTGCTTGAAAAAGCATTTGCAAAGCACGTAACAATTGCAACGCCTACAACTATGTTGGCCCTGCTTCGCACAGTTGGTTACGCATTTAGCCGTAACGATTTAGCACGCAACGCGACAGAGATTCAAAACCTGGCTGGCGAATTACTCAAGCGAATCGGTTCGCTGCACAGCAAACTTTCAACACTTGGAGATCGCATCAAGAGTGCTGAACGCGCATACAACGATGTCATCGCAACAGCTGAAACAACTGTGATGCGTCCAGCGCGCAAAATGATTCAACTAGGTGTTTCCAGCGGAAGCAATAAGATTGGTGCCTTGCCAGATGTGGATGACGAAGTTCGCACCATTAAATCAGCAGCACTTGAGATTGATTACATAGACGCCGAAGAGGATGAAGAAGAAGTATGAGCCACGATGTCACAAACAAAATTGCAATTACTGGGCCTGGATTAAAGAAGCAGGGTGTTGTTGTTCTGCAAAGCCTATTTATTGCACTCTTTACTCTTCTTGAACTCTGGATCCGCAGCGGTGTTGGAGTTGTTACCGGAATAGTTATCTGTCTTGCTCTCTTTGGCGGTATCCGCTTTGGTCGAAGTGGCACACGCTATGTAAGCGTGGTAACTCCACCGCTTGCCTTTGCTGCAACTATTTTGGTTCATGTCATTCTCACTGATGGGCTCAAAATCAGTCGCGCAGGAATCGATTTCATCGCAGCTCTTGCAAGCGTTGCACCGTATTTGATGCTGAGTGCGCTCTATGGATGGTTTATGTATTTCAATGAAAAAGCTAAATCGCGTCCATCTCGTAAATCAGTAAATTAAGTAATAGGTTATGGGCATGCCTAAATTTTTTGCTGGCCTTGCACTTGCACTTACTCTGAGCTTTGCGCCAATCACACAGGCTCATGCATATCAGCACTCAATAACAATTCTCACTGAAGATGAAGAGCACGAAGGTCCAGAAAATCCTGAGCACCGCCACGCAGATAGCGATGACATTCAATTCGTAATATTAGGAGTTGTGATTGTTTTAGGCGTTGCAGGCGTAATTATTTATCGCCGATTTAAGCGTTAAGGAAGCGGTAACCAGGCGACCATCTCGCCTTCTTCCATAGATTTATCTGCAACAGCAAAACCGGTTGAGTGTGCAAGTCCACGTAACATCGCAGATCCTAAATATTCACCCATTTCAAACCAACCATCAACAACATTTCCTAAAACCAAACGTGTAAATCCTTCGGGAACGTCGATGTCATCACCGGTAACAATTTGATTGAGTTCTACTTCTTTACGACCCATTAATGCATCAATGACAGGTTGGCCAAGTGTTAAAAGAGCAACGATTGCTGATTGTGGATTGCCGGGTAAGCCAACTAACGGAGTCTTATTTATATGGGCTAATAACATTGGGTGACCGGGGCGAACTTTCACACGGTCAACTAATAATTCTCCCTTGAGCGAAGCAATAGCTGCATGTACATGATCTCGTGGACCATCTGCAGTGCCACCCGTGGTAAAAATAATGTCACTGTTTTGAAGAGCCTTATCTAGAGCTTCTACGACAAGTTTCAATTCATCTGACACGTATTCCGTTGCCACTACATCAACACCAAGACGGTGCAGCCAGCCTGGTAGCTGTGGTCCTAATGCATCGCGTACTAATCCATCGTGCGGCAAACCATCTAAAACAATTTCATCACCGAGCAAAATAATTGTGGCGCGTGGTTTACGAATAACATCTAAGTGGTCATGACCCGCTGCTGCTAACAAACCAATTAAGCCTGGATTAAGAATTGTTCCGGCTGTTGCCAGTACTTCGCCTTTTTTACTCTCAAGACCGGCTGGTCGAATATCTTGGCCTTGCTTAACTTCTCCATTTAATTTATCGCCTTCAACTGTTGCGACTTCCCAGCGAATTATTCCAAAAGTATTTTCAGGAATCACGGCCCCTGTTGCAATCTTGACTGCACTCTTATCTTTTAGCGTACCTTTCATTGGTGCGCCAGCTTTTACTTCACCAACAATGCTCCATGGTCCGCTGCCAGCAACTGCATAACCATCCATTGCAGATGTTGGATACGTTGGAAGTTCTACGAGTGCAATAACATCTTTTGCGAGAGTGCGATCAAGACATGCGTCAATGCTTACAACTTCGGAAGGTAATTTTTTCCAAGAACGGTACGCCTCACTTCTGGCTTGTTCCCAGTGAGCTTCTTGAATCATTTATCGCTTGGCCAGCTTTTTGCTAACTTCTCAATCTTTGCTGCGATCTCTTGTGGGTTTGCGCCTTGCGCAGCAGCAACTCCCATTAAATACGTTGTAATCGGCGCAGCTTTACGTTCAGTTGCGTGTGCTGCATCGCGCGCAGCATCCAAGATTGCATCTGTATCAAATGAAACGTTTAATCCAAGCTCGGCTTGAACTGCAGCGATCCAATCGTTCATGTTCCTACTTTACTTCTTGCCACCAAATAATCTGCTCATCAAACCTGGCTCTTTAGGGTCATTCGCATGACCCTGACAGCGATCTTTCTTTGCAACGCCTTTAAGGGCTGTTTCAATGTGATTTCCGCAACCTGACCAGGTTGGCTTTCCACACTTACGACATGTAGTTCTGCTGCACACAATCGTTCCTTTAGTTAGTAATAAGTGATTTAGAAGCTGGTGAGTTACTCCACAGAAGGTATCCACCATCAAGATTTACCGCATTAAATCCCAACTCTTTTAGGAGCAGGGAAGCTGTGTGACCACGTTGTCCAACTTGGCAAGTGACCAGGAGATTTTTATTCACTAATTCAGATTTACGTTCACGGATTGAATCCACTGGCATATTTATTGCACCTGGAATTGTGCCGCGTTCAAACTCTGATTCAGTGCGAACATCGATGAGTGCGTAACCCTTGCTTTGGAACTCTTCTATTTGACTCCACTGCGCTGTTTCAATTAGTCCAGAAATAACATTTTCTGCCATGTAGCCCAACATATTTACGGGATCTTTTGCGGAACCAAATGGCGGGGCATAAGCAAGTTCAAGATCTGCTAACTCTGGTGCAGAAATATCTCCACGAATAGCAGTTGCAATGACATCAATGCGCTTATCTACGCCTTCGATACCGACACCTTGTGCACCAAGAATTTCTCCGGTCTTTGGCTCGAAAATTAACTTAAGAGTCATTTGCTTTGCATCTGGGTAATACCCGGCATGCGAATTTGGATGAGAGTGGATAGTTGTATAAGAACGTCCCGCTGCTTTTAAGCGTTTTTCATTCCACCCCGTCGTTGCAATCATTAAGTCAAAAACTTTAACAATCGCGGTACCAATAGTTTTAACATGGCGAACTGTACGACCACTAATGTGATCAGCAACAACTCGACCATGACGGTTTGCAATGTTGGCTAGTGGAACAAGAGTGGATTCACCATCAAATGCATCCGTTTTTTCGGCAACGTCACCGATTGCATAAATATCTTTATCGCTTGTGCGATTGAATTCATCGACTTTAATCCCGTTACGTGTTCCGGTTTCAAGTCCAGCGTGTTTTGCTAGGGAGATATCTGGACGAACTCCAATTGCCAAAATAATTAACTCAGCTGGTAGCTCTGTTCCATCAGAAAGCGTTACTGTCTTTGGATTAATTGCAGTAACACTTACTCCGAGATGGAGATCAACTTTTTGAAGGCGCATTTCTTTTGCGACCAGTGTTGCCATTTCTGGGTCCAGTGGAGCAAGCACCTGATCTGATGCTTCAATTACTGAAGTTGATATGCCTTTGTGAATTAGATTCTCTGCTATTTCTACACCGATAAAACCGCCACCGATTACAACAGCGTTCCTCGGTTTTGCCATAACTTGGGCAACAATTCTTTCCACATCTTCCACTGTGCGAAGTGTGAGTGCTCGCTCAACACCGGGAATTGGGGGAATGATTGGTGATGCACCAGGACTTAGAACTAACTTGTCGTAAGCAAGTGAGTATTTGTTTCCGCTTTCCAAACTTTGAACTTTTACTTCTTTATTCGTTGGATCGATACTGAGTGCTTCAGTAAGAACTCGAACATCAAGGCGAAAGCGTGCATGCAAGCTCGCTGGTGTTTGCAGGAGTAAATCACTCTCTTCTTCTATTACCCCACCGACGTAATAAGGAAGTCCACAATTGGCATATGAAACATATCCGCTTTTTTCGAGCACGATAATTTCTGCATCAGCATCAAGTCTGCGCAATCTAGTTGCTGCAGACATTCCACCGGCAACTCCACCAATTACAACGATTCTTTTCATTGAAGTACGACCGGATAACCCTGGCTTTGCCAATCAGAGATTCCTGCATTCAAATTGAAAAGTGATGCAAAACCTGAGTCACTCATTTTTCTAACAGCAATTTCCGAGCGACGTCCACTTCGACAATACACTGCATAAGTTTTGGTTTTATCTAACTGGGCAATTCCAGTATCAAATTGTCCACCTTCGACATCAATATTTATTGCGTTTTCTAGGTGTCCTTCTGCAAATTCAGCAGCTGTACGCACATCTAGAACAACAACTCCGGGTTCGGCTACTTTTGAAGCAAATTCTCGTGTCCCAAGATTCGTTGTGGATCCACCAATTGAACAACTAGTAAGAAGTAATATGGATGCAAATAGAGTTAAAAATAATTTTTTCATATTCTTTCTATGCCAAACTCAAGAAAAGCTTTTGAAGTTGCGCGGTCACTGCCTTTGAGTTTGATTTATTTTCCACCAAGCACTCTCTGAGGCTTGTTGAAATGAGTGTAAATGCAGCAGTATTGACCGCCTTTGATACGGCTGATATTTGTGTGACCACTTCGTCACAATTACGTCCTTCTTCAAGCATGCGAGCAACAGCGCCCAATTGGCCTTGCGCTCTTTTAATGCGTTTGACTATTAAATCAATCTGCTCTTGATCATTGAGAACATGTGAAACCTTATTGGTGGCCATTGCAAACTCCCCTGTAATTCTTCATTTAGCACTTGCAACGATCTTGTTCTGCGACATTTGAAAGAGCTTCTTCAATATGCTGACCGCAGCCCGACCATGTTGGCTTCTTGCACGTTTGGCACATAACTTGAGAACACATAAGTGCTTCCTCCATTTTTAGGTATCTAATTCGTTAAGTCTATATACCCCTAGGGGTATAGTCAAGTTCTAGCGAGCTGTTATGTATGTGCCACGTGCTGAGAAAGTTCTGAAAACTACCTGTAAGAGTTGAATATTGCGTGCTCTAAATCCCGCTGCAGAACTTAAAAGATAGTAATTCCACATACGACGAAACCTCTCGTCATAGTGTGGAATCTCATTCCAGCGCTTGTTGATGTTCTTGTACCACTCCAAAAGTGTTTTATCGTAATCAGGGCCAAAATTATGGACATCTTCAATGATTACTTTTTTCTCAACCGCGCGAGATATTTGCCCCAAAGAAGGCAGGACTCCACCAGGAAATATGTAACGGTCAAAGAATTGATCTGTAACGTGTTTTGAAAGATTTGAGGCAATGGTGTGGTGCAACATCATGCCATCAGACTTTAGGAGAGAAATGCACTTATCAAAAAAAGTTTCTAGGTTTTTTGGTCCTACATGTTCCATCATTCCCACAGAAACTATTCGATCAAATGAACCTGTTAGGTCGCGATAATCTTGTTGAATGTATTCAAGAGGTAACTTGCCATTTCTATCTCTTGCAATTGCAATTTGATTATCTGCGGGACTAATTCCAACTCCAGTGACACCATAATTTTTTGCTGCGTATCGTAAGAATCCACCCCAGCCACAACCAATATCAAGTATTCGCATTCCTGGCTTAAGATGTAATTTCTGAGCAATCAAATCAAATTTATCTAGCTGGGCATCCTTTAGATTTTTTGCATCTGCCCAATAAGCGCAGCTATAGGCCATCTCTGGATCAAGCATGCGCTCATATAAATCATTTCCAATGTTGTAGTGATGTTTAGCGTTTGCTGCCGCCTTAGTCTTGGTCTGTCTATTTAGTAGCGTTGATTTAATTGCATGTGCAAGCAATGTTGCACTCGGTTTCAATTCTTTAGCCACATTCATTTCTAGTAATCGTGTGAGCATCTGGTCAATAGAGTCGCAATCCCACCAACCATCCATATATGCCTCACCTAAGCCGAGGCTTTGTTGAGAAATAATTCTGTCCCATAATTTTTCATTATGAACATGAATTGACCAAGGTTTTGAGCCATTGATCTCAATCCCAGCTTTGTCCAGAATCGAAAGGCAGATGTCTTTGCTATTCACGGCCGATATTTTGCCAAAAAATAATTTCAGTGAAAAGGGTTTTTACAATCTTCCTGCCTGATGCACACGCCTGAGGAACTCTTGAGTCTTCGGATTCTTCGGATTATGAAGTACTGCATCGGCGCTTCCACGTTCAAGAATATTTCCTGATTCTAAGAAACACACTTCATCGGCTACTTGTGTTGCAAAACCCATTTCATGAGTTGCTAAGACCATTGTCATGCCATCACCTTTGAGGTCGCGAACAATGCTGAGAACTTCATTCACCAAAACTGGATCCAGTGCAGATGTGATTTCATCGAGTAATAGCAAACGAGGGTTTACTGCGATTGATCGAATAATTGCAACGCGTTGCTGCTGTCCCCCAGATAAACGATCAGGGTATTGATCTGCTTTATCTGCTAAATCAAAACGTGAGAGAAGCGCCTTCGCTGCAATGCGTGCTTCCTCCGTACTTTTACCTTGAACCTTAATCGGTGCAAGTGTGATGTTTTCAAGAACTGTTTTGTGTGGAAATAGATTAAAAGATTGAAAGACCATGCCTAATCTACGACGAATGTCATCGACATTAATGAGCGGATCAGATATCTCTTTGCCATCTAAAAATATCTGCCCGTCATCTATTGTTTCTAAGAGGTTGACACATCGCAGAAGAGTGGATTTACCAGAGCCTGATGCTCCAATCAAAACTGTTGCCGTGTGCTCAGGAACAACGAGTGAAAGATCATTAAGAACAACTTCTGCGCCAAATGATTTGCGAACGTTTTTTAGCTCAAGGACATTACTCATCAGATTGCACCTTCAGCACTCTGAGCATTTGTTCGTTGTCTAATTGCTCTATCTGTATATCGGGTCATTGGAATAGTAATAAGTAAAAATAGAATTGCTGCGACTACATATGGTGTGTAATTAAATGTTCGGCTTGCATTTATTTGGGCCGCACGGACGGCATCTGTCACTCCAAGAATAGAGACAAGACCCGTGTCCTTAAGTAGAGAAACAAAGTCATTAAGAAGCGGTGGAACAACTCGTCTGATTGCTTGTGGCAACACAACAAAGCGCATCGTTTGACCTGAAGATAAACCGAGAGATCTGGCAGCTGCACGTTGGCTCGGATGAATGGAGAGAATTCCACTTCGGATAACTTCAGCCACATATGCCGAATAAGTAAGAACAACTGCAACGGTGCCTAAGAAAATTACGTTGCTAGATATTCCTTTTAGTCCAAGTGCTGGAACGCCAAAACCAACGAGTAAAATAATCAAAATAAGTGGTGCACCACGAAAAATATCAACGTATGCAGTTGCTAAGAATCTAAATGGTGTAAGCGTTGGAGATTTCGTTGTGCGCAGCAGTGCTAATCCCAGTGCAATGAGACCAATGGCTGCACCGCCAATGAATGTAAGTTGCAGGTTGATCCATAAGCCTTTAATGACTGTTGGAAATACTTCTTTTCCATATTCAACATCAAAAAATGTGGACTTAACCGTTGTCCAACCTGGAGATGTAACTAAAACAAGTGCGAGAGTTCCTAAAACGAGCAAAGAAGAAACCGCAGCAATAAGAACTTGCTTGCGGTTAATTGCTCGGCGCGATGATTGGCGCTCTATCTCACGTGAGCTTGGCGACCACGCAGAGTTATTTCTCTCTGTCATGGTCGCCAAACTACCGTGTTTACTTCTTCTTCTTGCTTATGGCTTTAATACTGGCGCGCCAGCATCAGTTGCAAGCCACTTATCAGTGATTGCAGCCAGTGTTCCATCTGCTGTGATTGCATCCACTGCTCCAGAAACACATGAAGTCAACTTGCTTCCCTTAGTTAGCAAGAGACCGAATTGGTCACCGCTTCCAGTTGATGGGAGTTGACCAACGATTAAGCCATTAGGAACTTCAACACCTGATAGGTAGAAAGCGGTTGGTAGATCTACGACCAAACCATCGATCTGCTTATTCTTTAGTGCAGATACACCTGCTGCGTTGTCATTAAATACCTGTGGCTTTGCACCAATCTGGTTTTCAATCGCATCAAGTGATGTCGTTCCAACTGCAGCTCCGAGCTTTGCGCCCTTGAGATCTGCAAGTGTTGTCTTGCCAGCAATCTTGCTGCCCTTGAAGGAAACAATTGCTTGTGGCGCTGTGTAATAAGGAGATGAGAAGTCAACTGCATTCTTGCGCTCTTCTGTTATTGAGAATTGCTGCAAGTTAAAGTCGAAGTTCTTTTCGCCTGGAGTTACGGCAGAATCAAATGTTGTACGAACCCATACAACTTCTTCATTTGTAAATCCGAGTTGATTTGCAACTGCATATGCAACTGCACCTTCGAAACCTTGGCCTGATTCTGGCTTGTCATCGATAACCCATGGATAGTAGGCAGGTTCACCAGTTGCAATTGTTAGTTTGCCCGCTGTAACTGTTGCTAGGTCAGCCTTTGCACATGATGCTGCAGATTCTGTTGTATCAGAATCAGATGATGAACATCCTGTAAGTGTTAGTGCCGCAGCAATAACAACAGCTGAAAAAATTCCAAAACGCTTATTCACAAGTTCTCCTCTGAGGTGGATTGTTATAGCGAAGGCTATTAAGGCACGTTATTAATGTCCACACGCAAGTAATATGCAAAAAGCCACTCTTTGCAGAATGGCTTTTAGTGGTGGCGGGTGAAGGATTTGAACCTTCGAAGGCAGAGCCGGGGGATTTACAGTCCCCTCCCATTGGCCGCTCGGGCAACCCGCCAAGGTCGAACGTTTTACGGCGGGTGAAGATTACCCCAATTTAATCAGTAGAGGTTAATCAGTAGAGGTTAATCAGTAGAGGTTAATCAGCAGAGGTAATTCGGCGCTTCCATGAGCGCCGGGCCAACTCGATTAAGAGAAGCACTCCGAAGCCAAAGATTCCTATGACGGAATTTACAAGTAGATTCGATCCAGATTCTTTTGTCTCTAGATTGTTTTTCTCACTTGTTGTGAGTGCTATTTCAGTTAAATCAAATGTGTAACTTCCATTGAGTACGTGGCCATCAGCTGATGCCACACGATATTTCACTTCAAAAGTTCCTGTTTCAGAAGTTGTATTCAGGAGCCGAATAATTTTTGCTCCCTCTGTACTTGTTTCGCCCATACCTAAATCTTCTCCACTTGGGCTCATGATTGATACTGAATTTCCAGTACCTAAATTCAATAACTCTTCATTGAATTCGAGCTCGATCTGTCCCGGTAACTCTTGAATATTGGCAGATGCACTTGGATTAGAAGAAACGAGTTCAGAGTGTGCATGAGCCGATGGGGCAACTAGGCCGAGGAAAATCACTGTGAAAACAATTATTTTTTTCATACGCTCTTCTTTGGATGGGCTAATAAATAATCAATTACAGATTTCGCAAAAGTAGCAGATAACTCTGGCGAGTGTTTGCCCTTATTGATCGTCCACAGCTCTGAATTCGCTCCAGTTTTACAACCTTTGTATCGCAAGACGGTGGTTTCTAGCCCAGAGATTTTTCTATCTAAATCTAATCTAGGTAGAACTCGGTAAGGTTTTTTGCCACACTCATTTAATTTCCCCCACAAATCAATTGTCCTTCGTGCGGATGGATAAGCACTACTAAAGAGATAACCACCGGTGTATGAAATAACTTCATCGTTACTTCCATGAATTTGTAAGACACTCACTGGTGAAGTGGGGTTACAACTCTTCGGATTTGAATATGTAGCCCCAGCCAAACTCACAATTGCAGCTATTCGATCTGATTGATTGCAGGCCATCCGATGAGCCATAAAGCCACCATTTGAATGCCCAATGATGTAAATCCGCGCGGGATCAACTGTGTGATCTTTTGAGACGGAATCAATAATGCTTAGCAAATAAGCTTCATCATCAACAGAGTTTGAATCAAAATTGCAACAAGCCGGCGTTGCATTCCAGAACAAATAACCATTGGTATCTTTACTTCCGCTTGGATACACGGTCAGAATTCCTTTTTCATCTGCAACTTTTCCTAAAGCAAAATAATTCTGTGCATATGGCGATTCAGCTGTGTAACCATGTAGCCCAATGATTAATGGCGCCGGAGTGCCTGGTTGATAATTACTTGGCAAAACTAATGTGAATGGGCGCTCACCTGGATACACAACATCAGCTGCCTGTGATTGCGAAATTGGCAGAAGGCTCAATAACAAAACTGAGAGGGTAAAACGTGCCCGAAACATGGTGAAAATCTAGTCCACTCACCGAAGAATTTCATTACTTTTCGGGTGAGAAGATAAGATGAGCAAATGGCCGACAGTAGTTTTGATATAACTTCCAAGATTGATCGCATGGAACTAGATAATGCAATTAATCAAGCTATCCGTGAAATTGATACTCGCTTTGATTTTAAGAACACAGGTTCTTCAATCGAACTCAAAGGTGAAGTCATCAATATTGAAGCTGACACAGAAGAGCGCGCAAAAGCTGCACTCGATGTTGTTAAGGACAAAATGGTCAAGCGCGGTGTATCCCTGAAGCATTTAGATGCTGGAACACCACAGCTCAGTGGAAAGATTTACAAAATTGCAGCGCCGCTGAAAGAAGGTATTTCAACGGAGAATGCCAAGAAGGTTGCAAAGTTCTTACGTGATGAAGGTCCAAAGTCTTTGAAGACCCAGATCCAAGGGGATGAACTTCGCGTTACAAGTAAGAGTCGCGATGATTTACAGACAGCCATGGCACTTGTTAAAGATGGTGCATGGGATTTTGCAGTTCAATTTACGAATTTCCGCTAATTGTCTAGATATAAAACAGGTTTACTCTTCGGAGTATCTGCATACACATTGTGGGGAGCATTCCCCTTGTATTGGCCATTATTGCAACCAGCTAATCCAATGGAGATTGTTTCGCACCGTGCAGTTTGGTCACTCTTTTTCTGTTTAATTGCACTTGGAATTAGTAAGCAACTAAAGAGTACATACGCTTTACTTAAGAATCCTCGAGTCTTTATCCGCTTATTGCTTGCTGCTGCGCTGATCTCAGTTAATTGGCTCGTTTATATCTGGGGTGTAAACAATGGGCACGTAGTTGAAACTGCACTTGGGTATTACATCAATCCGCTCATCATCATTGCCTTTGGCGTCATTATGTTGCGCGAAAAAATGCGCAAGCTTCAATGGACCGCAGTGAGTTTTGGTGCACTGGGTGTCATTGTTTTAACAATTGATTACGGGCGACTTCCGTGGATTGCATTGGCATTGGCACTGTCTTGGGGTTCGTATGGGCTTGTAAAGAAGCAACTAAATCTGGGAGCACTTGAAGGTTTGGCCATCGAAACATTGCTTTCACTACCGTTTTACGGTGGCTATTTAATTTATATCGGACTCAATGGAACCGGCCAACTCGGTTCTTCTCTAGGTTTATCGCTTTTGCTCATTGGTGCTGGTGTTGTCACAGCTATTCCGCTCTTGTTATTTAACGGTTCTACAACGCGACTGCCCTTTACCATCATTGGTTTATTGCAATACATCACGCCAACGATTCAATTCTCAATTGGCGTCTGGGTTCGTCACGAAGATATGCCAACTGCACGTTGGATTGGATTTATGATTATTTGGGCTGCGCTAGTAACGCTAGCAATTGATTTACTTAAATCAGGACGTACGGTCAATAACAGCGTCGCACAGGGATAGCAACGCACCTGTTGCTTCACCAACTGGCAACGGACCGAGTGCCGCGCGAGCTTGTTTAGCAATTGAAACTAATTGAGAACGAGATTCGTCTAGTGCTTTATGTTGACGTAACTCGCGTAGTACCTGTGCAACAGTTGCTTCATCTTCTATAGGTGCACTGAGCAGGTGTCGAAGTTCGTAATCAGCTGGATCATTAGATTTCATAACATTTAATGTCACCAGCGTTGGAACACCTTCACGTAGATCAGTACCTGGTGTTTTTCCTGATTCAAATGATTCACTTGAAATATCGATTACATCATCTGCTAGCTGAAATGCAACGCCCATTTTTTCACCAAATACAGTTAGTGTTTCCATGACATCACGTGGTGCGCCAGAAAGTAGTGCTCCAAATCGAGCACTTGTCGCAATTAGTGAACCAGTTTTATCAGCCACAACATTTAGATAATGTTCGAGTGCATCTATGCCAGAACTTGGACCTTGAGTCTCCATGATCTGACCAATGACTAAGCGCTCAAATGTGCGTGCTTGTAATCGAACTGCTTCTGCGCCCATATCTGCAAGCAAATCCGAGACTTTTGCAAAGAGATAATCTCCGGTCAAAATTGCAACCGAGTTTGTCCACCGTGTATTTGCACTCATCACACCTCGACGCAGTGGAGCTTCATCCATAACATCATCGTGATACAGAGTTCCTAGATGCGTTAACTCGCAAACGACGGCTGCATCAATTACTTGTGTTCGACTTGGATCTCCGTAATGAGATGCAATAAGAGTCAGAAGTGGGCGAAGTCGCTTTCCACCAGCATCAACAAGGTGACGTGAAGTTTCAATAACAAGTGGATATTTGCCAACAATTTGTTCGCGTAACCGAGCTTCTACTCGTGATAAACCATCGGAGAGTTGCGCCTCAAACTCTGGCGAAATCTCAGGAATTCCGAGTGATGCCATTATCGAATAAAGATCGCGATGTTGCTGATGAAATCAAGAAGTGGCGATGGAAAGACACCTAAGAAGATTGTCACGATCACAGAGAATAAAACGGTGATTCGTGTGAGTATGGATGGAATCAGCACGCTCGTTGCATCTTCTAGTGGATCTGAGAAGAACATCAAAACAATCACGCGAATATAGAAAAACGCTGCAATTGCACTTGAAAGCACTCCTGCAATAACAACTGCCTTTGAACCGCTTTCATAGGCTGCTGAGAAGATTGAAAACTTTCCAATAAATCCGCTTGTTAGCGGAATTCCAGCAAATGCTAGAAGAAATGTTGCAAAGGAAGTTGCAACCCATGGCGAACGCTTTCCAAGACCTGCCCAGCGATTGAGATCTGTAACTTCTCCAGCGCTATCTCTCACAAGAGTTACAACTGCGAATGCGCCGACTGTCGCGACGCCGTATGCAAATAAATAATAGATGCTCGCATCAAGGCCAGCTTTATTAAGTGCTATTACGCCAGTGAGTAAGAAACCTGCGTGCGCAATTGAAGAATAAGCAAGCATGCGCTTGACATCGCGCTGCGCAATTGCAACAAGTGAACCAAAGACCATCGTAATAATTGCAATTCCTGTAAGTAGTGGGCGCCATGACCACTCAGCGTTAGCAATCACGGAGTAATAGATACGTAGCATTGCTCCGAATGCTGCAATCTTGGTTGCTGCCGCCATAAATGCAGTTACTGGTGTTGGTGCACCTTGATACACATCTGGTGTCCATGCATGGAATGGAACAGCACCAACTTTAAATAGAAGTCCAATTGATAAAAATGCGATTCCGATTAGTAGGAATACATCGTTTCCTGTTCCACCAACTACTGCCTCGCGAATACCAGCGAATGAAACTGATCCGGAATAGCCGTAAAGATATGCCGCACCAAATAAGAAGAATGCGGATGAGAATGCTCCGAGTAAGAAGTACTTCAGTGCAGATTCTTGTGAGAGTAGGCGACGGCGTCGAGAGAGACCTGCCATCAGATACAACGGCAATGAAAGTACTTCAAGTGCAACAAAGAGGGTGATTAAATCTGAAGCTACTGGGAACAAAAGCATTCCAGCAACTGCAAAGAGGGTTAGTGGAAAAACTTCAGTAACTTGTTGACCGCGGGCAATTGATTCGCGCTCTTCTTGTGAACCAGGAATAGCAGCAGCTGCTGCCGCAAAATTCTCAGTATCTGCAATAAGAAATACTGCGATGATTGAAATTATAAGTATTGCTCCCTGCAGCAAAATGCCAGGACCATCAATAATGACGGTGCCCATTGCAGCTGATGTTGATCCTGAAGTTCTAATTCTCCACACCTGAACGAGCGCAAGAACAAGTGTTCCGATGCTGACACTTACTTGAGCGATTGGTCGAATTGCTTTAGAAGCGAATGCTTCAATCAATACACCAATAATTGCCCCGGCAAATACAACCAACATTGGAGAGAGCAGCGAGTATGAAAGAGTAGGTGAAATAAATTCACTCATTTACTTGCCTCCATGTGTAGGTGCTGGATCCGAAAAACCCATTTGTGTAACAACTTGGGCTGCGGCTGGATTAATAATGTTGAGGGCGGGTGCAGGGTAGAAACCAAGCAGAACAATTACTGCAATAACTGGTGCAATTGCAATTTTTTCGCGCAGGTTTAGATCTTTAAGGTTTTCATTACCTGGCTCTGTTGGACCATGCAACGCACGTTGTACAGGAATCAAGATATACAACGCTGCTAAAACAATTCCAAACGTGGCTATAACTGCAGCCACTGGGTATCTCGTAAATGTTCCGACTAACACTAAGAATTCGCTTACGAAACTAGAAAGACCCGGCAGAGCCAAGCTGGACATTCCAGCAATAAAGAATGACCAAGCCATAACTGGTGTCACTCGTTGCAAGCCGCCAAAGTCAGCAATTGTCGAAGAACCGCGGCGTGAAATCATCCAACCGGCAACTAGGAATAATGCAGCGGTTGAGAATCCGTGGTTAAACATATACAGAGTTGCACCACTTTGAGCTTGAGTTGTCATCGCAAAAATACCGAGTGTGATGAAACCGAAGTGAGAAATAGATGTGTAAGCAATCAGGCGCTTGATGTCTTTTGCTCCGATAGCAAGGAATGCGCCGTAGACAATTGAAATTACAGACAATGTGATGATTAAAGGAGTAAAAGTCTTTGTAGCTTCAGGAAATAGCGCCAAACAATAACGAATCATTCCGAATGTTCCGACTTTATCTAGAACACCTAAGAGAAGAACTGATGTGCCAGGAGTTGCCGACTTTGCAGCATCTGGCAACCATGTATGAAATGGGAACAATGGCGCTTTAATTGCAAAGGCAATAAAGAATCCAAGGAACAATAGATTTTGAGTAGTCGAACTCATTTCAAGTTGCGATAGCGCTGCAATGTTAAATGTATGCCCACCTTGTTCACCTGAAAGAACGTAGAGTCCGATGATGGATGCCAACATTAATAATCCACCGAATAATGAATAAAGCAAGAACTTCACCGCAGCAGCTGAACGTTCTCCGCTTCCATAGCCACCAATGAGGAAGTACACAGGCACCAACATCGCTTCGAAGAAGACGTAGAAGAGGAATACATCAGTTGCAGCAAAGACTCCAAATGACATTGTCTGTAATACCAAAATCAAGATGTAGAAAGTCTTGGTGCTCCAACGTCCGCCCTCAGATTCATTCCAACCTGCTAAAACTACAATCGGAGTGAGCAGAGCGGTCATCACAATTAGAACAAGGGCGATGCCATCGACACCTACTGCGTACTTAATTCCAAAAGCTTTGATCCAGTCATAACTCTCAACAAATTGCAGCGATGTATTCGAACGCTCAAATTTAGTTGTCATAAAAATTGTTGCGACAGCTGCAATGAGTGTTGTGCCTAACGCAAATTGCTTCGCAAGTAGAGATTTACTCTGTGGCAGCGTTGCAATAAGGGCAGCACCAAGAAGTGGAATTGCCATGATTAACGTTAAGTAGTTCATAACGTCACCGCCCAAATTGCAGCAATTAAGGCAATCGCACCGATAACAATGAGCGCTGCATAACTGCGAACGAATCCTGTTTGAGTAGAACGAAGTGCTCCGCCAGATCCAAGAGTTGCTGCTGCAACACCGCGAACAGTGCCATCGACTACGACGTCATCAGTTTTAACAAGTAAACGTGTGAGTGCTTGTCCTGGGCGCATAAATACGCTTTCGTTGAAATCATCTTGTAGCAAGTCGCGTCGTGCAATTCGAGTAAAGATTGAAACATTAGTTGGTGCGGTATCTGCAATAGGTCCACGACCATATTTAAACCAAGCAAATGCGGCACCAATAATGACAACTGCAAGCGCCATGAGTGAAATAACTACTGGTGGCAAAATTTCTTTGCCATGACCTTCGTGCGCTTCGAAGAGTGGCTCGAGCCAGTGAACAAGTGCTTCGCCTCTTGCGAGTAAGAATCCTGATGCCACCGACCCAATCGCAAGGATGCCCATTGGAAGCAACATTAAAAATGATGATTCATGTGGCGGATTGTTAATGTCATAACGTGGTGTTCCTGCAAATGTAAGGATCATGACACGAGACATGTAGAAGGCGGTAAGTGCTGCACCAAAGAGTGCTACAGAACCAATAAGAATGCCTTTAATTCCGCCAGAGTAAAAAGCAGTTTCAATAATTTTATCCTTTGAATAAAAGCCAGCAAATGGTGGAACGCCCAAAATTGCTAAGTACCCAAGACCAAATGTTACGAAAGTAAATGGCATGAAGTGTCTAATTCCACCGAAC
>JACCDK010147786.1_pt1 | contig 16870 bp, 16 predicted proteins | sample 7445871 | NCBI WGS metagenome assembly JACCDK01 (sample SAMN15323436, study PRJNA562643) | freshwater metagenome | isolation source: river surface water | place: USA:Blue River Watershed | collected 2017-08-15
GGGATTGTTTCACTAAAATTGTATTAAAATGTACGCAATCGTAGAAATTGCCGGTCAGCAATTCAAAGTAGAGAAAGACCGTTTCATCTTCACGCATCGTTTGGCGGGAGAGGAAGGCGCTGAACTGGTATTCGACAAGGTTTTACTTGTTGATAATGACGGAAAGATTTCCGTAGGTGCACCAACTGTAACAGGTGCGTCTGTAAAAGCAAAAGTATTAGCTCACGTTCGTGGCGAAAAAGTTCTTGTATTTAAGAAGAAGCGTAGAAAGAGCTATCAAAAAATGAATGGTCATCGTCAGGATTTTACAAAAATTTTGATTGAAGCAATCAACGTAAAATAAGGTTTTAACTAGTCAAAAGACATAAATTTAAAAAGAAATGGCACACAAAAAAGGGGCCGGTTCATCGAAAAACGGCCGAGAATCGCATAGTAAAAGATTGGGTGTTAAATTATTTGGAGGTCAAGCTGTAATTGCGGGGAATATCATTGTTCGTCAGCGCGGTACGGCTCATAATCCAGGTACTAACGTAGGAATTGGAAAAGATCATACTTTGTTTGCTTTAACGGATGGCATTGTTGCTTTCAAGAAAGGTTTCAAGGGTCGTTCTTTTGTTGAAGTAATACCTGCAGCAGCTGCTCCGGTAGCTTCTGCTCCTGCACCGGCAAAATCTCCGGCCAAGAAAACAGCTCCTAAAGCTGAGGTAGTTCTTGAGTCGGCACCAGTTGCTGAGGTAGTTACTGAAGAAAAACCAAAAGCAAAGCGTGCTCCAAAGAAGGCTGCTGAATCAGCAGAATAATGGATTACAAAAAATAAATTGGTAGGCCACTCATTGAGTGGCCTATTTTTTTGTCTATAACTGACTTAATCGGTTGGCTGCTTCCAATAACATTTCATCTGTTTTGGCAAAACAAAAACGTAAAATATGTTGATTGGGTGCATTTTCATAAAAAACAGAAATAGGGATTGAAGCGACTTTTATCTCCTTTGTCAATCGAATGGCCAAATCTTGGTCAAATTCATTTGTTATAGAAGTATAGTCTACACATTGGAAAAAACTACCTTCACTAGGCAGTAGCTTAAATCTGCTAGACTTTAGTGCATTGGCAAATAAATCTCTTTTTTTCTGATAAAATTGAGATAAATCTTCCCAATAATTTGGATGTTTAAGCATATCGGTTAGAGCCCATTGCAAGGGTGTAGCGCTTGAAAAGGTAACCCATTGATGCATTTTTCTGAATTCAGAGGTCAAATATTCAGGAGCCAAACAATATCCCATTTTCCAACCTGTAATGTGATAGGTTTTTCCGAAAGATCCACAAACAAAACTTCTTTTTTGCAATTCAGGATGAAGCAATACGCTGGCATGTTTTTTTCCATCAAAAACGATGTGTTCATATACTTCATCAGATACCAACAAAATAGAAGTGCCTTTTAGGATCCTTGCCAATGCATCCAAATCTTCCATCTCCCAAATGGAACCTGTCGGATTATGGGGAGTATTCACAACAATTGCCTTTGTTTTCGGACTTATTGTTTTTTCTAATTCTTCAAAATCAATCCGAAATGCATTTTCAGCCTTTAATGTTAAATGAATTGGCACTCCACCTGCCAATCGAACAATTGGATCATAAGCATCATAGGAGGGGTCAAATAGAATTACTTCATCCCCCGGATGTACGCAACAATGAATGGCAGCAAATAGCGCTTCCGTTGCCCCAGAAACAACTGTTATTTCCGTCAGAGGCGAAAGCTGAATGTCATATACTTTTTTTGTTTTTTCGGCAATACTAACTCGTAATTCTGGAATACCAGCCATTGGGGCATATTGGTTATGTCCTTTTGCATAATGAGCTAATAAATCTTGCAAGAATGGATCACAGTCAAATCCTGGAAAACCCTGCGAAAGATTTAAAGCACCTTCTTCAGTAGCTAGGGCAGACATTTTTGTAAAAATCGTTGTGCCTACGTTTGGTTGCTTCGATTTAAATGATATCATAAAGATTTTAATATCCGATTTTTATGGGAGTTTATACCATTCAATAATTCCCAATTGGTCATTTCTATTTAGCAAAAATTGCGTTCAATGCTGAAGCACCACTGATAATTATTTTACCTTTTGGCAAGTTTTTCTCAGGTCTTATGCCAACAATATCTGCATTTGAATGTAAAACTTCAACACTTATTTGTTCAATTTTACCAGCTTCATTTTCTAAATAGATGTATCCGCCTTTCCCATTTCTTGCAAATCCTGCTTGAGGAATTGTCAAAATTTTCTGGTTCCCAACTAAAATTTTAGCATGGATGAATTGCCCCACTGTAAAATTTTCTTCTTCATTTTCGCTTATAAAATGAGCATGAATGGCAGCATTTCTAGTTTCCAAGTCTATTTGTTTACTTACTAAAAAAACTTTTGCACGTGATTTAATTCCTTCAGATGCTAATTCAACTTCTTGTCCTATTTTAATCAAAGGTAAATCTTTCTCATACGCTTTTAATTCTACATGTTTATGAGTAATACCTACAATTTTTGCAATTACGTCTGTCGGACTAATGTATTTTCCCAAAGCAATATTTTGTTCCGATACATAACCATCAATGGGAGATTTTACTTGAATAAGCTTTTGTATGTTTCCATTTTCAAGCGCTTTTATATCACAGCCGAGTAATTCTAGTTTCAACCCTAATCCTTTAATTTGTGCTTGTAAGGTTCCCAAATCTGCTTCTGCTTGCTGCAATTTCTTTTTAGAACCAACTTCTTCTGCATTAAGAGTTTGTTGCCTATTTTTTTCTAAGGATTGAAATTGCAATTGACTTTTTGCTTGAAGATAGTCCTGCTGCATTTGTATATATTCCAAACTAGCAATACTTGCAATAATTTCACCTATTCTTATTTTTTTACCAGGCAAAATTTCATAGGTGGTTTTAATATAACCTCCAATTGGAATTGAAACAGAGGCGGAGGCAATGGGTGGAACATCTACAAATCCGGTTACCTTAATTTCCATAGGTATTACTTGTTCCTTTATTTCTCCAAAGGTAACACCTGCATTTTGCATTTGCTCAGCCGATAGGCTGATTTCTGTTATTTTTTGAGAGCTTTCGCTACTTGTTTCCTCTTGTTTTTTTCCGCATGAGAATATAAAAAGCGAAACCAATATGATGTTTATATATTTATTCATTTCCTAAAATCGTTTCAATTTGAATGATATTTTGATTATTGTTTTGGATTTCAACCAAATAATTTTCTCGAATGTTCCAAGCTGCTTGCGTATTTTGAAGCATTTCCACATATTCGATTTCTCCTTGTTGATAGCTTTTCAAAGCAGTAGATTCTAATAAATCAGCCTGGGGTAGCGCAACATTTGTAAAATATTGTAAAGATTGCTGATACTTCTTTTGTTGGGCTCTTAAATTGTCTAATTCAGTTATCAATTGTGATTTTTGTTGAACTAATTGGTTTTCATTCGCTAAGTTTTGTTTTTCAGCTGAGGCAATTTTTGCTTTTTGACCTTTTGTGAAAATAGGAATATTTAGTCCGGCCTGAATGAAATTTTGTCCACCTACATTTTCAATACTTTGATTGGTTAGTCCAAATTTTAAATCAGGTTTAAGTTTTTGTTTTTCTACTTCAGTTAATAATCTACCATGACTAACTTGCTCTTCCAATAATTGAATACCAGGATTATTTTGAATAGAACCTAAATTGATTGCTAGATCTAAATTAATTTTTTCTTCTGATGAAATATTGAAAGGTGTACTTTTGTTTATCCAATAGCCTAATGAGCGATAAGAATTTTGTATTTCCGTTTCCAAATTCAATTCCTTTTGTTCAAATTCTTTCAATCGAGCTTCAGCAGCAACTTGTTCCAATTTATTGGTTTCTCCTTGTTTAAATTTAAGAGTGGCTGCTTTGGCCATTGTTGCATAAATATTTTCTTGTTTTTGTAAATAGATGCGGTTTAATTCCTGCACCATAATTTGAAAATAAAGGATTTTAACAGCTGATTTTACTAAATTCACACTTATTTTAACGCGTTTTTCAGCCATGTTTTTCTGGGAGGATAGCGCCTTCACCTGGGCTTTTAATTGGCCTGGCCATGGTATGTTTTGTGAAATTATAGCCGTATAATCAGTGCTGTAATAGGTTTGGGTTTTACCATATTGAACATCAAATCCTGTTTTGGGGACTTCCCTACCAGAGGCAACCAAAACCTCAGCACTTTCTAATTCCAATTGTGCCGTTTTTAATAATTGATTATTATTTAAAGCTTCCGCAATACATTGGTTGAGCGACAATTTTACCTGGTTTGTTTGCCCTACCAAGTTATTAGACGTAAATAAGGTTAAAAGCACTAAACTTGTTGCCATAAATTTAGATGCCCTTTTTCTTTCAATACGTCCCATTACTAATTGATATACTACGGGAATCACCACCAGCGTTAGAAAAGTTGCTGTAATCAAACCACCAATCACCACTGTTGCCAAAGGTCTTTGTACCTCTGCGCCTGGTGAGGTACTTATAGCCATTGGTAAGAAACCGAGGGATGCTACGGATGCGGTCATAATTACTGGTCTAAATCGAAGGGATAATCCTTTTAATAGACTATCTCTGATGGAAAGCCCTTCCTCTTCTCTCAATTGTTTGAAGACAGAAAGGAGAACAATCCCATTTAAAACGGCTACTCCAAATAAGGCAATGAACCCAATTCCCGCAGAAACAGAGAATGGCATACTTCTCAGCCATAGCGCCCAAATTCCTCCAATAGCAGAAAGTGGAATTGCCAAGTAAATGATGGCAGCTTCAATCATGGAATTAAAAGTGAAAAATAAGAGAGCAAATATCAAAGCCAAAGCAATTGGTACTACTAAATACAAACGGTCCTTAGCGGCCTGTAAGTTTTCAAAAGTACCTCCATAAGTTACATAATAGCCTGTTGGTAAGGTTACCTTGGTTTTCATTACTTGTTGAATGTCTTTGACGACACTTTCCACATCTCTATTTCTTACATTGATACCAATTGTAATTCTTCTGTGGGTGTTATCTCTTGAAACTTCCACAGGGGCATTTTCAAAATTGACAGAAGCAACCTCTTCCAAAGGAATTTGACCACCATTTGGTAAGTTTATATATAATTCACGTATATTTTGAATGTCTTTTCGGAAAGTTGAGTCCAATCTAACTACCAAATCAAAGCGTTTTTCGCCTTCCATAACCATCCCAGCAGTTTCTCCGGCGAATGTCATTTTGACCATCGAATTTATATCTTGGATATTTAAGCCATATTGAGCTAATTTTTGTCGGTCATACTTAACAATCAATTGAGGGATTCCATCGATTTGCTGTACTTTTATATCTCCAACCCCATCAATATTTTTAATCAAACGTGCTGCTTCTGTAGCATGTTCAAATAATTCTTGTAGGTCATCTCCAAAGATTTTTATTGCAATATCTGATTTAACTCCGGCAATTAATTCATTAAACCTCATTTGAATTGGTTGCGTAAATTCAAAATTTACCTCAGGGAAAACATCCAATGCTTTGTCCATTTTTTCTTCCAACTCATCCATTGATTTTGCCTCTGTCCATTCAGAGGGTTCTTTTAATTGAATGATTAAATCGCAAGAATTTATTCCCATTGGGTCTGTAGGAATTTCAGAGGCCCCAATTCGAGAAACTATTTGTTTAATTTCATGCGGAAATTTTTTCAAAAGTAATTTTTGTGCCTCATTGTTCATTTTAATACTTTGCGATAAAGAGGCATTGGTTGGTAAAAGGGTTTCAACAGCAAAATCACCTTCATTTAATTCTGGAATAAATTCCCCACCTAAAGTGTTAAAAATCAAAGCACTTCCTATGAAAAGTAAAACAGACGCTAAAACAACTTTAATTGGATTGTGTAAAGCTTTTGTGACAATTGGATTGTATTTCCCATAAAGGGAATTCATAATTTTATCTGCTATCGTTACTTTATGAGAAATCTTTTTGCTTAAAAATAAGGCCGACATCATTGGTACATAAGTCAAGGATAAAATCAATGCACCTAAAATAGCAAAACTAACCGTTTGAGCCATTGGTCTAAACATTTTGCCCTCTATTCCACCTAACGCCATAATTGGGAAATAGACAATCAGAATAATAATGACCCCGAAGGCAGCAGATTTGAAGATTGCTTTGGCTGAAATAGAGACTTCTTCATCCATCCCATGTTGACTTAGTACCTCACCTTTTTTATGGGAATGCAGTCTATGTATGATGGATTCAACAATAATTACAGCCCCATCTACAATTAAACCAAAGTCTATCGCTCCAAGGCTCATTAAATTTGCCGAAACCCCAAATACATTCATCAAACCAAAGGCAAATAGTAAACACAGTGGAATCATTGATGCCACAATGAGCCCTGCTCTCAAGTTGCCTAATAAAAGAACTAGAATAAACACTACTATCAAACCTCCCTCAATCAAATTTTTCTGAACCGTATTGATCGATTTTCCAATTAAAACACTGCGATCTAAGAATGCATTAATATGAATTCCTTGAGGTAATGTTTTTTGAATTTCTTCTAATTGAGCTTTTACATCTTGAACAACTACATTCGCATTGGCACCTTTTAAAAGTAGCATAACTGCGCCTACGGCTTCCCCTTCTCCATTTCTTGCCATGGCACCGTACCTGACAGCTTTCCCAAATTGTACTTTTGCGACATCTTTAATGTATATGGGTAAACCTCCATTTCCTCGCTGCGAAACTATTGTATTCTCGATATCCTCTAGTGTAGTTATCATGCCCTCTGAACGGATAAAATAGGCGTCCGACCCTTTTTCTATGTAACTTCCTCCAGAATTAGAATTATTGTTTTCCAAAGCAGCAAAAATATCCTGAACTGTTACCTGCATTGCTTTTAAATGCTCTGGATTAATTGCAACTTCATATTGTTTTAAATGGCCTCCAAATGAGCTAACTTCAACTACCCCTTTGATACCTAACAATTGGCGTTTAATTATCCAATCTTGATATGTTCTTAAATCTGCCAAACTATATTGATTCTTGAATTCAGGATCCACATCAAGTGTGTATTGGTAAAATTCTCCTAAACCAGTTGTAATAGGTGCCATTTCTGGTATACCTGCGCCCTTAAGTAAATAGGGTTCTGCAGCTTTAAGTTTTTCCGAAACTTGTTGCCGAGTTACCTCCGTTGCTATATCGTCTTCAAAGACAACTGTAATAATAGATAGACCCATTCTGGAAACCGAACGAATACCTTTAACATTCGGTATCGTACGGAGGGAAATCTCAAGAGGATAGGTGACAAATTTTTCTACCTCTGAGGCCGCAAGTGCAGGAGACTGCGTAATCACTTGTACCTGATTGGAGGTTATGTCTGGCAATGCATCAATTGGTAAACGGGTTAGTGAATAACCTCCCCAAAAGATTAAACCAATAACACACAAACCAATAATGAGTTTGTTTTTTATACTAAATTGAATGATTGAATTGATCATATTACTTTAATGTGAGTCTAACAATGTAAATTAATTATACACTGTAACAGCCCGTGGAGGGGCAATCAAGACATTCATTAAAGTGAATTGGTAAAAGTTAGTCCAATTAATGTGCTTTTTGCGGGCTACTAAACGTAGGTAAGTTGCCAAAAAAAAGAATAGTACACTTGGTAATACATATCCACAAATACCTGAGAAATCTAGACTTGGTAAATTAGGATGTTGTGTAGTTTTTGGATGTTTAGAGTCTGCACTGTAATGCAACCACAGGAAATCAATGAAATTAAATCCCTTAGGTGCTTGCTTTTTATGGTCTTGAAAATGTTTTAATAACTCATGCGCCTTAAAAGATTGTTCCATACCTACTTTAGGAAGAAGACTTCCTCCAAAGAAAATAAAAAACAAAATGCTAGCTAATAAGGTTTTCATGTTTCAAATGTAATCATTTTTGAAAATTTTCACAGATATTTACAATCGTTTTTAAAATATTTGAGACAAAAGCTGAAAAAAATGCGTTAAATTGGTCTCTGATTATTTTTATGGATCAAATAAACTTTTTCTGGCATCAATTAACCGATTCTGAGACCATTATTCGTTCTGGCTTATGGGTAATCACTTTAATCGTTTTTGCTGAAAATGGTTTATTTTTCGCTTTTTTCTTACCCGGAGATTACCTCCTTTTCCTTACTGGTGTTTTCGGTGGTACAGGTATTTTGAAAGAACCTTTGTCTCAATTACTCTTCAGTATATTTAGTGCTGCTGTATTAGGTTCACTCATAGGTTATTTGACAGGTCGATTTTTTGGCAATTCAATTGAAAATCGACCCGATAGTTTATTGTTCAAAAAAAAGAACCTGGACTCCACTAGGGATTTTTTCGATAAATACGGTGTAATGGCATTGGTAATCTCTAAATTTCTACCAATTGTTAGGACTTTTACTCCCATTCTTGCAGGTATCATCAAGATGTCCTGGTTTACTTTTATAGCCCTGAATGTATTAGGCGGATTTTTATGGGTCGGGATTTTAGTAACGTCCGGTTTTTATTTGGGTCATGAATTTCCTTGGATCATTAATTATGTACAATATATCATCCTATTTTTCTTAGGCATAACTACCTATACCGTTATAAGGGGATATTTTAAATTGAGAAAATGATTTCATCTCTAGGATATGTTGGGGCTTTTTTAATTGCAGGCATTTTTTTCCTTGCAATGGTTTTGTTCATTGCCCGCCTTATCAGACCGAATAGACCATCCGCTGAAAAGCTTTCAACTTATGAATCAGGAGAGGAGCCTCTTGGAAGTGCAAATGTTCGGTTCAATCCAAGATTTTATGTTTATGCCTTGCTATTTGTTCTATTCGAGATAGAGCTTATATTACTTTTTCCTTGGGCAGTTGTTTTTGGGGATGAAGAGTTTAACTCGGCAAGTGAGAGTTGGAAATCGTATGCAATTATCGAAATGTTGATTTTTATTGGAATTCTTGGACTAGGTTTAGCTTATGCCTGGGTAAAAGGTTACTTGAATTGGGAAAAACCAACAGTAGTCAAAGAAGATTTTAAAAGCCCAATTCCAAAAGATCAATACAATCGATTTACTTAGTTTTTTTCCAATAAAACATATAGGCAAGTGTGATTTCATTGGAAGAAAGCGATCTAGTAAATGGCCCCCATGTACCTTGAAAGTCATAAGAGTAGTTAGCTAGTAAACTTGGACTTAATTTGAAACCTAGGTGAATACCAGCAGATTCCTTATAACGATATGAAATTCCACCCCAAATACTTTCTTTATACATTGCGCGAAAGGTGGCTTCAGCAATCCATTGCTTTTTATCTATGTATTTAACCAAAAAAGAAGGATAAATTTTAATATTTTCTGTTAACTCATGGGTAAGCCCGCCCTGTAAAACAATCACAGAGGGCATCTGCCCAAGACTATTTCTAGTTGTTAAGGTATCTTCACTATTATTGGTAAAGATAAATGTTTGAATGATTGGCTGAATTGCTGAAATTCCAATAAATCGAGATCTGTTGTAATAGGTAACACCAAGGTTAATGAGATTGTGACTAACCGATAGTTTGCCATCTGAATTTAATAATTCATCGCCGGCATCTGTTACGTCAAATTTACCCGGACTTAGGTCAATTGTTCTGGAATAATTTCCAATTGTAAATCCTGCACTCATTTTATGCTCACCTCCAAGGGGAATATGATAGGCATAAGAGAATGAAATGGAAGTTGTATTTACCGGACCCCATTCATCACTAACTAGCTGAAGGCCAATTCCTTGATGAGCTTCTGGTTTGACATCATTTTTCCGAATTCGGGTTTTTGGGAATGAATAATATTTCTGATTAGATATATTCGGAGTTGGGCCGTCTGAAGTATAATCTTTTTTCCCAATAGCAGAATTAGCACTTAAATAAAATGTTTTGTTGGTACTATTTACCCCATTCCATTGGTTTCTGAATCCAGATTTGATATCAACATAATCCTCAAATCCTGCAAACCCTGGATTGTATAAAAACTTATTAAAATAATATTGGGAAAACTGATAAGTTTGTTGACCAAAAATTACATTAGAAACTAGAAGAAAAAAGGCAATTAACTTTTTTAAATACATTGATATTATGCGCAAATTGCAAAAAACATTTAAAGATATTTAAATTTCTACGAACTATAAGCGAAAGATAATCGTTAAATTCGTATTCAGGCAAAATTAGTAAATGAAAAAAGAAGTATATCCCATTCAAAATATAAACGGATTTTCACCCTTATTATTGGATTATCTTTCCAATAAGCCTGAATTAAAACCATTTTTTGGCGAAAAACCATGTCTTGAATCTTTTGAAAATCAAATCAAATTAAAATCAAATTTTTCTACCAAAAAGAGAGAGGTATTGGTAAATGTTTTAAAAGAACAATACTCTTCTTTGGGAAGGAATGAGGTTATTGAGTTATTAGAAAACAAAAATACTTTTACTGTTACAACGGGTCATCAACTGAATATTTTTACAGGCCCACTTTATGTGATATATAAAATCGTTAGTACCATAAATTTAGCAAGAAGTTTAAAAAAGCAGTATCCTGATTTTAATTTTGTGCCTATTTATTGGCTCGCTTCAGAGGATCATGATTTCGAAGAAATCAATCATTTTTTTTGGCATAATCAAAAACATACGTGGCAATCTAAGCAAAAGGGTGCTGTTGGTAAATTTAATCCTAAGGAATTATCACATGTTTTTAAAGATTTTCCGGAAACCGTCCAATTTTTCAAGGAGGCTTACTTACATGCTAAAACTTTATCAGAAGCAGTCATTGCCTACATGGATTATTTGTTTGGAGACGAAGGTTTACTTTGTTTAGATGCTGACCACCAATCTCTAAAAGAAGGATTCAAATCAGTTATGGTTAAGGATATTCTAGAGCAAGGCCATGAGTCAGTTGTGCAAAAAACTACTCAAGATCTTCAGGATTTGGGATATAAAACTCAGGTGAATGCAAGAAATATCAATTTTTTCTATTTAAAAGATGAGATCCGAGAGCGAATTGAAAAAGATAATGGGTTCAAGGTAATCAATACAGAATATTCTTTTGACCAAAAGGATTTGGCAACTGAAATTGAGCATTTCCCTGAGCGATTTAGCCCAAACGTAATATTAAGGCCTTTGTACCAAGAAACCATATTGCCTAATTTGGCTTATATTGGCGGGCCCGCAGCATTAGTATATTGGTTGCAATTAAAAGGCATTTTCGATTTACATCAAATACCTTTTCCGATTTTATTTCCAAGAAATTTTGTAACCATTTTGGAACCTAATCATGAAGTAAAATTAAAACGAATTGGCCTAGAAGCCCATCAATTGTTTTTGGATACAAACGAATTGAAACAAGTAGTTCTTTCATTGCATGGTAGTGGAGAACAAAATTTACAGAACGAATTGAAGGGATTAAATGATTTGTATGAATGTATTGAGGAAAAAGCAAAAAAAATTGATTTTACTTTAATTCAAAGTGTAAAATCACACTTAAAAAGGTCAATAAATGCTTTTGATAAAATTCAACATAAATTACAAAAGGCAGAATTGAGGAATCAAAAAGAATGGCTTGAACAAATTGAACGCTTACAATCATCCTTGTTTCCTAATGGAACATGGCAAGAGAGAAGAGATAGCTTCTTAAATTATTATCCTCAAAATAAACGATTCATAAAGGATCTTTTGGATTTATTGGATCCATTGTCTTTTGAAATGAACTTTTTGCATCAAGACACCAATGATTCAAAAGCTTAGTCCATCTGATTTCTTGAAAAAGGCAATGCAAGTGCCCATTTTGGATGTTCGATCGCCAGGTGAATTTAAAAGAGCACATATTCCCAATGCACTTTCTCTACCATTATTTACTGATGAGGAGCGCGAAAAAGTTGGAATTTGTTATAAACACCAAGGTAAAGAAAAGGCGGTTGAGTTGGGATTGGAATTTGTGGGTCCTAAATTGGTAAATTTTGTAAAATATGCTAAAAAAGTAGCTTTTGAAGGTGAAATTTTGGTACATTGCTGGCGTGGAGGTATGCGCTCAGCTAGCATGGCTTGGTTATTGGAGACAGCAGGATTGAAGGTGTTTTTATTGGAAGGTGGGTATAAATCATATCGAAATTTTGTTTTAAAAATTCAATCGGAACCATTGCCATTACGGGTCTTGGGTGGTAAAACAGGTTCGGGTAAAACTGAATTATTGAGAGAAATGAAAAATGCCGGCTTCCAGGTTATTGATTTGGAGGATTTAGCAAAACACAGAGGTTCTGCATTTGGACATTTTGGATTAGAAGAACAACCAAGTTCGGAGCATTTTGAAAATTTACTTTGTCACGAAATTCTTCAATTAAATCTAGAAGAGCCTATATGGGTAGAAGATGAAAGTAGGCATATTGGGAAGGTTTTTATGGATTTGGAATTTTATAATCAATTACGAAAAGCACCTGTTTTATTTTTAGATATTTCAGCCGAATTTCGATTACCTCATTTGGTAGAGGTATATGCTAATTATCCCAAAGAGATGATAGTGAATGCATTGGACAAAATAAAAAAACGATTAGGTGGTAATTGGCACCAGGCAGCCTTACAGGCTCTCAAAGAAGATAATTTTTACGAAGTGGGTAAAATTTCCCTTACCTATTACGATAAGGCCTATTTATTTGGATTGGAACAGAGAGAAAATCCACATATTAAAAAGGTAGAAATTCATTCAATTAATCCAGTGTTGCAATTAAAAGCCATTAGAGAATATTTAGTAACTGATTTTGTAAGTTAAACGATATGTTTTCAGAAAATTTTTTAAATAAATTATGGATAAAACATCAGGAAACGCATGCGTTTCCTTCAACTTCTGAAATTCAGAAGTTGTTCACTAAAATAGTGTTGATGCTTTTCCCAGAACAAACTCAAAAAAGGGTAAAATCTGTCGAAGATTTACAATCCTATTGGTTAGGAATTGAAAATGGATTAGAAAGTTTACTCTACAGCATTAAGGATAAGTGTCCGGGAGAGGTCCCTGAACTAACCAAAGCCTTCCTAAATAAAATCCCAGAAATTTATGAGATTCTATTAACCGATATTCAAGCAATGGTTGAGGGTGATCCTGCAGCTACAACTGATTACGAAGTAATTAGGACCTATCCTGGGTTTTATGCGCTTGCCTTTTTTCGTTTAGCACATGGATTAAATGAATTAAAAATTCCACTAATTCCTCGCATTTTAACCGAATATGCTCATTCAAAAACCGGAATTGATATACATCCTGGGGCAGTTATTGGAAGGTATTTTTTCATGGACCATGGAACCGGCATTGTGATAGGTGAAACTTGTGAAATTGGCGAAAGGGTTAAGATATACCAAGGAGTAACTTTAGGGGCACTTTCTGTGGACAAAAGTATGGCCTCTACCAAGAGACATCCAACCATAAAAGATGGGGTTGTAATTTATTCAGGTGCTACTATTTTAGGTGGGGATACCATTGTTGGCCCCAATTCCATCATTGGAGGTAATGTTTGGTTAACAAGAAGCGTACCTGCTAACACGAAAATTTATCATCAAGAAAATGTAAAAGTTATCAATGACTAAGTTGTATTCATTATTGGATTTAGTTGGGAATACCCCACTGGTTGAAATTAAGCATTTGAATAAAAATCCGAAAGTTCGGATTTTTGGAAAATTAGAAGGTAATAATCCTGGTGGGTCAGTAAAAGACCGTGCGGCAAAAAATATGATTCAAGCTGCACTGGAGAGAGGAGATATTCAGAAAGGAACCAAATTAATTGAGGCGACCTCTGGAAACACAGGTATTGCGCTTGCTATGATTGCGCGATTGTATGGATTAGAAATTGAGCTAGCGATGCCAACTAATTCTACCAAGGAGCGAATTCTAACTATGGAAGCCTTTGGCGCAAAAGTAACCCTTACAGAAACGATTGAGTCAGCAAGGGATTATGCTCTTGAAAAAGCGGCTACTGGAGCTTTTTTTCTATTAAATCAATTTGAAAACCCAGATAATTATTGGGCACATTATAAATCTACCGGTCCTGAGATATTTAACGACACCAATGGTCAAATCACTCACTTTGTCAGTTCCATGGGTACTACGGGTACTATTATGGGAACCTCAATGTATTTAAAAGAACAAAATCCCGACATACAAATTATTGGATGTCAGCCAACCGAAGGTTCTAAAATACCAGGAATTAGAAGATGGCCGATTGAATACCGTCCAAAGATTTATCAAGAAAATCGGGTAGACCGTATAATGGATATTTCTGAAGAAGAGGCAACAAGTACCACACGTGACTTAGCCAAGCAGGAAGGTATATTTGGCGGAATGAGCAGCGGAGGAGCTGTTGCAGCAAGTTTACGTTTAGCAAATGAGCTGGAGCAGGGTTTAATCGTTTGTATTATTTGCGATCGAGGCGATAGGTATTTGTCGAGCAACCTATTTGGATAAAATTACTCCCATCATTTTATAATGGGTTGGTGTTAACCATGCTAATTGTTGGCTGCCATCGATGGAATAGGTTTCAAGTTTACCTTCGATGAAATGCATGTGCAATTTTTTCTCGGTAGAAAAAAGAATATTTTTTTCTTGAACTTCAATTTCGACGTTTTCAGGCAATTCCATTAGGTCTAAATGAATTAGTACCTTTTTCACTTTTAAGTTCTCATCTTTTTTAAGTGAATACCAAATGAGGTTGTTTTCACTGAGGTTTTCATAGCTGTTTTCGTAAGCAGATTTATTCAAATCTGCATCGAGAAAAAGGGCTAATTCGTTTTCAAAATTTATTTCAGAAAGTGTTTTTGATTCTTTTTGACCGTCAAGGATGATGGATTTATGTACAGTAGGTTTTAAGTTTTGAAGTCGATTAATTTCTTTTCTTAAAAATGTTTTCCAATCATAATATACGGGCTTTTGTGATGATTCAGTGGGATTTGAACATGAAAAGCACAAAAATAGCATAGTGATTCCGACACTCATGTAAAGAAATATTTTGACTTTCGGCATCTCTTTTGGTTTTTTACAAAGGTATAAATAATAAAATTTTTGACTAACTATTTGTAAATTAAAAATTTATCTATACCTTTGCACTCCCGTTCAAGAACTGTGGTTTTTTCAGTCGAAAGAGGTTGGCAGAACTTCTTTGATCATCTTTAAAAACATAAAAACACGGTTTGAACAGAGGAATAAAAATCAGTTAATCTGATTTTTTGTGACAGAACTGGTATTGGTTAATGAAGTTGAATGCCCAGCCCATTGATTGAATATTAAGCTGCACAAGGTGTCTTTCGCTGTTGATTCAGTGTCCTCATCTTGTCTCCTTGTCCCAAGTTCTGCCTTTTTGAATTGATTCTACATCGTTTTTATTAGCGATTTTGAATAAAAGTCTTACAACAAGCCAAGGTAGCCTTGTAAGCGCAAATTTTAAAAACAAACATTATTATGTCTGGAATTATTGGAAAAAAAATCGGTATGACCAGCCTATACATGGAAGATGGAAGAGCTCTTGCATGTACGCTGATTGAAGCCGGCCCTTGCGTGGTAACGCAAGTTAAGACAGTAGCAACTGATGGCTATGATGCTGTTCAGATTGGTTACGGTGAGAAAAAAGAGAAGCACACGACAAAATCATTGTTGGGTCATTTCAAGAAAGCAAAGACTACACCGAAGAAAAAATTGGTGGAGTTTCGTTCATTTGAAGGGTCAGCAAATTTAGGAGATGTGATTACTGTTGAAGGTTTTGAAGTTGGATCTTATATTGATGCAGTAGGGACTTCAAAAGGTAAAGGTTTCCAAGGGGTTGTAAAGCGTCATGGATTTAGTGGTGTAGGTGGTCAAACCCACGGACAGCACAACAGAGGTCGTCACCCGGGTTCAATTGGTGCTTGTTCATTCCCATCGCGTGTATTCAAGGGTTTGCGTATGGCGGGCCGTACAGGTGGAAATCGTGTAAAGGTTCAGAATTTAGAAATTTTGAAAGTATATCCTGAGAAAAACTTATTAGTGGTTTCAGGTTCGGTTCCAGGAGCTAAGAATTCATACGTAATCATTGAAAATTAAAATTAGAAAGCAAGTCTTTCGATAGACATTCTGAAATATGGAATTATCAGTTTATAATATAGAAGGAAAAGATACCGGAAAGAAAGTTAAGCTTTCTGACGAGGTCTTTGGAATTGTTCCAAACGAGCACGTGGTATACTTAGACGTTAAGCAATATTTGGCTAATCAGCGTCAAGGTACTCACAAAGCGAAAGAGCGTGCGGAAGTTTCTCGTTCAACTCGTAAGTTGAAGAAACAAAAAGGAACAGGTGGTGCGCGTGCGGGATCATTGAAGTCGCCATTATTCAAAGGTGGAGGACGTATCTTTGGACCACGTCCACGTGATTATCACTTCAAATTGAACAAGAAAGTAAAATCATTGGCTCGTCAGTCAGCAATTGCTGCTAAGATTCAGGCAGGTGATGTTTCGATTATTGATTCAGTTTCATTTGCTGCACCAAAGACAAAATCGTATTTGTCGATGTTGAAAGCATTTTCATTAGATGGTACAAAAACGTTGTTGATTACCCCAGAGGTTAATGCAAATGTTGTTTTATCGGGTCGTAATATTCCAAAAGCAAAGGTGTCTACTGCTGCAGATTTGAATACTTATGACTTAGTGAATGCATCGAAATTATTGATTACTGAAGCTGCGCTTCAGGCGATTGAGTCATCATTTAGTAAATAATTATCAGGACTTCGGTTCTGTTTAAACGAAATATACAATGGGCATTATTAAACGTCCGGCCTTGACTGAAAAGTCGCAAGCCATGCAAGAAAAA
>JACCDK011666272.1_pt1 | contig 16869 bp, 19 predicted proteins | sample 7445871 | NCBI WGS metagenome assembly JACCDK01 (sample SAMN15323436, study PRJNA562643) | freshwater metagenome | isolation source: river surface water | place: USA:Blue River Watershed | collected 2017-08-15
ATTCGTTCTTCTGAGCCTCGGTGCCGCCCCTGACGAGCGCTCGGGTCAAGATCTCTGGTCGGGTAATCAGCGAACCGCCGATGCCGAGCGACGCGCGGGAGAGTTCTTCCGTGGCGATGCAACTGGCCATGTATTCTCCGTCGCCGCCTTCGCTGAACCCGCCGTATTCACTCGGCACGGAGAGGCCGAATGCACCGAGCTCGGCGAGACCCGCGATGATCTCCTCGGGGACGTCCTCGTTGTAGCGGTGAACGTGTTCGGCTCGCGGCGCAATGACCTTGGTGGCGAATCCGCGGAAGGTGTCTTGGACCATCTCGAACTCGTCATCGAGGTGTCGCGGACCCGTCGTGGAAGCGAGTGATGCGACGAAGTCAGGGTTGCGGTACGTCGAAACGAAGTCCATCACCGAGGAAAACGGCTGGGACGATACGCCCCACAGCGATTCCCGTCCGAGAATCCGCGATGCAACCTCGTGCACCATGTCGGCGACGAACGCACACGTGATGAGGCCTTCGGTCTCGCCCTTTGCGCCATAGTCGATGAGTGATGACGCCGTCTCGACGGCCGCCGCACTGTGGGCGATGTCGTAGGCGAGCTGCTGGTGGATCTCGGGGCCACCGCTTGCCACCAACGTCGCAATTCCCGTGCGCACGACTCCGCGCGCAACATCGACGACTTCGGCTGCACGCGTGATGTCGGATGTGGTCTGCGAGGACGTTGTGGCCATGGGACAACGCTACCGATGGGTATTTCCAATGGCCTAACCGTGCGTGAGTTGCTCGCCTACGATTTGGGGCAGTGGCATCGATCAGCGGGCTTCGCTCGACCCTCACGACCCTGAAGTGGGTGCTGTTCGCCGCGATCGTCTACTTCTTCGTCCTGCCCTTGATCCCCGGCTTCCGCAACGCGGTCGGAGAGTTGAGCCAGGTCACGCCGTCGCTCCTCTTCCTCGGCCTCGCCCTCGAGATGGCGGCCCTCTTTGCCTATTCGATGCTCACCCATGCCGTCCTCGGGACCAATCAGCAGACGCCCTCGGTGTGGAGGCTGTTCCGAATCCAGATGAGCACCAAGGCCGTCGGCAACATCCTCCCGGGTGGCAGCGCCGCATCGAGCGCGCTCGGCTATCGACTCTTGACGCTGTCGGGAGTGAGTGGCCCGGACGCAGGATTCGCGCTCGCCACCGCTGGGCTCGGATCTGCAGTCGTGTTGAACCTGATCTTGTGGGTCGGACTCATCGCCTCGATCCCCGGTCGAGGGGTGAACGCGGCGTACGGAACCGCCGCACTCGTCGGCGTCATCGTGATGGTGATTGCTGCAGCGTTGATCTTCGGTTTGATCGACGGCCAGGGTCGTGCAGAGCGGGCGTTGCGTTGGTGCGCTCGGTCGCTGCGCTTCGACGAAGATCGCGCAGCGGACGTCCTGCGACACATGGGTAATCGGTTGCAGGGTCTTGCGTCCGAACCCGGACTGTTGTGGCGGGTGTTGATGTGGGCGACGGTCAACTGGTTGCTCGACGCGGCCGCCTTGTGGGTGTTCCTGCGCGCATTCGGTGCGTCGCTCGATCTCGATGCACTGATCGTGTCGTTCGGTCTCGCCAACATCATGTCGGTCGTGCCGATCACACCGGGTGGTCTCGGCATCGTCGAGGGCATCTACATTCCGACGCTGATCGGATTCGGACTCACGCGCAACACGGCAACGGTGGGCGTGTTGTCGTATCGCATCGCGCAGTATTGGGTGCCGATCCTCATTGGAGGAGTGCTCTACTTGACCCTGCGCGTCGGCCCGTTCGCCATCGAGCGTCGTCAGAAGCTCAAGCCCATCCGTCGCATCGCCGCAGACGCAGTCGCGCATCCGTCCAGCCGCATCGACTGGATCGAGCACTACGCACCACGTGACCGCACCGGCCAGTTCCCGATGCCCGACTTCAGGGGAATTGACGACGATGACGACATCGATGGGTAGCGTGAGATGACATGACCACTCACGAGCGCCCATTCGGTCGTTGCCTCGAAGACTTCGTCGTCGGCGACGTCTATCGCCACTGGCCGGGCAAGACGATCACCGAAGCCGATGACCATCTGTTCTGCATGATCACGATGAACCATCATCCGTTGCACACGAACGACTGGTTCGCATCCCAGAGCGTGCAGGGTCGCAACGTGGTGGTGGGCAACCTCGTGTATTCGCTCGTCCTCGGGATGAGCGTGCCCGACGTGAGCGGTGCGGCGATTGCGAACCTCGAAGTAGAGACGCTGCAGCACAAGTTCCCGACGTTCCACGGCGACACGATCCACGCGGAGACGCGGGTGCTCGACGTGCAGGAGTCCAAGTCGAAGAACGATCGTGGTGTCGTGACCGTCGAGACGAAGGGCTTCAACCAGGACGGCAAGGAAGTGTGTTACTTCCGTCGTCGCGTGATGGTGTGGAAACGGTCCGCGCTGCCCGAGCGCAAGCGCCCGTACGACGGTCAAGACGTCTGGGGTCAATAGGCGAACTCGTCGACCCCTTGCTCGCGTGGGGTCTGCCACAACTTCGTGAACTGCCGTGGCGATCGACGCGCGATCGCTGGCACATCCTCGTCAGTGAAGTGATGTCGCAACAGACCCAGGTCGATCGGGTCGTGTCCAAGTTCCTCGCCTTCGTCGAGGCGTATCCAACGCCGCGAGAGTGCGCAGGCGCCCCACTCGGTGAGTTGCTGACGTTGTGGAGTGGTCTCGGGTATCCACGCCGTTGCCGCAACCTGCACGAGGCAAGCAAGGTGATCGTCGAGCGACACGGCGGGGTCGTGCCTGATTCGCTCGAAGAACTCCTCGCACTACCGGGTGTTGGTGACTACACCGCACGCGCAGTTCTCGTGTTCGCCGATCATCGCGAGATCGGCATCGTCGACACCAACGTCGCACGCGTGGTCGCACGTATCGAGAATCGTGCGCTCGGGAAGAAGGAACTGCAGTCGATCGTCGACGAGGTCGTACCGTCCGGCCTCGCTTGGGAATGGAACCAGGTGCTGATGGACTTCGGAGCCACGGTGTGCACCGCGCGCTCGCCTCGTTGTCATGACTGTCCCGTGATGTCGTCCTGTGGATGGGCGGGACGCAACGGCGACGATCCTGCTCCGCTCACCGCCGGAACGTCGCGTCCGCAGGGTCGCTTCGAAGGATCCGATCGGCAAGCGCGCGGAAAGCTCTTGAGAGAGCTCACGAGGCGAGGGGTCCGGCCGGGCGATGCAGCGAGCGTGATGGGCGATCTCGATGTGGATCGCACGAATCGTCTCGTCGGTCAGTTGAAAACCGAGGGACTGATCGTCGAACGGGACGGGTTCCTCAGCTTGCCGTGACCCAGTCGACGATGAGTCGATTGACGACGTCGGGTTGCTCGAGTTGGAGGAAGTGTCCGGCGTCCTCGACGACGACGACTTCGGCGTTGTCGGGTTTGCGTGACTTCGCATCGTGCGCGAGTTCGACACCGATACAGCCGTCGGTCTTGCCATGGAGGTACAACACGGGTTGCGTTGGAGTCTCGGTTTGCATTGCCGTTTGGGCTTCAGCAAGCGCCGGGTCGCGATAGCCCTGACCGAGCGTTGCGCGGTAGTAGCCGAGAGCTGCGGCAAGGTGTGCGGGATCGGTGAGCGAGTCCTTCACGCGTCGAGCGTCGGCGGTGCCGTCGTAGCCAGGCGACCACTGTGACCACAGCCGATCGATGAAGGCCATGTCGTTGGACGACACGATGTGGTCGCTCAATGGATGCTGGAAGAAGAACATGTACCAACTGCGTTGGATCTGGTCCTGGTTCGTGAGGAACGCAGTGCCGAAGGTGTTCCACGGCGGCACCGACATTCCGACGACGCGAGACCAGCGGGATGGTTCGAGGATCGCTGCGCCATACGTTGCCGGCGCTCCCCAGTCATGACCGATGATGACTGCACGCGAGTCTCCGCCAAGCACGTCGTGGAGTGCATTCGCGTCCGTGGCGAGCGCGGCGGTTTGGTATGCGCCGTTTGCGGCAACCGAGGTTGGTGCGTATCCGCGCATGAACGGGGCGATCGCACGAAAACCGGCACGCGCGAGTTCGGGGAGGAGGTGTCGCCATGAGTGCGCAGTGTCGGGAAAACCGTGCAAGCAGAGAGCAACTGGACCCGTTCCGCAGGTGAGCAGTTCGAAGTCGATGCCATTTGCACTGATCCGTTCACGTTCGATGCGCACAGCTTCGGTCATGGCGAAACCCTAGTTGAGTAGCATGACGTCGATGTCTGGTGAGTTCGACTCCAAGCACTTCCGCACCGTGTTGGGGCACCTGCCGACCGGAGTGAGCGTCGTCACCGGCGTGAATCGCGAAGGCGTCAAGTGGGGGATCACCATCGGCAGCGTCGTGTCGGTGTCTCTCGACCTACCGCTCGTGGGATTCTTCCCGGGTGTTGGTTCGACGTCGTGGCCGCAGATCGAGCAAGGCGGTGGCTTCTGCGTCAACGTGCTCACCGCATCGCAGGATGAATTGTGCTGGCGGTTCGCCAAGGAACCGACCGACGGCGGTGATCGTTTCGATGGAGTCCCGTCGCACCTCAACGCATCGGGGATGCCCGTTCTCGAAGGAACGCTCGCCCAGATCGACTGTTCGATCGAGTCGGTGACGCCGGCCGGTGACCACTACTTCGTGCTTGGCCGTGTGCGTGAGCTGGCCCTCGATGTCACCGCGGGTGATGCGATGGTGTTCTACAAGAGCGCGGTCACGGGTGTCGTCCCACCCACACCTCGCTGATGTGGAGTCTCACGGAGTGGTGTGCCGCGTTCATCGGTGCAGTACTCATCTTTTCGGCCACACAGAAGTTGACTGATTGGCGGGGCTGGATCTCACAGTCCGCCCAACTCGGTGTCCCTCGAAGCGTGGCGACCGTCGTTGCGCCCCTCGAGGGTCTCGTCGGAGTCGCGCTCGTTTCACAGTTGTGGTCGAGGTTGGTGCTCGTCGTGTCACTCGCGATGTTGTTGTCCTTCACGATCCTGATCGTGAGCCTGCTCGCGCGAGGTCGTCGTCCGGCGTGTGCATGTTTCGGTGCTGCGCGTAGCCGGCCGATCTCGTGGTGGACCGTGGTGCGCAACGTGGTGTTCATCATGGTGAACGTCATCGCACTGCTTGGCACGTCTTCGTAGACCGCCTGTAGCATTCGCGCGATGCGCGTGTGGATCGACCAGGACCTGTGCACGGGTGACGGCCTGTGCATCGACCACTGTCCGGACGTGTTCGTGCAACTCGAGGACGGAATTGCCTACGTGGCCGAACGTGGCGTCCCATTGAACGACCCAGGGAGTTCAGGCAGTCTTGCGCGGGTCGACCAGCGCAATCATCTCGCCGTGGTGAAGGCCGCGGAAGTGTGTCCAGGTGAATGCATCTTCATCGAACTCGACGAACACGATCTGCCACCAGTGGAAACTCCGACACCGCTCGTCATCCACGCGTCATAGCCAGCGCACCATATTTGGTGCCGATAGGGTTCAATCATGAAGTGGCGACTCGCGGTGAACGGTGCGCTCGCCGTGATCACGTTGTCCGCGTCAGCTTCTGCGAATGCAACACCAGCTCAGCCGATCGCCAAGGTACGCAATGGTGGGTCTGCGTTACTCGTGTTGCAGGGAATCACGGTTGAACGCGAACGCCCGGCGGGATATTCGCGCTCCCTCTTCGAGCACTGGCGCGACGTCGATGGCGATGGGTGCGACTCGCGGGACCAGGTCTTGCGCCGCGACAGTGTCACGTTGCCACAATTCGATCCGATCGATTGTGACGTCATCGCGGGTGATTGGATCTCACCGTATGACGGCGCGCGCTGGTCGGACCCGTCGCGAGTCGACATCGACCACGTGGTTGCGCTGAAAGAGGCGTGGGACTCGGGAGCATGGGCATGGTCGGCGAGCATGCGACGCGCATATGCCAACGACACGTCGGACTCTCGCACCTTGCTTGCCGTCACCGACCGAGTGAATCAGTCCAAGAGCGACAAAGACCCCAGCAACTGGCTCCCACCGTCCAAGTCATACCTCTGCACGTATCTCGGTCATTGGATCGCCGTGAAGGCACGCTGGGGACTGTCGATGGATCAAAGCGAATGGGGCAGAGTCAAGAACTTGCTCTCCTCGTCGTGTCCATCCTTGACGATCGCGCCATGGCCAGCCATTCCATCGGGCGCGGGTGCGGTTGCTCCTGTCGTTACTTCGCCGACGACGGTTCCATCACCGTCCACGACGCGTGCGGGACAACCGGCGGTCTCGTCAACCTCCACCACGACACCTGTCGTTGGCGCACCATCGTCAACGTCGACTTCGACGACTTCGACCAGCGCCTCGTCGACCGGAGCGTCACGAATCTATCCCGGTGCGTGGTGTTCACCTGAGGGTGCAACTGGCACCTATACCAACGGCAAGACCTACGTCTGTTCGAAGACCAATCAGAGTGGCACGCCCTATTCCGACGGTCGCGCAAGGTGGCGCCAGATCTAAGGCGCAAACCTCGTTTTCTGGCGTTAGCCTTGCGACCCTATGTCGAAGAAGACCAAGAAGCGCAAGGCGCGCCTGCGCCGCTCGAAGGCGAACCACGGTAAGCGTCCGAACATGGGGCGCGGCTAATCATCCCGAGTAGCCCTCGTCGATGACGATGGCGCGCATCACACAACTTGTCGTCGGTGGTCAACCCACCGCGTGGTCTTCGATCGGTCTCACCTTTCGTGATGGACTCTGTTCGTTCGGCGACGTCACGCTTCGACTCGATCCGTCACTGGCCCCCGGGTTGCATTCGTGGTCGGTCAGCGGCTGTCGTCAAGTCGGCGACATCGATGGCATCCCGACGATCTGCACCGAAGACGCTTCGAACGTAGCGAGTGTTGTCGACTCGTCGGTCATCGACATCATCGGGGTCGACCATGTGGTGGTGTTCACGAATGACCTTGAACGCACCTCTGGCGAAGTCGATCGTGTGACGGGCGAACCGCTGAAGCGAATTCGAGATGCGGGTAACGGTGTGCGTCAGGGATTCCATCGCCTGGGATCGGTGATCGTGGAAATCGTCGAGCAGCAGCGGGTCGAGCACACGATGCTGTGGGGATTCGTGCTGACGGTTGGCAACCTCGACGACGTCGCGAGGCACATGGGGCCCGACGTGTTGAGTCCGCCGAAGGATGCAGTGCAACCAGGTCGTCGGATTGCGGCGTTTCGTAGTGGTGTCGGGCTCGGCACGGCGGTTGCGCTGATCACGCCAGAACCAACCCGTCAGTAGTCGTCGGCGTCCGGATCGTTGCGTCGGGCGATGAAGGCGATCCCTTCTTCGCACGTGTCTGCGAGGGGACACCAATAACAGGCGGTGCACGGGCGGAGAGTTGGTTCGCGCAGCTTGAGCTGGACTGCGGCGATCTGTCGAATGCCGTCGACCGTCTTGCGAAGCGCTGCCTGCAGCACGCCCTCGGTGACTTGTTCGACGTCAGCTCGCGCAGTCTCGAGTGAATAGGTTGCAAGCATGCGCGGGGCCACTCCAGCGCGCAGTGACTCCACGAGGGCGTAGAAGCGAAGTTCTTCGCGGTGGTTCGGATAGACGCGGCCCGATTTCATGTCGACGATCACCTTGGCGCCGACGGCACCAAGCGTGAGGTCTGCGCGAGTCGAGAGGTTGATTCGGCCGCCGAACAATTCGACGCGAGCCGAGCTCTCCAGAACGGGTCGCCAGGAGTTCTTGAGTGGCGGGAAGCACTCGTCGAATTTCGAGTAGGCGTCGATCGCCATGCTGCGCAGTTGGGCTCGATCCGCGGGTGAGAGCTGTTCGATGAATTCCCCGGCGCTGCGTTCGTCATCGGCAAGTTGGGCGAGGGCCTCGTCGACGACGTCACCCGGAGTTGGCTCTCCTTGCCAGTTGATACCGAGTTCGATCGACTTGTGGAGGACCGTGCCCTTGACGTTGCGCAGCGTCCATTCGAAGTTGTCGAGCGAGGCGACGAAGTTGGTTTCACAACCGTGGATCGCCGTGAGCTTTCCTTTGCTCACCCACAGCGGCTTGTCGACGCTGAACTGTTCGGCCACGTCCGCGAGAGAGTCGGTGAGTTGGTCGGCAATGCCGACGACGATCTCGTTCGGCAGTGGCTCCCAGCCCTGTGGTTTGCCGAGTGCGTCGACGACGGCCTGTTGCATGGGATTGAGGGCGCCAAGTGCGCCTGCTTCCGTGCTCGACATTTCACCTCACTCTGTCACACGGGTGTGTGATGCTGTCGCCATGACGGGCGGAACGACCATGCTGTTTGCGGCAGCCGCACGGTTACTCGCCAACGAGGCCCAGCGTTTCGGTCTCGATGCACCTGGTTTTCGAAGCCCCCCGCGCACGCTCGGCGTTCAGCGCACCTTGCGGCGCACCGAACACGGTGGAGTGGTGGCGGTCCTCGTTCGTGATCGTCCCTTCGTCGCGGTGCTTGCCGACATGATCGAAGGCGTGATCGTGGTCAATCGATTGGTGCCACCCGATGCCGACACGATCCGCACTGCGCTCTGGGAGTCGCTCGTCGAAGCGGGATTCGTCGGTGACGACCTCGACGTGACCACCTCCGATACCCGCGTAGCCTGAAGTCGGCGCCCGGGTGGCGGAATGGTAGACGCGGGGGGCTTAAACCCCCCTGACGAGAAATCGTCGTATCGGTTCGAGTCCGATCCCGGGCACAATTCGCCTTCGCGCGTTGTCGAATCTCGGCCAGAATGGAGAGGTGCCAAGCTCCACTTCGTCGCCGCTGCGTCTTGCACTCGAGTCGAAGGCCGATGCGATGCTTCGGGACGTCGAGGCGTTCGTCAACATCGAATCGCCGTCACATGAAGTAGACGACCTGCGTCGGAGTGCGACGTTTCTCGCTGACGTGATGGAGCGAGTCCTCGGGACGAGGCCGACCCTGGTCGAGTCGAGCGAGGGACCACACGTCCACTGGAAGGGCTCGAGTGATACACGAGTGCTCGTCGTCGGACATCATGACACCGTGTTCCCCAAGGGAACCGTTGCGAAACGATCGTTCAGTCGCGACGGCGACATCGCTCGTGGTCCTGGCATCTTCGACATGAAGGCTGGAATCATCCAGGCGCTCTACGGTCTCGGCGAGATCGAGGAATCAAAGCACGTCGAGATTCTGATCACCGCCGACGAAGAAGTTGGTTCCTATGCGTCACGCGAGTTGATCGAGGAGCGCGCGCGGGCGACTGGCCACGTACTCGTCATCGAGCCATCGGCCGACGGTGGGGCACTGAAGATCGGTCGTAAGGGAGTCGGCACGTTCCGTGTCGACATCGCGGGTCGTGCTTCACACGCTGGTCTCGAACCAGAAAAGGGCATCAATTCGCTGATTGAACTTGCAGCTCAAGTGCAGGCGATCGCCGCGATCGCACGACCCGAAGTCGGCACCACGGTCACACCGACGGTTGCCTCTGCCGGAACCACGGAGAACGTCGTTCCTGCTTCGGCTCACATCATCGTCGACACGCGAATCAGTGAGCCTGCAGAAAAGCAACGAGTCGAAGCGGCATTCTCTGCGCTTGCGCCGACGGTCGCCGGGGCGACGGTGTCGGTGAGTGGCTCGATCAATCGTCCGCCGATGCACGAGTCAGCGGCACAGCAATTGTTTTCGTTAGCCGTGGGCGTTGCCGACGATCTCGGCATCGCTGACCTGCGTGGCGTCTCCGTCGGCGGTGGGTCGGACGGCAACTTCACCGCGGCGATCGGGATTCCGACGTTGGATGGATGTGGTGCAGTCGGCGGAGGTGCTCACGCCGAGACGGAGCACATCATCGTGTCGACGTTGCCTGAGCGTGCAGCGCTCCTCGCGGGCATCGCGCGCGCGATAGTTCAGTCGAACTAGTCGAGTTCGAGCAACCCGCCGCTGCCGAGCGTGCCGGCGGCGCGATATTCATCGATCTTGGATCGCGTGTCTTGGATGTCCAGATTGCGCATCGTGAGTTGGCCGATGCGATCGAGCGGGCCGAATGCCGCATCCTCGACGCGCTCCATGCTCAGGCGCTCCGGTGCGTACGTGAGGTGAGGGCCGCTGGTGGACAGGATCGTGTAGTCGTCTCCGCGGCGTAGCTGCAGCGTGACGGTTCCCGTCACGAGGGAGCCGACCCAGCGCATGAGTGGCTCGCGCAACATGAGCGACTGTGGATCGAACCAGCGTCCTTCGTACAGCAGGCGACCGAGGCGGCGACCCATCTGGCGATAGTTCTCGAGGGTGTTCTCGTTGTGGATGGCGGTCAGGAGTCGCTCGTAGGCGATGTGCAGGAGGGCGAGTCCCGGTGCCTCGTAGATGCCGCGCCTCTTTGCTTCGATGATGCGGTTCTCGATCTGATCGCTCATGCCGAGACCGTGGCGACCACCGATGCGATTCGCTTCGTGCACGAGCTCGACCTGCGAGGCGAACTCCTTGCCGTTGAGCGCGACCGGCCAGCCTTCGCGGAACTCGATCGTGACGTCTTCTGGTGCGATCGCAACGGCAGCGTCCCAGTGCGCGACGCCCATGATCGGCTTGACGATGTGCATCGAGGTGGAGAGCTCTTCGAGTTGCTTGGCTTCGTGCGTGGCACCCCAGATGTTGGCGTCCGTCGAGTACGCCTTCTCGGCGGAATCGCGATACGGCAGCTTCTTGGCGGTGAGGAACGCACTCATCTCCGCGCGACCGCCCATCTCGCGCACGAACGTCGCGTCCAGCCACGGCTTGTAGATCCGCAGGCTCGGATTGGCGAGTAGCCCGTAGCGATAGAAGCGCTCGATGTCGTTGCCCTTGTACGTGCTGCCGTCGCCCCAGATGTCGACGCCGTCTTCCTTCATCGCGCGTACGAGGAGCGTGCCCGTGACGGCGCGACCGAGTGGTGTGGTGTTGAAGTAGGTCTTGCCTGCGGTGGTGATGTGGAACGCACCGCACTGCAACGCGACGAGTCCCTCATGGACGAGTTCGGTGCTGCAGTCGACGAGGCGGGCATGCTCGGCGCCGTAGTCGAGTGCGCGGGACGGAACGCCCGAGAGATCTGGCTCATCGGGCTGACCGAGGTCTGCGGTGTAGGCGTACGGCTTGGCGCCCTTTTCGCGCATCCATGCGACGGCCGCAGAAGTGTCGAGACCGCCGGAGAAGGCGATGCCGACGCGCTCGCCAACGGGCAAGGCGGTGAGCACTTTGGCGTTCGAGGCGGCGCTATCGGGCATGGTTCAACGGTACAGACCGCGCCGAGCCAAACACGACCGCTTTACCGTCGCTCGAGGCCCGCGAACGTCGCGAGTGCGACGCAGAGTCCGCTGAGTGCGACCACACCCATGACGAGTGCGACCCCAGGCGAGTCGACGATGTCGCCAGCGGCGAATCCGGCAGCGACGACGGATGCCGCGACACCGACGATGGGAACGAATCGACTGGAACGGAATGCGAGCAGGATCGTCCACAACGGAAGGACAAATGGGGCGATCCACAACAAGAAGAACGACGGGTTCGATTCGGGTCCGATCCACCAGGCCGGCTTGCCCACGTTGCGACCGGTCACCACGACCGCAATGAGCGCGGCCATCACGATGATCCACGCGACCACGGTGACCTTCGCCCACGCAGAACTGAGGCGCACCGTTGGGGGCTTTGGTGGTGTGACGTCCATGGCTCGTCAGGGTACATCGCGAGGGTGCGCAGTTAGCCTGATTGACGATGTCGACGCCACGCTTCGGCCGTTTCTCCGTGTTTTTCCCGATGTGGAACGAAGAGGAGTACCTGCAGCGAGCACTCAATGCAGCAATCGAGCTGGGTGAGGAATTGCTCGCCGCCGGAACGGTCGGCGACTACGAAATGGTCATCGTCAACGATGCGTCGACCGACTCGACGCCACGGCTCGCCGACGAGGCTGCGCGACTGAACCCGCGCGTCAAGGTCGTGCATCATCCGACGAATCGCAAACTGGGTGGCTCGATCAAATCGGGATTCGCCGCCGCCACTGGTGACGTCGTGTTGTACACGGATGCCGACCTGCCCTTCGACATGCGCGAGGTGCACAAGGCGCTGCGACTCATGGGGCAGTACGAGGCCGATCTCGTTGCCGCGTATCGATTCGATCGCACCGGTGAGGGATACGTGCGCGTCATCTATTCGTTCTTCTACAACCTGCTCGTGCGCGTGTTGTTCGGTTGCCGCTTCCGCGACGTCAACTTCGCCTTCAAACTCGTTCGTCGTTCGGTTCTCGATCGTGTCGAGTTGCACAGTGAAGGTTCATTCATCGATGCAGAGTTGATGGTCAGTGCACGCAAGATGGGGATGAACGTCGTCCAATTCGGCGTCGACTACTTCCCACGAACGCGTGGTGTGTCGACGCTGAGTTCTCCGTCGGTGATCGTCAAGATCCTGCGCGAAGCATTCGCCCTCCGTAGTTCGCTGAACGCCCTCGATTCCACGACATGAGCAACGACTACTTCGACGACGTCGACGCGTCCTACGAGCCGGGACTGTACGACCGCTGGCGTCCGGCCCTCTTTGCTTTCGCCGTCCTGTTGACGGTGGTGGCGATCGCGGTGCTGCGCAATTCATCCTCGAATGAATCGACGAACGGTTCCAACCCCGACGTCGTCGTCGACTCCTCGGGAGTGCCGCGAGTGACGGTTCCGCTCACCCGGACGTTGCGCGACGGGATGAAGGGCGACGACGTCTTGCGTCTGCAGGAGCGACTCGCAGAGCTGAAGTTCGATCCAGGTCCGCGAGACGGCGTGTTCGGGCAGAACACGTTGCAGGCGGTGTGGGCGTTCGAGAAGTTGGTGTTGGACACGCCGCGTGAGGACGCGCGAGGTGAAGTGACGCCGTCGATCTGGTCGATCATGGAGACTGACATGAAGATTCAGCCGCGTCGCGTCCCCGACAGCCCACGGCACGTCGAGATCGATCTCGTGAAGCAGGTGATGATCGTGTTCCAAGGCGGGACACCCACGTTGGTCACCCACATGTCATCTGGGTCAAACGAGAAGTGGTGTGAAGAGGTCACGATCGATCCGGGCGAGGATGGCAACAACACCCGCGAACAGATCAAGAAGGGCATCTGTGGCGACGCGATCACGCCTCCAGGGATCTTCTACTTCTACAACCGCAAGCAGGGAATGAGGGAGTCGAAGCTCGGCACGATGTACAACCCCGTGTACTTCAACTACGGGATCGCCGTGCATGGTGCGATCCTGGTGCCGCTCGAACCGGCATCGCACGGGTGCGTGCGCATTCCCATGTCGGTCGCACGATATTTCCCTGCACTCGTCGAATACGGCGACCGCGTGTACGTCTTCGATGGAATAAAGGAGCCAGAGGAGTACGGCTCGCCACCTCCGCCGTGGGATCGCCCGGACCCCAACTACACCACGACGACTTCGATCGCTCCGACGACGACTCTGAAGGGCGCTCCGACGACGACGGTTCCTCCGACGACGCTTCCGTAGTAGACAGAGGGTCATGGGTCGCATCGCCTACGACGAGTTCTCGATGTTCGGCGAGAACATCGCCGAGTATTCACTCACTGCGTCTGCACACCCCGTCGTCTCTCGCGTCACCACGGAATTGGCCGACGGCCGTCAGGTCTCGGCGCTCAAGTGGGGGTCTGAGTCACCGCGTCTCGTCCTCGTGCACGGCACCGCACAGAACGCGCACACGTGGGACACCGTGGCGCTCGCGCTGGGAATGCCGCTGCTTGCGATCGACCTGCCCGGTCATGGACACTCCGATTGGCGACAAGACGCCAGCTACACGCCTCAGACGCTCGCGAACGACCTCGCTCCAGTCGTAGCGCAGCACGCACCTGATGCAGTCGCCATCGTCGGGATGTCGCTCGGCGGTCTCACGTGTCTCGCGTTGGCGCACGGCAATCCATCGTTGGTGCGCCATCTCGTCATGGTCGACATCCCGCCTGGTGTCACATCGAAGAAGGCCAAGGCGGTACTCGACTTCATCAACGGCCCGCAGAGCTTTGCAAGTTTCGATGAGTTGCTCGCGCGAACCAAGGAACACAATCCGACTCGCAGCGAGTCCAGTTTGCGTCGCGGCATCTTGCACAACGCGCGTCAACTCGACGACGAATCGTGGGAGTGGCGATACGACCGACGAGGTCGATCGAACAACGAAAACGCCCCACGTGAGGGGGAGGGAGAGTCCGCTGCTCCTCGCCCCGATTCACTCGTGTTGTGGGAAGCGATCTCGTCGCTGCACTGCGAACTCTTGCTCGTTCGCGGTGGTATATCTCCGGTGGTGGACGACGAAGACGTCGCAGAACTCAAGCGCCGCAAGCCGAATGCCGTCGTCGAAGTGGTCGACGGAGCGGGTCACAGCGTGCAGGGGGATCGTCCGGTCGAGCTTGCCAAGATCCTCGCTCGCTTCGGCTGACGCGACGCTGCACCGTTAGGGTTTCGGTCATGAACCCCCTCGCAGTGCGCAAGAAACTCGGTCGTCCCTGCGCCGTCGACCCAGGTGAGACACGAAAGCGTTTGATCCTCGAGGCACGTCGACTGTTCGCCGAGATCGGTTACGACGCGACGACGAACCGCCTCGTCGCGGACGCGGTGGGCATCACGACAGGTGCGATCTATCACTACTTTCCTTCGAAGAAAGACATGTACATCGCGGCCTATGCAGAAGTCCAGGACATGGTCTATGGCGCGCTCGAAGCTGCGGTCGTGAGCCACGACACCTTCTCGGGGAAGTTCTCTTCGATCCTCGACGAACTCGCGAACATTTCGACGCAAGAGCCCTCGTTCATCGGCTTCGTCGTCGGTGTCGCCGCGGAGAGCCAGCGTCATCCTGAGCTCACCCAAGACCTGAAGTCACTGCGCATGCGCACCGTGATGTTCCTGCACGAGATCTGTGAAGAGGCGGTGGCCAGAGGTGAGGTCAACGAGGGGATCACCGGTCAGGTGTTGCACGACATGATCGACGTCGTGATCTCTGGCTTGTCGCGATTCAGTCACGTCGTCAACGATGCGCAGCGACGTCATGACGTCGTCGAGGGTCTCAAGCACCTGATGGCAGGATCGGTCCTGCGCGTATCAGTCGTTCGCTAAGCCGCGTCGATCCGATTCGCGCGCTGGGTGCCCAGCACGTCGGTGACGACGAATCCAAGGCAGACCCAGATCAACGCGAAGCCGGCGAAGCGAGTCGCACTCACCACTTCATTGAAGATCGCCCAACCAAGCACGAAGTTGATCGTCGGAACGAGATATTGCATCGGTCCGAGGATCGTGAGCGGCGTTCGTTGTGAGGCGCCGGCGAACAACAGCAACGGCACCGCGGTGATCACGCCGGTGAGGAGCGCGAATACGAGCTCGATGGCGTTTGCATTGTTCGGAATGCTGTCAACACGATTCCACGTCACCACGACGTAGGCGAGGGCGGGGATGCCGAGGATGACGACTTCAGCCGTCAGGCTCTCGAGTGGCTTGAGCGGAACCTGCTTCTTGAGATATCCGTAGATCGACCAGCTCGCGGCGATCGAAATCGCCACCCATGGCACCCGACCGTAGGAGACCGTGAGGACGGAGAGTCCCGCGACGGCAAAGACGACGGCAACCTTGAGCGTGAGTCTCAACTTCTCGCGTAAGACGACGACCCCGATCACGATCGTGAAGAGTGGGGCGATGAAGTAGCCAAGCGCGGTCTCGATGACGTGTTCGTTGACGACCGCCCACACATACAGCGTCCAATTGGCGGTGAGGAGCGCGCTTGCGATCGCGATCCGCCACATCACTCGAGGATTGCGCAGGGCGTCGAGCAACCCGCGCGTGCGACCTGCGATGACCACGACAGCGAACAACACGACGACACTCGAGGCGATCCGCCAGCCGATGAGTTCGAATGGGTCGAACTCCTTCAAGACTTTCCAGTACAGGGTGAGCAACCCCCACAATCCATACGCGGAGAATCCGAGCGCGATACCGAGCGAACGTGACCGTGCGTCGTCGTCGTTCGTCATGGCTCAGCCACGCTACAACACGCCAGTAGCCTTGACTTCGTGGACATCACCGCTTGCGAGCAGTGGATCTCGCTCACTTCGCGAGCAGCTCGTGGCGGAGCAGCTCCACTCGTTGAATTGTTTGCAAGCGAACCGTCACGGACGCAGGCGATGAGCATCGAACTGCATGTCGATGGGCAGTCGATCCTCGTCGATGCGTCGAAGCAGAACGTCGACAAGGAAGTGTTCTGCGAACTTGCCGGTCTCGCGATGCGGGCCGCGGTCGCTGACGCACGCGACGCGATGCTGTCAGGGGCGATCGTCAATACGTCCGAAGTCCAGCCTGCGCTCCACACCGCCTTGCGCGCACCGAGGGGTTCACGAGTCGAGGTCAATGGAGTCAACGTCGTCGATGAGGTGTGGTCGGTTCGCGACCAGGTCTCGGCTCTTGCCCACGATGTGCGCGAAGGCCGCAAGTTGGGTGCGACCGGAAAGCGGATCACCGACGTCGTGAACATCGGAATCGGCGGGAGCGACCTCGGGCCCGCGCTCGTGTACTCCGCCTTGGCGACGACGCGCGATCCGCAAGTGCGCGTGTCGTTCGTGTCCAACGTTGACCCGACCAACGTCACGCACGTGTTGGCTGGGCTGGATCCAGCATCGACGATCGTCGTCGTCTGCTCGAAGTCGTTTTCGACCGCGGAGACCTTGACCAACGCTCGCATCGCCCAGCAGTGGCTCGCCGAATCACTTGGGGCCGGGTCCGTCGCGCAACACACCATCGCGGTCACCGTCGATGCATCCAAGGTTGCGGCATCGGGGATCGCAGCATCCACGGTGTTGAAGATGTGGCCGTGGGTCGGAGGACGCTATTCGGTGTCCTCGGCAGTCAACGTGTGCAACGCGATCGCATTCGGCGCGGACA
>JACCDK010385695.1_pt1 | contig 16841 bp, 16 predicted proteins | sample 7445871 | NCBI WGS metagenome assembly JACCDK01 (sample SAMN15323436, study PRJNA562643) | freshwater metagenome | isolation source: river surface water | place: USA:Blue River Watershed | collected 2017-08-15
GCTGGGTATCACCGGTGGCATAGCTGCATATAAGGCAGCTGGTCTGGTTCGTGCATTCACTGAGCTGGGCCACTCCGTAGATGTAGTTCCTACTGAGAATGCGCTTCGGTTCATTGGAAAAGCCACACTAGAAGCTCTTTCTGGAAAAAACATTGACATAGACATGTATGGCGATGTGGCCAGCGTTCGGCACGTTGAACTTGGTCAAAAGGCTGATCTCATTGTCGTTGCACCAGCCACCGCATCATTCTTAGCTCGCATGGCTAGTGGACTAGCAGATGATCTATTGATGAATGCAATCCTTGCTAGTTCCGCTCCAGTGGTGGTCTGCCCTGCAATGCATACAGAGATGTGGACGAATCCTGCAACTCAAAACAATGTCGAGACTCTAGTTAGCCGTAGCATTCGGGTGATGGAGCCTGCGATCGGTCGACTAACTGGCGCCGACTCAGGAATAGGCAGATTGCCTGAAGTCGCTGACATTGTTTCCTTCTGTCTTTCTGGACCTCTAACTGGCAAAAAAATTCTCGTTACTGCTGGTGGTACTCGGGAAGCAATTGACGAGGTCCGTTTTATTGGAAACAGATCATCCGGACGCATGGGAGTCGAGTTAGCCATTGCCGCCAGAAACATGGGTGCTCAAGTAACCTTGGTTGCTGCGAATCTCGATCAAGCACCCTCGGGAATGGAAGTTTTAAGGGTAAGTAGCGTCGACGAGCTCGAGCAGGCAATGGGTTCAGAGGCTGATGCAATAATCATGGCCGCCGCAGTTAGTGACTTTCGCGTAAGTGAGCCATTTAAAGGCAAGCTCTCTAGAGGCGATGCATTGAAGCTCGAATTAGCGCCGACCAAGGATCTGATTGCGACCTACTGCGCCAAGAACCCAAAGACGTTTGCCGTTGCATTCACTCTGGCTGGCAGTAACCAGAATGTTTCGGAATTGGCAAAGAAGAAGCTTTGGGATAAGGGTGTACACCTAATGGTTGGAAACACTACCGAGGCTCTTGGTGCAGCTGATGTTTCAGTGTCTCTAGTTGACCGTGAAAAGTCAGAAGAAATTAGAGGAAGCAAGGCTGCGGTTGCAAGACAGATCCTTGAAAGAGTCGCTCTTCACTTTGTCGGCTAGCCCGCTAGGCTTAAGGCATGACGCTACGCACATTTACCTCTGAATCTGTCACTGAGGGTCACCCTGACAAGATTTGCGACCAACTTTCCGACACCATTCTCGATGCCTTGCTAGAGCAAGATCCAAATTCCCGGGTTGCCGTGGAGGCACTAGTCACAACTGGACTTGTTCACATCGCAGGTGAGGTGACAACAAGTGGATACGCCGAGATTCCTCAGCTAGTTCGAGACAAAATCATTGAAATTGGTTACAACAGTTCCGAAATTGGCTTTGATGGCAACTCTTGCGGAGTCTCCGTATCCATAGGGGCGCAGTCACCTGACATAGCTCAGGGTGTGAATCATGCACTCGAGAAAAGACGGGGCGGAGCCGACCAAAGAAGCTCACAAGGAGCTGGAGATCAGGGCATGATGTTTGGCTACGCGACTAACGAGTCAAGCTCCTTGATGCCTATGCCAATCCTTTTGGCGCACCAGATAGCTCAGCGCCTCGCTGAGGTACGCAGAGAGCTTGGAGGAAATGTCATTCGACCCGATGGCAAGACTCAAGTATCTGTTGATTACGATGGCAACACGCCGGTAGCTGTAAGCACTGTAGTTCTCTCAAGCCAACATCACCCCGACATCTCACAGGATGAGCTGGCGAGCATTGTCCTTGAAAGAGTCATTAGACCGGTTCTGCAATCTTCTGGTCTTGAATTTGCGAATTCGAATTACATCATCAATCCTTCCGGAAGATTTGTTATCGGAGGCCCACAAGGTGATGCGGGTTTGACTGGCAGAAAGATCATCGTTGATACATACGGGGGAATGGCTAGACACGGCGGCGGCGCCTTCTCAGGTAAGGATCCTTCGAAGGTGGACAGATCCGGCGCTTACGCGATGCGATGGGTCGCCAAAAACGTAGTTGCGGCTGGACTTGCTGACAAGGCAGAGATTCAGGTTGCGTATGCGATTGGTATGGCGCAACCAGTTGCGGTTTTCGTTGAGACTTTCGGAACGGAAAAAGTCGAGGTCGACTCAATTGAAAGAGCAATCAGCGAGGTCTTTGACCTTAGGCCCGCTGCAATTATTGAAGACTTAAAATTACTCAGGCCCATTTATGGGCAGACTGCCGCTTACGGACACTTCGGTCGAGAGCTTCCTGATTTCACATGGGAGCAAACTGATCGTGCAACCGCTCTAGCGACTGCGGCTGGCAGGTAACAATGACGGCGGCCGTTCGAGTGGCGGTTGAGTCTTCTCTCCTGCAACTAGATCGAGAGTTTGATTTTCTGGTTCCAGACGATCTAAAGAATGCAGTCCAATGGGGATCCAGGGTTAGCTTCACGCTCGGCCGCGCAAAGCGACCAACTACAGGTCTCATTATTGATTTATTGGAGACCAGCGAATACGCGTCCACATTTATCCAAGAGGTCATAGGGGACAGGCCCTATCTCAATCTTGAGCTTCTGCAATTTTGCAAGGAAGTTTCAAGTCGCCAGGTTGTTGCGCTTGGAGAAATCCTTCAACTAGCCTGCCCGCCGCACATGCCCAAGATTGCCATCGATCCACCTTCTGCAGCACCGTCTCCAATTCAGGCAGCAATCAGCAACGAGGTGATTCTCACATCAGTGCAAGAGCGAGTCGGAGACCGGCTGATTCCAAGCTGGGCGAGGGAGTTCGCTGAACGTGCTGCTGCGCTATATAAGAAAGGACAATCATCAATCCTGATTGCTCCGGAGGCTTCTGACGTCGAAGTTATAGTTCACGCGCTTGGGCAATGGGATGTTGAGCCAGTTGTTTGGGAAACCACCCGGAAGTCTAGGAGATTTCAAAACTTTCATCGCTGCATGAATCAAGAGCAAGTGGTAATTGGAACTAGAAGTTCTATCTATGCACCGGTTGCAAACTTGGGTCTAATAGCAGTCGCGGATGATTTGGATGAGAGCTACCAGGAAATTGGTTCCCCTCATACGAACCTGCGAGATTTAGCACTCATAAGGTCAAGCAATCGCTGCAGTGTGTTATTTGCCGCGCCATACCGCTCAGTTGAGCTGCAGCGCCTGGTGGAGATTGGCTACTTGAAGGACGATTCGAATCCAAAGGTTCCAAGAATCGCTTTTAGTCAGCCCGGGGTGCGCATTGATGACACAAGTTTGAATCTTGCCAAGCAGTCCTTGGTGGAGGGAACTCTGCTTGTTCTCTTGCCTAGAAAGGGCTCATCTTCGGCTGCTTTTTGCGCGGATTGTGGCGACAGAATTCGATGTGAATGCGGCGGGTATGTCTGGGAGCCAAAGAAAGATCGCTTCGAGTGTCGGATCTGCGGATCGCCGATCAGTAGCTGCCGACAGTGTAGTTCGACCAGCTTTCGCAGAGGCCGTTCTGGTAGCGCACGAACCACAAGCGAAATTGGAAAGATGTTTCCTAACGCGACTGTCTACGAAGCAACCCAGGAGAAGATGCCAACAATCTCTAATCGGGCAAACCAAATTGTTGTTGCTACGCCCGGTAGCGCACCACGTCTTCTTGAGGGTTACAGCGGGCTTCTAGTTCTGGACTGTGGAATCTGGCTTTCTGCACAGACGCTGAACTCAGAACATAAAGCGCTTCGGGATTGGTCAGAGGCGATTGAGCTTCTTAGCCCAACCGCTCGCGCAGTATTCGCTGGTCTTGGAGGCTTGCTGGGTAAACCACTCGCCCTTTGGCAACACAAGGAGATCGCGAAAGCGTCATACCGCGACGCCAAGCTTCTTCGATTACCACCGGCTGTTCGCACAGTTTCGGTTAGTGGCACGTTAGAGCAAATCAAACGCACTAGCGATCTCATTACTGCGCATGGTGCACAGCTCATAAGAAACACGGGCACAAAGGCCACCTATAAGTTTGACTATTCTGTTGGAGCCAAAGTTTGTGCTGACCTGCGCAGCGTCGCTGTTTCGGCGAAGGCTATACAACGTGGTAGCAAGAATGTACGTGGCCTTTCTATTTCAATGGATGACCTGGAGGCTATCTAATGAATCTAGTTTTCGCTGGAACACCTGCAGTTGCAGCGCGCGTTATGCGCGAGTTGGCCAAGGAGCACAACGTAGTTCTAGCCATCACTAGACCAGACGCACCAGTTGGCAGAAAGAGGGAACTTGTATCCTCCGAAGTAGCTATCGCTGCAACTGAATTGGGGATTCCGCTACTCAAGACAGACCGAATCAGCCCAGCTGAACTACAAGCAATCGAGTCGGCGCAGGCGAAGGTTGCGATTGTCGTGGCATTTGGGAGCCTGATTCCAACGACCGCACTTAGGGTTCTACCTTGGTGGAATCTGCACTTTAGCCTTCTCCCACTATGGCGCGGAGCAAGTCCACTACAGATGTCTTTGATTTCTCAGACCGGACAGGGCGTAACGCTATTTCAAATTGACGAGGGCCTAGACACTGGGCCGATTCTTGCAAGCACTGCCATGGAACTACCTTCTGACGTTCCGGCTGGCGAGCTACTTAGCGAATTGTCCGATGCTGGAATCAATCTGATTCAGCAGTCCCTTCTTGAGATGCCTAGCCCCAAGCCACAGCAGGGTGACTCGACACACGCTCCAAAACTCAACCGCTCGTTTGCCAAAATTTCCTTCAGTGATTCGGCTTCACAGGTTCAAAGAAAGGTCTACGCACTCAATCCTGAACCTATGGCATGGTGTGTCACGAGTAAGGGAGATCTGAGAATCCTTGCCTGTAAAGCTGTCGGTGAAGTTGACTGGAACGCCCTGAGTGATGAGGCCCTGCCAGTTGGAAAGTTGGAAGTAAGTGGCAATCGCATCCTGGTTGTTTGTGGCGGTGGTTCAAGATTAGAACTTCTGACCGTACAGCCATCGGGCGGCAAGGCTATGTCTGCTGGTGATTGGTTTAGGGGATATGGCGGTTCGAGTCTTGAGTAACTCAAGGCTGGTAGCGCATCAACTGCTGTCACGCGTGCAGTCGGATGACGCATATATCAATCTTTTACTTCCAGGCTTTATCGATCGAAGCGGGTTACCTGAGCAGGACAGGGGACTTGTGCAGGAAATTGCCTATGGCGCACTGCGCTGGCAACTGCAATACGACGCAATCATCGACTTGCTCGCTGGCGGCAAAGGCTTAGAGGATGCGGTCCGGATCGCTCTCAGACTCGGCCTTCACCAGCTCTTTCGAATGCGAGTGCCAAGCCACGCTGCAATCAATGAAACGGTCGAACTTGTAAAAAAACTCAGTCCTAGAGCTGCCGGTTTTGCAAACGCAATTCTTCGCAACGCTGACCGCCAGGGACTTGAACCACTCTTGAAGCAGGCTTCTCAGGGAGTGAGCAACTTGAAGACGCAATCAATCGAGTTCTCTCACCCAGAGTGGGTAATTGGTGCATTGCTAGGCGCCTTAGCTCTGGACGGTCGTTCCGATCTGGAATCTGTGTTGAACGCAAATAATGAAACCCCGGATGTGAACTTAGCTGCTCTAACAGTCCAAGCACGCGACAAACTTATGTCCGCAGGTCTTAGTACGTCCTCAGTATCACCCATAGGTTTCACGGTCGATGGCAATCCAGAGCCGTTCTTGGGAAGAGACGTACGCGTTCAAGATGACGGCAGTCAACTTGTAGCACTCGCATTGCTGGAGTTGGCCGGTGAAGACGGCAGATTTCTAGATATGTGCTCTGGCCCTGGTGGTAAATCTGCTGTTCTGCTCAGCGGCTTATCGCAAGGCAAGCTTGATTGCTTTGAACCCGCTGCTCACCGAGCGCAGTTGGTGCGTCAAGCAGTTGGGCACGATGAGAGAGCTGTTGTTATAGAAAAGGTGGGTCAGGAAGCTCCTAAAGACACCTACGACGCGGTGCTACTTGACGCCCCTTGCAGCGGACTGGGCTCACTACGAAGAAAGCCAGAGTCACGTTGGAGGAAACAAACTAGCCAGCTTAAGCAACTCGAGAGGACTCAACTGGAATTACTAGATGCCGGTATCGACTCTCTGAAGTTTGGAGGCGTACTTCTCTATTCCACGTGCTCTCCGGTAATCTCCGAAACTAATAGCCAGGTTGTGGATGCTCTCGCCCGGCATCCAGAAGTTGAACTGGTGGATCTGAAGCCTGTTTTGCATCGCATTAGTCCTGGGTTGACTCTAAATCAAAACAGGAAGACTGTTCAGCTGTGGACTGACATTCACGGGACCGACTCTATGTTTATGGCAGCTTTTCGAAAGGTAAAGTGAAAGCATGAGAATCCACCCATCCATCCTTTCGGCCGATTTTGGCCAGCTGGCTCATGAGCTCAACAGAATCAAAACTGCTGATGCGGCTCATATTGACGTGATGGACAATCATTTTGTTCCTAATCTCACTATTGGCTTGCCGGTGGTGAAAAGACTTCGGGAGATCTCGCCAATCCCGCTTGACGTACACCTCATGATCACACGGGCGGATACTGAGTCAATTCGATATGCGAAGCTAGGCGTTTCCTCCATCACAATCCATTTGGAGGCCTGTGAGAATCCGAAAAGGACCATTCAAGACCTGAAGGACTTGGGTGTCCAGGTTGCCGTTGCAATCAAGCCAGCAACGCCCGTGGAAAGTGCTTTTGAGTTCCTGCCTGAACTAGACATGCTGCTAATCATGACTGTCGAACCAGGATTTGGTGGTCAGCCGATGCTTGATGCGACTCTAGATAAGATTCCGGTTGCTCGAAGAGAGATTGATTTGCTCGCTAAACCCATCATTTTGCAGGTTGATGGGGGAGTGACGGTTTCCAACATTGGAAGACTTTCCTCGTTAGGCGTCGATTGTGTTGTGGCTGGCTCAGCTGTATTTGACGACGGCGACGCTGCTGAAAACATCGCCGCACTGAGAAAAGCCGCTTCACCTTCTGCCTGAACCTGACTAACCTAGGCAAATGAAATCCTTCAACCAGCTCTTCTCAGAACTAGAGGAAATTGCGGCCAACCCATTGGCGGACAGCGGTTCTGCCAGATTACTTAAAGAGGGACCGCATGCCATTGGGAAGAAGATTGTTGAGGAGGCGGCTGAGGTTTGGATGGCCGCAGAATACGAGACCAAGGAAGACCTCGCTCTTGAGGCATCTCAGCTCATCTACCATGTCCAACTACTTTTGGTGTCTAAAGGCATTGGACTTAGCGAGTTAGAGGATCGTCTTTGATGCTTAGAGTTGCAATCCCAAATAAGGGCATATTGTCTGAAAGCTCAATCTCAATCTTGCGCGAAGCTGGATATTCAACGAGAAGAGAAGCTGCAGAGCTGCACGTTGTCGATGAGGCTAACCAGATTGAGTTTTTCTACCTGAGACCCCGCGACATTGCGACCTACGTTGGTGAGGGTTCATTGGATGCTGGAATTACCGGTCTTGACCTCTTGCTTGATTCAAAATCAAAGGCCGTTGAGGTTGCAGATCTCGGTTTTGGAGGATCGACCTTCCGCTTCGCTGTCGGCAATGAAAGTAGCTTCAAGGAGCTCAAGGACTTGAATGGTAAGAGGATTGCCACAGCATATCCATCACTGCTGGCAGATTTTCTTTCTAAAGAAGGGGTATCGGCTGAAGTGGTTGGACTAGACGGCGCTGTAGAGAGCGCAATAAAGCTTGGTGTGGCAGATGCAATCGCTGATGTTGTATCAACGGGCAACACCTTGAGAAAAGCAAATCTTCGAATAATCGGCCCTATCTTGTTGAAGTCAACAGCCAGGCTGATTGCTTCTCCAGGAAAGTCGGGACTTAGTAGTCGTTTATTGCGACGCATCGAGGGTGTGATTGTGGCCAGGGAATATGTCTTGATGGATTATGACTGCCCTAAGGGGCTCATAGAAAAAGCAATCGCAATAACACCTGGATTTGAATCACCAACTATCTCTCCGTTGGCTGATGAGAACTGGGTCGCGGTTAGAGCATTGGTCAGATCAAGTGAGACCAACAGTGTCATGGATCAGCTTTCTGACCTTGGGGCCAAAGCCATTCTGGTTACCTCCATTCACGCCGCGAGAATTTAGTGCCATCTATCAGAATTGTTCCCTGTCTAGATGTGAAGGACGGGCGCGTCGTAAAGGGAGTGAACTTCCGCAATCTTCGAGACAGCGGAGACCCTTTTGATTTTTCGAAGCTCTACTACGAACAGGGAGCCGATGAGATAACGCTCCTTGACATCTCAGCTTCACTCGAGGGTCGCTCGGCAACTCTGCGCTTAGTCGAGAAGTGCGCAGAGTCGATTTTTGTTCCACTAACTGTTGGCGGGGGAGTTAGATCGGTAGACCAGGTTCGACAGCTTCTCAGTGCTGGAGCCGACAAAGTTTCGGTTGGATCAGCTGGTATTTCGCAGCCAGATCTAATAAATGACATCGCACAGGAATTTGGATCGCAGGTCTTGGTTGCCTCGCTAGACATCAAGCGCATGGACACAGTCTCCGGATTTGGTATTACTCGTCTTGGTGGAACAGAAGATACTTCGATTGACGCCCTTGAGTGGGCTTCGGAGCTGTCAGCTAGAGGAGCGGGTGAGCTTCTAATCAATGCAATGGATGCCGATGGCACCCGAGAGGGGTTCGATTTAGAGCTACTTTCGGCAATTCGTACCAGGACGAGTCTTCCAATCATTGCCTCAGGAGGCGCTGGATCTGTTGAGGATTTCATCCAGGCTGCCCGAGTTGGAGCAGATGCATTGTTAGCGGCGAGTGTCTTCCATGATCAAACCCTTACGATTGAACAAACAAAGCAGGCTTTATCTATTGCAGGATTCGAGGTGAGAGAAAGTGCTTAACCTTGACTCTGTGCGCTTCGATTCCAGCGGCTTAATTCCCTGTGTAATTCAGGATGCCGCGACCGGCAAGGTCTTGATGCTTGGCTATGCCAACAAGGAGACATTGGAAGAAACTATCTCTGGCGGTTTGATGGTGTTCTTTTCGCGGTCAAGAAATCAGAGGTGGCTGAAGGGGGAGAGTAGCGGAAATATGTTGAGAGTTCTCGACATAGCCCAGGATTGTGACTCAGATGCTCTTCTGGTTTCGGTAGAACCTGCAGGCCCTACTTGTCACACAGGTAGTGAAAGCTGTTTCGAGGTCGAGAATTGATTAGTATCGAGGAGTTCGAAAGGCTCTCCAAGGAATACAACGTTGTACCGGTGATGAAGAGACTGTTTGCCGGTGTTGACACACCTGTAGGCCTATACCAAAAGCTTTGTGGGAAAAGACCGGATACGTTTCTGCTCGAGTCGGCCGAGCAGGGGGTTTGGGGTCGATTCTCTTTTATTGGCGTCAGATCAAGAGGCAGACTCGCTGCAAGTCAAGGAGTTGCCTGGTCCTCTGAGGCCAGTGCTCTTCCAAATGGAACCCTAAGTTCAAACCCAGTTGATGCCTTGAGGGAAATCCAGGCAGCCTGGAAATGTGCTCCCACTGATTATCCGCTGACATCTGGTCTCGTTGGTTTTATCAGCTGGGGACTCACAGAGCATCTAGAGAACCTGCCTGCAAGAAAGACGCAGGACTATCAAATTCCTCTATACACGTTCCTGCAGTTTTCAGAACTTGTGATCGTTGACCACCAAAGGTCCGAGCTGGTGCTAGTTAGCGTTTCATTTATTGATGGATCTAAGAAACCAAAGGAGCTTTACCAAGAGGCTGTTGCAAATCTCAGCAGTCTTGAAGGCAGGCTTTTGGAACCCACAGCGCCATTGATTTCTGAAGTCTCAGAGGGGCTCGTCGATTATGAATCAAACATCACTCGCGAGGACTTTCTTGGATCAGTTGAAAAAGCCAAGGAATACGTTCGAATTGGGGATGTGTTCCAGGTAGTCATATCCCAAAGATTTAGGCAGGACTTTCATGGGGATCCCCTCGATGTTTATCGGGCTCTCAGAGCTTCCAATCCAAGTCCTTACATGTATTTGGTGAGGCTACAAGATGATTCTGGAGAATTTTCCATTGTTGGTTCATCGCCTGAAGCACTTGTGAAGGTAAATGGCCAACGCGTGATTACCCATCCGATTGCCGGCTCAAGACCGAGAAGTGATAGTGCAATTCGTGACGAGCAGCTAGCGCAGGAGCTGCAGGCGGATGAAAAGGAGAAGAGCGAGCATCTGATGCTGGTTGATTTGGCTAGAAACGATCTCCTGAGAGTTTGCCAGCCAGAATCCCTGCAGGTCACTGAGTTCATGCAGATTCACAGATTCAGCCACGTTATGCACCTAGTTTCAACTGTCGAGGGTGATCTGCGACCAGGGACCACCTCGGTCGATGCTTTGCTGGCAACGTTTCCAGCGGGAACATTATCCGGAGCCCCAAAGCCGCGGGCTCTTGAAATAATTTCGGAGCTCGAGCCCAGCTACCGCGGTATATTTGGGGGAGTAGTAGGTTACTTCGACTATGCCGGCAATGCTGACTTAGCTATTGCAATAAGGACAACTCTGATTCGCGATGGAGTTTCCTACATGCAAGCAGGTGCAGGCATTGTCCTCGATTCCAACGCTGATTCTGAATACCAAGAAACCCTTTCAAAGGCTGCTGTGGTACTTAACTCAGTGTCACTCGCGAAGGCGATGAATGCTTAGGCTTACTTGGATTACGTTACTTGCGATTGCGGGAAGCTGGTTACTTCTGCTACTGCCTTGGGTCACAATCGACGAGACAACCCTTACCGGTGCTGAATTGTCGGATCTTTCGACTCTTGCCCCAGGGCTTGCAATTTTGATATTGCTGATATCCCTGTATGGCAAAGGGGTTCGATTCCTACAGCTATTTGCTGCACTCGCTCTGTTTGCCTCGGGAATCTTTGCCATAGTTTCGGATTTCTCCAAGAGCCCAGCGAGTATTCAAGCCCAGGAAGCAATCTCGGGGCTCGCTGGCGAGGATGGCCTGGCTCAGCAGTTGGCTACCTCGTTGATTTTCGGCGTAAGTCAGTTGGTTGTGGCCTTGTTTTGTCTTTACTTGTTAAGAATGCCAGTAGCTATGCGCAAATCTTCGCAAACAATCGACGACAGCGACCCAAGAGGAATCTGGGAATCCCAGAGTTAAAGATAGAATTGGAGCCGGAGGAAAAATGTCAAACGAACCATTAGAGCCAGGACACGGCAATTCACTAGCCGCTTGGGTTACTGTCGGAATCATCATCTTGGCCTTCACAATCGGTACGATTTTCTTCTTTCTCGACATTGCAATCATGGTTTGGTTATCTGCTGGTTTAGCACTTGCCGGACTAGGTGCGGGTTACTACCTAAAGCAGGCTGGCTACGGTGTTGGCGGCCAACACACTAAGCACTAGTGCTCGAATCTCTATTCGCTGCGGCTGAACGCGATTCGGCGGCCAGGGAACAATCTAGAAGTTTTGACACTCTTCTTAGGGAAGTCTCTCAGCTTCCACCAACTCATAACGTCTATGAGCGCCTTGCCCCTGAAGGTCGAATCAAAGTAATTGCAGAGATTAAGCGAGCTAGTCCTTCTCGTGGTGACCTGGCTGAGATTGCCGATGTTGCTAGCTTGGCTTCCGGATATGAGGAGAGCGGGGCGGATGCAATATCTGTTCTCACCGAGCGGACCGGCTTCAAGGGAAGCTTGGAAGATCTCGAGCGAGCCTCTGCAGCGGTTTCTGTTCCTACCCTTCGTAAGGACTTCATTTCTAATCGATATCAACTACTTGAGGCTCGTAGAGCGGGAGCGTCATTTGCTCTTTTGATACTTGCTCACCTGGACAAGAACAAGACAAAGGATCTAATGCTTTTTTCTCAGCAGTTGGGCCTGGGAGTTCTGCTAGAGGTCCACACCGAGCAGGAAATTCAGGCAGCGGCTGAATTGGGTGGTCAATTAATTGGCATTAACACTCGCGACTTAAGGACTTTCAAGACTGACCTGGGTCTTTTTGAGAAATTGGCCTCGCAACTACCGCGTAATTCAATCAAAGTTGCCGAATCCTCAGTCAAGAATATTGAGGATGTTAGACGATATCGTGATGCTGGGGCAGATGTTGTTTTGGTCGGGGAGGCCTTGGTAACAGGAGACTGGAAGGCTCTTATTCAACAGTTCATCCAAGTCGCGTAGAATCTCCAAATGAGTGAAAAGCTTTCAGAGGCAATTGGTCCTTACTTTGGCGAGTACGGCGGGCGATTTGTTCCTGAGCCGCTCATCCAGGCACTTGAGCAGCTAGAGCAGACATACCTCGCAGCAAGGAAGGACCCCGCTTTTATAAACGAGCTCGCTCAACTTCACAAAACCTATACGGGCAGACCGTCTATCATTACTGAGGCCGCCAGGTTTGCTAAGCAAGTAGGCAACCTACGTGTGTTTCTAAAGAGAGAAGATCTAAACCACACAGGCAGCCACAAGATCAACAACGTTATGGGCCAGGCGCTGCTTACCAAGTTGATGGGAAAGACGCGAATCATCGCCGAGACCGGAGCAGGACAGCACGGCGTTGCCTCCGCAACCGCGGCTGCCTATTTTGGACTCGAGTGTGTTGTTTACATGGGTGAGGTGGATACCCAGCGTCAGGCGCTCAATGTTGCACGAATGAAGCTCCTTGGAGCTGAGGTCGTACCCGTAACAACAGGCTCCAAGACTCTGAAGGATGCAATAAACGAGGCCATGCGTGATTGGGTGGCAAACGTTGACACAACACACTACCTACTCGGCACAGTAGCCGGGCCTCATCCATTTCCAACTATGGTCCGAGACTTCCACGGCGTGATTGGCACTGAATCCAGATCGCAGATGCTGGAATTGACAGGCAAGCTGCCCGATGCGGTGGCCGCCTGCGTAGGAGGTGGGTCTAACGCAATTGGAATTTTCCACGGTTTCGTTGATGACGATGAAGTTCAACTGTGGGGCTTTGAAGCGGCTGGCGATGGCATTGATACACCGCTACATGCTGCGACCTTGTCTAAGGGGACTCCGGGAGTTCTCCATGGAGCAAAAACTTACGTTCTGCAAAACGAAGATGGACAAACACTTGAGTCACACTCGATAAGTGCGGGTCTCGATTATCCAGGCGTTGGACCAGAGCATGCATTTCTCAAAGACATAGGTAGAGCCAACTACTGGGGTATCAGTGATAAAGAGGCCATGGAGGCCATGCGTCTTCTTTCAAGGACTGAGGGCATCATCCCCGCAATTGAAACAGCCCATGCGCTTGCTGGCATCTCGCACTTAAACGAGATTCTGCCAGCTGGGTCTTCGGTTCTGGTTAATCTTTCCGGTCGAGGAGACAAAGACATGGAAACCGCGGGAAGGTACTTCGGATTACTTTGATTTCAGTAGAACAGACTCTGCGCGAGCGCAGAACGAATTCAAAGGGGAGTCTCGTTGGCTACTTTCCGGCGGGATATCCAACCGTTCAAGATTCAACGGATGCGCTTATTGCGCTAGCCAATGGTGGATGCTCAGTGCTTGAAATAGGTATTCCTTACTCTGATCCAGTAATGGATGGACCTGTTATACAAAAGGCCACAGAAACCGCCTTGAGTAATGGTTTTAGAATCGTAGATATTTTCGCAGTAATCAGGAGCATCAGAGCCGTTAGCGATGTTCCGATTTTAGTTATGAGCTATTGGAATCCTATTCTTGCCTATGGAGTGCGGGAATTTGCCAACGATTTAGCCATTGCCGGTGGACAGGGATTGATAACTCCGGATCTAATTCCAGACGAAGCTTCGGAATGGATCTCTATCAGCGACGAACTTGGACTGGAGCGGGTTTTTCTCTCAGCGCCGAGCAGCAGCGGAGAACGCGTCGCAAGCGCAGTTGCTAATTCACGAGGCTTTGTTTACGCAGTCTCGACTATGGGAATCACGGGTGAGCGCACACAGCTTGATGCCCTGGCTCGTAAGGTCGTGGAGCGAATCAGATCGGCTGGAGATAGGCCTGCCTGCGTCGGTGTTGGGATTTCTACCGCAGAGCAGGTGCGTGAAGTAAATAGCTACGCAGATGGAGCCATAGTTGGTACCGCCTTCATAAAGGCCTATGAAGAGGGCGGACTGGCTGCACTCAGAAGCAAGCTGTCCGAGCTAGCAGTTGGCTTAGACTAACCAGATGCTAGAAACTGTTGGTATTCCATCACCCGAAGTCTCATTTATAGACATCGGCATTTTCCGCGTTCACTTTTATGCACTGTTTATCCTCACCGGCATCGCACTTGCCACCTGGATCGCTGATCGCAAGCTGACTTCGCGTGGAGCACCAAAGGGCAGCATGCTTGACATCGCGCTCTGGGCTGTGCCGTTTGGAATCATCGGTGGTCGAATTTTTCACGTCATCACCCATCCGAACGACTACTTCTTTGAAGGCGCAGACCTACTCGCTACGGTTCGCATTTGGGAAGGCGGATTGGCCATCTACGGAGCTGTCTCGCTTGGCGCTGTTGGCGTATTTATTGCAAGCAGGCAATTGGGACTGAGGTTCTGGTCGGTCGCAGATGCTGTCGCTCCTGGCCTGCTAATTGCACAGGGCATTGGAAGGCTTGGAAATTACTTCAATCAAGAGCTTTTTGGTTTGCCAACAACCCTGCCATGGGGCTTACAAATTCCTTCCAGTAACCCCGCCTATCCAGTTGGGCTACCCGAGGGGCTGCTATTCCACCCCACCTTTGCCTATGAAATGATCTGGAACCTTACCGGTGCTGCCGTGCTTATTTTGCTGGCAAGCAGGCTAAACCTGCAGTGGGGCAAGGTCTTTGCCGTCTATTTGATGATTTATTCGACTGGACGAATCTGGGTAGAAGCTATCCGAATTGACCCTAGTGAGATTATTCTTGGCCTTAGATTAAACATCTGGTCAGCGCTGATCGGGTTAACACTGGGCATAATCCTTTTCTTGGTTCAATCTCGCCGACACCCTGGCTTAGAACCATCGATTTGGCTTCCAGGCAGAGAACCTGTCGTTGAAAGCAAATCCGTCGAAGGCTCCGATGAGGAGCAAACTAAGTAATTTCATTTCGGGCCAACGAAGTCCCAGCTAGCTGAGAATCGATTGGAGTTGAAGTGACGTTGTCACCTTTTAGGCGCTTTTCTATGGCGCCTGCTGCACAGGGGCTTTATGACCCCTCCGCAGAGCGTGACGCGTGCGGCCTAGCAATGGTTGCAACTCTTCGTGGAACCGCGGGACATGACATTGTTGAAACGGCCCTGAGTGCGCTTAGAAATCTTGAGCATCGTGGGGCAGTCGGATCTGATGCCGGCACTGGTGATGGCGCAGGTATTCTTACGCAGCTTCCGGATAGCTTTTTTAGAGATCAGGTTGATTTTGAACTTCCAGCGCTTGGTAACTATGGAACAGGACTTGTATTCCTAAGCGAAGTGAGTGCCAAAGAAGAAAAGAAGGCATTTGAGAGTCTTGCAGTAACCGAAGGATTGAGTGTTCTGGGTTGGCGCAAAGTCCCGACGAAACCAGAAGTTCTTGGAGACATGGCGAGAGCAGCCATGCCATTTATTGAACAGGTTTTTGTAGCTGGAAATACCGAGGGACTGGAACTTGAGCGGCAGCTATTCAGGCTTCGCAAGCGAAGTGAGCGTGAGATAGGTATCTATCATCCTTCATTATCCATGAGGACCATTGTCTATAAGGGAATGCTCACGACTTTGCAGCTGGAGCCTTTCTATCCAGATCTTTCGAATCAAAAGTTTGAGTCGAAGCTGGCTTTGGTGCACTCGCGTTTCTCCACGAATACTTTTCCATCCTGGCCACTTGCGCATCCATTCCGGTTCATCGCACACAATGGTGAGATAAACACAGTCAAGGGAAATGCAAACTGGATGTCGGCCAGAGAATCACAGCTGTCCAGCGATGTCCTAGGAACCATTGACCAACTGAAACCAATCGTTACTCCAGGTGCTTCAGACAGTGCAACTTTTGACGAGGTTCTCGAGCTATTGGTTCTAGGAGGAAGATCACTTCCGCACGCAATGATGATGATGATTCCAGGCGCGTGGGAAAAGCAGCTTGATCTCGACCCTCAGGTGAGGGCTTTCTTCGAGTATCACTCGATGCTGATGGAGCCTTGGGACGGTCCAGCCGCCGTTATCTTCACTGACGGCGATCTCGTGGGTGCAACTTTGGATAGAAACGGGCTAAGACCGGGACGATTCATTGTCACTGAAGACGGTTTGGTGATTCTGGCATCTGAGATTGGCGTCTCATCAATCACACCAGACCGAATTGTTAGAAAGGGACGTCTGCAGCCAGGCAAGATGTTCCTAATTGACACTAAAGCGGGTCAAATCATCGAAGATGAGCAAATCAAATCTGAGGTTGCATCTCTCGAGCCCTGGTCAGAGTGGTTAGAGCAATCAAGAATCAACCTTCGCGATCTTCCTGAGCGCGAGCATGTTCGTTATTCATCAACCTCAGTAAACCGCAGGCAGCGCGTCTTTGGCTATACCGAAGAGGACATCAAGGAGTTCATCACTCCGATGGCGAAAACTGGACAGGAGCCGATCGGAGCGATGGGCACTGACACTCCAATCGCTGCACTCTCTGATCGGCCAAGACTGCTCTTTGACTACTTCGTTCAGCAGTTCGCGCAGGTAACCAATCCACCTCTCGATGCCATTCGCGAGGAGGTTGTTACATCCATGACCGCTGCAATTGGCCCGGTGCGCAACCTACTGACAGCCACTCCTGAGCACGCCAAACAGATGGTGCTTGACTATCCCATTTTGAGTAACGATGAACTAGCAAGAATCAAACACATCGATAAAGCCAACAACATTGGTAAGTCAATAACTGTTTCCTGTCTATACAGA
>JACCDK011865965.1_pt1 | contig 16835 bp, 15 predicted proteins | sample 7445871 | NCBI WGS metagenome assembly JACCDK01 (sample SAMN15323436, study PRJNA562643) | freshwater metagenome | isolation source: river surface water | place: USA:Blue River Watershed | collected 2017-08-15
ATAAGGCCATATATGGTAAACCGGATTTGATCGGTACACGCAGGGGGTCAAACGAGCAGCAAGCTGCACGCTCAGCGAGTAAGAGAAGTCTAAATCAGGACTTTAGGGTTCCAGTGTAGCGACACTTAAATTTGCTTGAGTTTTGGCAACTTTCCTTGAGCCATACGATCAGCAAGAGTCGGGGCCACTGCATCTTTCGGTGACAAGATTGCACCCGCTCTGGAATCAAAATTTAACGCCCAATTTATCGATAACTCAGAATCAAACGGGTTAATTTCGAATTCATCGCTTGGAGAGTATGCGGAATTCAATATGTATGAAACTGTAGAACCATCTTCTATAGAAACAAACCCGTGTCCTAGTCCGGCACCAATCAAAACTGAACGCCCATCGCCAGCAACAAGATCAACTTGTAAGACCTTTTTAAATGTATTTGAATCTGGTCGAATATCTACAATCACGTCAATGATATGACCTGATGTACATGTTACCCATTTTGCTTGACCTGCCTCAGCTAGACTGTAATGAATCCCTCGAATAACATATTTATTGCTTCTTGAAATATTAGCTTGTGCCACTTCAAAACTTAAACCAGTTACTTCTTTAATTTTTTCTTGCTTAAACCATTCATAAAAAAATCCACGGGAATCACTATGTACTGAAGAAGTTACCAGCCAAGCTCCATCAATTTCTAATTTTTCAAAATTCATAAATTTTCCTCAAATTTTACAATATACGCAATTTCTTCTATTTGGGTTGCTAACGCATTTCGCCAATCTCTCATTGGTTCTATGCCAGTACCTTCCCAGCATTCATGACTTAACACAGAGTAATTAGGTCTTGCCGCAGCACGCGATATGCCTTTGCTGTCTATTTTCAGGACTCTTTCAGGATCCTCTTCTAAAAGTAGAAAAATTTCTCTAGCGAATTCATTCCATGTCGCTGATCCGGAATTAGTCGCGTGATAAATTCCAGGAGATAAATTTGAAGAAAGACAAAGATTAATTTGATTCGCCAAATCGATGGCACTGGTTGGCTGACCATACTGATCTGACACAACTGAAATATCGTTTTTATTTTGAAGCGCTAGCTTAACCATAGTTTTTGCAAAATTTCGCCGATGTTTTGAGTACAACCAGGCAGTTCTGAAAATATAACTCCCTTTTTCGTAAACCTTTAAAATTCGATCTTCTCCCACGGCTTTTGTTCTGCCATACGCATTAGTTGGATTTTTTATTCTCTCAATTCCGATTGGTTGGTTTGGCTCACCCGAGAATACATAGTCGGTAGAAAATTGGAAAAAGGGAATAGCTAATTCTTTACATAATAAAGCTAAGTTTTCTGGCCAAATAGCATTTACTTCAAAAGCTAGCCCTTCCATTACTTCGGCTGAATCCACATTTGTCCAAGCGGCAGAATTAATGACTAAATCTGGCCTTAGAGGATAAACACTTTCAAAAAGCTGTTTCAGGTTCCAGGGAGTTAAATTTTTATAATCTACATCTATTATTTCATGATTGGTCGATAAAGCTTTAAGCAATTCCCTTCCTAATTGACCGCTTTGTCCGACTATTATTGTCCTCACAATTATTTGAGTTCTTTCCACCAACTTTGATTTTCTAAGTACCATTCTATAGTTGATTGCAGACCTTCTTTAAAGTCAATTTTTGGCGAATAACTCAATTCAGTCCTGATTTTGTTGCAATCAATCGCATATCGGTAATCATGACCTTTTCTGTCTTCTACAAATTCAATTGAACTTTCGTCAGCATTCATAGCTTCTAGAATTTGCTTGGTAATTTCAAGATTGGTTAGTTCTAACCCTCCTCCAATATTGTAAATTTCACCAGATTTACCCTTAGTCAACGCCAGGAAAATTCCGTCACAATGATCATTTACATGTAACCAATCTCTAACATTTCCCCCAGCGCCATAGATGGGCAATTTCTTTCCTTCTAATAAGTTGGTGATAAATAGTGGAATCAACTTCTCAGGAAACTGATTAGGCCCATAATTATTGCTAGATCTTGTAATAACAGCATCAACACCATGTGTTCTTACATAGGCTCTAACCATCAAGTCGGCTGATGCCTTACTAGAAGAATAAGGAGAGTTGGGTTCCAACGGAAAATTCTCATCCCACGAACCCTTTGATATAGAGCCATATACTTCATCGGTAGAAACTTGAAGAAGTCTAATTTCTCTTTCAGAAAGGATTATCTGATCTAAAAGATTTCTAACACCATTAATATTTGTTAACACAAATTCTTCCGACGAATAAATTGATTTGTCAACGTGAGATTCAGCAGCAAAATTCACAATATAATCAACTTTACTTAGAATGCTCGACACTATTCCAGGATCACAAATGTCTCCTTTCACAAACTCGAATCTTGAATCATTCATAAATGGCTTAAGATTTGTAATGACACCGGCATAAGTCAATTTATCTAAAACAATTATTTTATCAATTTCGTTTAGATTATTCGATAACAATCTTCGTACATAATTAGATCCTATGAACCCTGCTCCACCGGTAACCAATAATCTCAATTGAAACTCTTTCCTCAATATCTGTTTATCTTTAGAGCCGATATAATTCCTTTTGTAAAAAATATTTTATATTTATTACAACTATCCAAAACCACACCTCACTCCCGTTTAGTATATCAAATCTCGTATTAAGTTGCTAACTAGTTCTCTCAATTCTCAGAATTAAATTCCAAATTCCTGCTAATTCGATTTTGTGTTCACGCTTTGAAAGCTAAAGCTAAATATTGTCATTCTAGCTATTTTCCAAAAATCAATTAATTTAATGGAGATCGACAAAAGTGCTTGACCTTGATCGATATAACCTCGTAAATCATCAAAACTATTTACTTATTTGTGGAATTCATTAGATTTCTAAATACTTTCACTTATAAATTACTCTTACATAAGATGTGATGAATTGAATGAATTACTACTAACTACAAAAAATTATTATTGAAACATCCACGATGAAATTTTTCTTCAATAGCTTTTTATGAATGTGTACTATTTCTAATCTATGCGACATTATGATTCAATTTTGTGGAGTAACCATATTCAAATTACTTTTATTATGAATTTTGTAATATGGTTGGTTCATCCAAATTCATTCAACGCATAAGTAAACAGAAAATATGTCTAGAAATAATTCTTTAAAATTTATCATGAATTTCAATTCTGTTTCTATGGAAAAATACAGATGCATTGAACTGCTAGCTCTTGCATTGTCATTCGTTTTGAAATCACTTACTAATATTTAGAGAATATCATATCATTGCAACCTAAGGGGATTCAGCCTTGTTTAAGCATTCGTGCTAATTAGGCATTGCACCGCATTTAAAAGTATTTGGTCGGCATTGATTCACAACATATTTAATGGTAGCACCGCACGGTATTATGCGTTTGATTTTATGGAAGTTTATGAAGTGTGGCCTAATTGAATTCACTGCTACTCCTGTCACTATGGTAGCTCTGACTGGTGGCTTGTGATTTAATATACAAAGTTACTTTGTAAGTATTATCCATACTGAGAAATCTTAATAATTTCCAATTTTCTTTAGAGTGCTCAGTTGAGTACATCTTACTTTAGCAAATACCTTTTTAGTTTATTAACTTCCATGACGGTTAATCACATAGATTCAGATGGTTAAGGAATTTTGAGTAAGTAGCATTTCGAACTATGGTCTTAATACATCTGTAATTGTGCTTTGAGCGGTAAACAAGCTTTTTTTCTTACTAGTATTTCGATCAAATTTGGACTAACCTTTGTTTATTCATTGAAATGGTTCGAGGTGAAGCATTAATTATCTAGAAGAATATTGGCGATACAAAATCGAACAATTAGAATTTAAAAGAAATAGAAATTTTGATATCGTCTCAAGAATAGAATTTTGGCTAAAAAGCTACAAATACTCAATCAATTTAAAATGAGCCATGTTTTCTAGCAAAAAATTATTCTTGAGACTGTTTCAATTCAGAAAAACTAATATTAATTACAGATCTCGTAATATTGATTATGATTATATTTTAGTTGGGCTTGGGCAAATTGGATTCGGCTATGATTTTGATTTCCCCCAAAGGGCATTGAAGGCAAATCAATCCATGTCACATTGCACAGCGATTTCAAGAATCTCAAATTCATCTAGATCAGTTATTGCGATAGACCCCGACACGGATAGGCAAAAGTTAGCTAAGGATTTCTTTGACTTCAATACGTTAAACGACATTAAGGAATTGAATTCTCGAATCCAGCCAATAATGATTATTATTGCAACACCAACTCAAAGTCATAAAATAATTTTTGAATCACTTGCAAGACTATCGCCGGATTCTTGTTTTCTTTTAGAGAAACCTGTAGGTTCGAATTTGAGTGAATGTCTTGAAATTAGTGATATTGCACTTTTGCAAAATTCACGGATTTATGTAAATTATTTTAGAAGATTTCTACCAGCAACACAAAAAGCAAGAAGTTTTATTAAAGGACTTGATTTAGGAAAGCTAATCGAAATGAAAATTCAAGCTTACGGATCATTAATCAACATTTTTAGTCACTTCGTAGATTTGTCGCTTGAACTAACAGGATCAAACTTATACTGTTACTGTTTGAAAGATAGAATAATTAGCGCTAAAGACATAATAAGTAGTCGATGTGACAGATGTTCGCAATATTTCACATTTACTAATATAGGTAAAAGCAAACTCCCATGTTATGTGAATTTAGATTTTGAAAATTTCACCATAAGAGTGGCGGATAAAGAGCAGAGTATAGAGATAGTAAATAAATCAACTGGAAAAAAAGATGTTTTCAAAAACTCACAGAGTGACTTTCTAAATTACCAGTCGATAGTTTACGAAGAAATTTCAAAAGCCACCGCAGCTACTAGCGAATTTAATGGGCTAGAGCAAGCGCTTCTGGTTCATCGTTTCTTGGAAAGTGTATGATTTGGTAATGCTCAGCTCGAACCAATTGGCAATTCTGGGTGGTTCACCCGTAATTAATTATGAACTAGAGGACTACGTTTCAATAGACGCCACCGATTCGAAGGTAGTTTTAGAAGTAATGGAATCGAGAATACTTTCCCAATTCCTTGGGGCAAGTGGTGAATTCTTCTTGGGTGGAAAAGGAATATTGAATTTGGAACGTGAATGGAGTTCAAAATTTAATATCAAGAATTCAATTTCATGCAATTCTTGGACATCAGGATTGTGGTTGGCTATCGGGTCACTGGGGCTTGAGCCAGGTTCTGAAGTAATTGTCAGTTCCTGGACTATGGCAGCTACGGCTACAACAATCTTGCACTGGAATTTAGTACCTGTATTTGCAGATATTCAATCAGATTCTTTCAATCTTGATCCGGTAGATGTTGAAAGGAAAATTTCTACAAGAACTCGAGCAATAGTCTCGCCAGATATTTTTGGACAGTCTGCTGATATTGAATCATTGTTAGAAATTTGTAAGAAATATGATTTAAAATTAGTGAGTGATTCTGCCCAATCACCCGGAGCCATGCGAAATGGTTATTTTGCAGGTACAAAATCAGATATTGGAGGCTTTAGTTTAAATTACCACAAACATATACATTCGGGAGAAGGCGGAGTTGTTGTAACTAATTCAGATGATCTGGCGCACAGAATGCAACTATTACGGAATCATGGTGAAGTTCTAGTTGGCTCTGACTATACGATTAATCCGCCATTCGGAATAATGGGAATGAACATGCGCATGGGTGAGATTGAAGCTGCGATAGCAACCAATCAACTCACTAAACTAAGCAATGCCATCGCTTCAAGAAAAGAGGCAGCATTGCTATTTGAAGAGTACCTCAAGGACTTGCCTGGACTTACTTTGCCTAAAGTAATGCCCGGCAACAATCACGTTTATTATATTTTTGGACTGAAGATTGATACGCAAATTACTGGAATTGATAGAGAAAGTCTAGTTAGTGCGTTAAGAGCTGAGGGTGTTCCAGCAATTAACAATGGTTACCAAAACATTCATGCATTACCTTTATTTAGAAATCAAATGACCTACAAGAATAATCCTTTGCCTTATAGTCTATTAAGTATAAAACGCCAAAAAGAAATTAGAACCACAAGATTAGAAAAAGCAGAAGATTTACACTTAAGAACCTTCATTGGAATTAACTGGTGTGCAAAGAAATTTGTAAAAAAAGATGTTCAGATGGTTGGTGAGGCATTTCAAAAAGTTTGGAAGAATTTGGAAAACTTAAAGCATGCCTTCAGTTAGAATTTCTGAAACTTACAGCATCAAATACTTGACTAAAGATGATATAAGTAAGGATTATTTAGACACTCTAAACGATATTGAATATATGCGTTACAGCGAAAATGCTAGGTTGCGTTTCACTAGAGAAACACAAGAAAATTATGTAGATAGTTTCGATTTTGATAAGACTTTTCTGCTTGCAGTCATGAATAATTCCGAATTAATTAGTACCGCGACTCTAAGACTAGACTTGAATACACAGACAATTAATATTGGATTTTTAATGTTAAAGAAATATTCGGGCCAAGGTCGAAGCTACGAAGTTTTTAGAGCTATTTCCAAATTTACTTTTAGGATTTTCCCCCAATATAATCAAGAAGTCGGTACAAGAATCGAAAATCATGCAATGATAAATGTTGCTTTGAATGCAGGCTTTATGGTTAATTTAGAAAAATCAACTGAGATTTTCCGCTACTTCATTAAGGCTTCATCGTTTAATTTAAGTAATCTAAAGCAGGAGCTTCTTGGGGCGCTGGTGGTAGCAAATGACGCCGGAGGCGCTTCGCAAATCGCCTGTCTAGCTCTGGAACTAGATATTCGATTTCCCGCACTAATATCTGGACCTGCCGTAAAAATTTTTGAGAATCTGGCAGTAAATTATGAAATTTTTGATAATGCGACCACTATTTCAAATCTACATACAATCCTTACGGGAACTGGTATTTATGGTGGGCCGGAATCCATAATTCTTGAAGAACAAAAGTTCAAGTCTCTTAAAAAAATTAGCTTATTAGATAATTGGGTGAATTACTCGGAGAGATTTGATCCAAATCGACAATTCTTGCCTGATACTTTACTGGTCACAAATAGCCTTTCAAGAAAAATTGCTTCGACAATATTCCCCAATTCAAACATACTTCAGATACCTGATTTTTACTTGGCTCGTCAAATGCGTGAATACCTAAAATTGAGCAAGGTTTCGAGGCATCTGTTAGTAATTCTTGAACCTGAGTCAAAAACAAGTTTGGCAGAGATTTTTAAGATTAAGAAAATTGAGGACTATTTAACTCTACTAATTGATCAAGCAAATGCATATAATGTTTCGGAGATAATATTACGGCCACACCCTTCACAAGATTTGCATTTTGAAGAATTACAATTCAATGTGCACTCAAAGAAAATTAATTTTAGGATTTCTAGAGATTCTCTAATTCAGGATATTGCAAATGCAAGCGCAGTATTCGGGTTTAATTCATACGCTTTATATTTGTCGATGAATTTTGGTGTAGAAACTCATGGTTTTTTTGCGCATTTGGGGTTGCATTGGACGAATCAATTTGAAGGGATCAGAGAAGTGAGCGGTATCAATGAATTATTGTAAACTTTGTTTACAGCCTGATACTCGCCCGGGTACTATATTCAAAGAAGGCATTTGTCCTGCTTGCAATTTTACTGGCACTTCCGACAATTGGGACTGGCAATCAAGAATTATTACACTTAAAAAGGTAATCGATGAGAACAAAACTGAATCAAAAACAGGTCACGATTGCATACTTGGAGTTAGCGGCGGTAAAGATAGTACCCGACTTGCATTGTGGGCAAGAGACTACTTAGGTCTAAATCCCTTATTAGTTGCCATTTCATATCCTCCAGAGCAATTAACGAAGGTAGGTGCGAAAAATCTTGATAATCTCGCCAAACTTGGGTTCGATTTATATTTGGTTTCACCATCTCCGATTACCTGGAAAAAATTAGTCAAAAGTACTTTTTTAGAATCCGGAAACTGGGCTAAGAGTACAGAATTAGCTCTTTTTTCTGGGGTTCCTAGAGTTGCAATCGAGTTACAGATTTCTTTAATTCTATGGGGCGAAAACCCTGCACTTCAATTGGGAGCAAGTGAAACTTTGGGTAAGGAGGGATGGGATGGTAATTCAATTAGAAATATGAATACTCTCTCGGGAATGAATTACGAATGGTTATCGAAACAAAAAATTGATTCGTCTCTATTAAATTCATACATTTATCCTTCCGAAGATGAGTTCAAAAATAATAATATTCAGATAATTTATCTTGGTTGGGCTATGAAAAATTGGGGACTATTAGAAAACGGTATACTTTCTGCGCTTAATGGTCTCAGTCCAAGAATTGATCTACCGATCAACACCAGCGATCTCGCTCACTTTACCTCTTTGGATGAGGATTGGGTCATACTTAACCAAATGATCAAGTATTATAAATACGGATTTGGAAGAGCAACAGATTACGTAAATGAGTGGATTAGGTCTGGTAAATTAACTCGAGATGAAGGTATTGAAATCGTTAGGAAATTCGATGGCAAGTGCGACGAAAAATATATTAGAAGTTTTATTAACTACATAGGCATAACTGAAAAAGTTTTTTGGGGAACTGTACACAAATTTACAAATTACGAATTATTTGAATTTTCTTCAAATGGGAAACTCATACCAAATTTCCAAGTGGGAACATAATGACTAGCGCATATATTGTTAATTACGGATTTGGAAACGTTGGCTCAATTCAGTCACTTTTTAAAAAATTTAATCTCAATGTTAAATTAACAGAAAATCCTGACGAGATCCGGAAATCTGATTTGGTGATTCTGCCAGGAGTTGGCTCCTTTGGGGCTGCCAAGAATAGCCTGGATTATTTAGGTCTTTCAGATGCACTTAAACATAGGATTGAGTCAGACCAGCCTACTCTTGGTATTTGCCTTGGTTTTCAGCTATTAACCGAATCCTCTGAAGAATCAAATACCTCATTTGGACTTGGCGTTTTTCCAGCTTCTACTATACGCATGGGATCTAAAGCGGAAGTAGGCTGGAGAGAGACAAGTAACTTGAGTGGTTTTTCAATGAAACAATCCATTTATTTTTTCAATCACACATACGGTGTTTTATCAGATAGTAGTGAATTTGAAAGTGTTCGAATTCCGGGAACAAATTTTATTTCTCACGCTCGTCTATCAATGCTAGTCGGAGTTCAATTCCATCCTGAAAAGAGCCAAGAAAGCGGGAGCATTTTTATTGAAGACTGCCTAACAAAAATATGGAGAATCGGCATTTGAAGAGGATTATTGCGAGCATACTTGTAAAAGATTATATGGTTGTAAACTCTTACGGTTTTCAACTTCATTTGCCTGTTTCAACTTTGAACGAAACAATCTTGAGACTGCAGCAAATGGAAATAGATGAGATTGTTGTCTTGAATATTTCACATTCACTAAATCCTGGCGAAGATTTTGATAATCTATTTCCTAGGGGTTTACTAGACAAACTTCACACACCATTAGCATATGGTGGAGGAATTTATAATTCATCTCAGGCTGAAAGAATTATCGCTGCCGGTTGCGAAAGAATTGTCATTTCAGCTAATCATTGGAGCGATAAAACTAGCGGAAAAAGTATTTTTGTAAATTTGGGGGAACAAGCCATTTTGGTGCACTTGCCAGTTGAGCGAATTGATGGACAAGTTTATATTCGTGGAAGTCGAGACAATGCAAGCCAGTTTATAACTAATTTTAAAAGTAGTTGTTTTGGAGAAATTTACCTGAAATTTTGTAATTTAGATGGAAATTCACAAACAAACAAAAACTTCTTTGAAGAATGTGAAGCAATTTCTGCCCTAGAAGGTCCTTTATTGGTAGGAGGGGGAATTACAACTTATGAACAAGCTAGATCAGTTCTACTAAACCAAAAAATAAATGGATTAGTGATAGGAAACTGGCTCAATCGTCAAGAAATGGTAATTCCTAGAATCAAAACAGACCCCCTCCTCAAAGGCCATATAAGACCCATGTTTGGAGTTAGATAATGAGATTTCGTTGCTCTAGGTGTTTATATTGGTCAGATCATCCTCTTGGAATTAATTTTGATGAAAAGGGGGTGTGTTCAGGTTGCAGGATACATGAAGAAAAGGATAGCTTGAATTGGAATGAAAGATATGTCGAGTTAATAGATTTGCTTCATGCTGTAAAAACAAATTCAAACTACGATTGCATTATTCCTATTTCAGGTGGTCAAGATTCATTTTATATTGTCCACACGGCGATAAAAAAGTTGAAACTAAAGCCATTGCTAATTAATTTTAATAGGATATTTAATTCCAAACAAGGTTTACGAAATCTTGCCACATTGAGAACGATTTTTGACGCTGATTTCAGACAATTTTCAATCAATCCCGATATTGCTAAAAGCGTGATTCGTACTAGTCTTTCCAATTTAGGAACTTTAAATTGGCTGTGGATTGCTGGCCAAACGAGTTTGCCAGTTCGAATGGCGATTCAATTGAATATTCCAATTGTTTTGTGGGGTGCCCATCAAGGCCTCGAACAGGTCGGAATGTTTTCTCATCTTGATAATGTTGAGATGACTCGCAGATATCGCAAAGAGCACGATTTGCTCGGTGTAGATGAAAAAGATATTTTTCAATTCAACCCGAATTTCACAGAGAGAGATATTCGATCCCTGGAATATCCAAGTGATGAAGAGCTGTTAGAATCTAATGTACGAGGAATTTATCTTGGTAACTACTTCAGATGGGATCCAGTATCTCAGCATGAGGAAATGTCGAGAAGTTATGGGTATATGGGTCGTAGAGAGCCTCGTACTTATTACAATTTTGACAATCCTGACTGCCCAAATTATTTTGGCATCCAAGACATTTTGAAGCAAGTTAAATTTGGCTATTCGAAAGTATCTGATCAACTTACTCGAGACATAAGATTTGGAAGAATTAGTAGAGAAAATGCTTTAGAAATTGAAAACAAATTCATGGACAAAAGAACAGCAGGTATTGATAAATTTGCAGAATGGCTAGGTGCACCAATAGAAGTCATGAATGCCATTATTCTTTCTCACAGTAAGACGTTTAGTGGTGATATTATTAATGGTGAATGGTTGTCAAAATCAATAGACGAAAACAGAATAAAACCTTCAACCGGTAAATTCGAATTTATAGATAATGACTATGACGTCATTGGAAAAGGATTATGAATTTTCTATTCTAAGTAGAAGTTCTGCAATTTTTAAATCTTGCCAATTGTCAATATCAATGAAAATGTCATCTAATGTTTGAATAATCGAAGAATTTGGTCCAAATATAGGTTTGTGTGTGCGCCATGAATTGAACTGGCCCCAATAAAACTGTCCAGCATCGTGAAAAGTAGTTTCTAAGTCTTGACTTCTTGTTAATAAATATTCTGGATAAAGCATTTTGAGTCTTGAGTTATCATCAATTCTAAAACTTCTTTGTATTGGATGAGAATAAGCTATGGCGGGGAAAACATAATCATAGTCACCGCTTACTATTCTTTCATATGCCACTTGCAAATGTTTTGGTTTCAGTAGTGGAGTTGTTGCATAAATACAACAGACATAATCTGGTGTGTTGTCACCGATCCACGGTTCTGTCAACACATCAGCCATAACTTCGTAAGTAGTTGAAAAATCATCACTCAATTCTTTACTTCGAAGTCTTGGTATTTTTGCTCCGAATTTCTTGGCAACGTCCGCTATCTCATCCGAATCCGTTGAAACTATAATTTCATCGAATATTCCAGACTCTAATGCATTTCTTACGGCTCTACCTATCATAGGTATGCCATTTATTTCATAAAGGTTTTTCCTTGGAATTCTCTTACTTCCACTTCGTGCTGGAATTACTGCCAACGTTTTCATCAATAAACAACCTTTTCTCTCAATTGCTTCCTTGATATAGAATGCCTTGTTTACAATACCAAAACTCTTAATTATTGTTGATCAATTAAAGTAATCTAGTAACGCATTTGATATAAAGTCGATATTTTCCCTTGTAAGGTCAGGGTGTATTGGTAATGATATCTCGCGTCTGTAATAATTTTCACTTTTACTCAAGTCTTGAGAAAAATAACCATACCTTTCGAATACTGGATGCCAGTGAGCTGGAATATAATTAACTTGGACAAGTATCTGCTTGTTTCTTAAATAGTTGAAGAGTTCCCCGCGAATATTTTGGTTCACGCGGATTGGGTAAAGGTGCCACATTGGTGATACATAATTTTTTTTAGTTGGTAATTCAATTTCTGAAATTTCACACAAATTTTCTCTGTAATTCTCAAATATATTCGTTCTATTTTTTTTAAAATTTTCCACCTTTTTTAATTGGCTAATTCCTAGGGCGCAAAGTATGTCTGGAAGCCTATAATTTAAACCAAACTCATGTACTTCTTGATGCCAAGCTCCCTCAGTGGTTATTTTAAATTCACTGGAATTTCTTACCAACCCTTGCCTGGAAAATCGTTTCGCTTTTGAGAGCAAATCAGGATTCTTGGATGCAACTGCGCCTCCTTCACCCGTTGTAATGTTCTTTGTTGGAAAAAAGCTGAAAGTTGTTAAATCGGCTATTGAGCCAATGGAAATATTTTTATACGTACTACCTAATGAATGTGCCGCATCTTCGATCAAATAAATACCGTGCTTATCTGCGATTTGTCTTAGTTCGTCTAAATCCGCTGGATGTCCGGCAAAATCGACCGCCACTATCGCCTTCGTGCGATTTGTTATCAATGCCTCCACGGCTTTCGGATCAATATTGCCAGTATCGTTTTGAATATCAGCAAAGACTATCTTTGCGCCAAACATTGCAGCAGCAGCCTGTGTAGCAATAAATGTAAGTGGGGTGGTAATAACCTCATCACTTTTCTCAAGCTCAATTGCAGCATAGGCGCAATGCAACGCAGCCGTTCCAGATGAAACAACTATGCAGGGCGAACCCACAAATTGTTCGAGTTTAGTTTCGAAAATTTCTACCAGCGGACCAGTAGTCAAGAATTCATTGCCAAGGGCGGCTACGACTGCCTCAATATCTGAACTATCAATTGACTGACGACCATAATGAATAGGTACCATGGTCAACCTATTAATTTCTTTATTTGATCCTCGGTCAACCATAAATCGTTTGTATTTGATTGATAAGCTTTTCCTTCTTCCATTGGAACACCTTGTGGTGCCTGATAACCCCATTCTGCGAATACGGGATTGACTACAAAGCGGTCTCTTAAAATGACTGTTCTACGACTGTCGTCTGCCGAAATCATTTCCTCATGAAGTTTTTCTCCTGGACGCATTCCTATTTCTTCTATAGCTGCACCGGGAGCCACAGCATTTGCGAGATCAATTATCTTCATGCTAGGAATTCTTGGCACATACAACTCGCCCCCTTGCATTAATTTTAATGAATCAACTACAAACTCCACTGCTTGTTCAAGACTTATCCAAAATCTTGTCATGCGCAAATCTGTAATTGGCAATGGCACACCCAATTGTGCAAGTTGTTGCCAAAATGGAATAACAGATCCACGACTTCCCATAACATTTCCATAGCGAACAACAGAAAAATGCGTTCCATAACCGTGACTATAATTATTAGCTGCCGTAAATAGTTTGTCAGCTGTTAATTTTGTTGCGCCATAAAGATTTATTGGTGAAGATGCTTTATCTGTTGAAAGTGCGACAACTCTCTTCACGCCTGAATCAATGCATGCTTCAATAACATTTTGACTTCCGAGAATATTTGTTTTTATGAATTCCATCGGATTATATTCACCGGTGTCGACTTGCTTTAATGCTGCCGCATGGATAACGTAGTCAACTCCATGTAAAGATCTTTTTAGTCTTTCAATATCCCTAATGTCCCCTACAAACCACCGCAATCTGGGATTATTGTCAATTTCATTTCGAAAGCTATGCTGCTTTAGTTCATCACGCGAGAATATAGCAATTCTGCGGACTTTAGTATTTTTAAGCAAAAACTTTACCAAAGATTTTCCTAGAGATCCCGTACCTCCTGTGATCAAAATTGAAGCATCATCTAACATTGACATAAATAAAATCTACCCTAAACTTCCTAAAACAACCAATGCTTACCTTGACTAAGAATGTGTAATTCAAAATTATCCAAATCACTCTCAATTTGAAGACAAGAAACGCTCGTCAATTCGGTCACCTTTCTGTACTCTGTATCTAGAAATCTTGCCCAATAGTTCTGAATACTTGCGTGGGTGCAATCCATATCCTGGCCTGATAATTCCAATGTTATTAGATGTAAGTTCATCTCCAATATTTATGTCATCGATTGCATAAATAGATCTTCGAAATTTTATCGACGGTAATTCTTCTTCAGTTGGCCCGTAAGAAATTTCACCTACAGCTCTTACTGCCCTGCTACACTCGTCAACTAATCGTTTCATTTCATTTTCTGACATAGAAAATTCTGAGTCGACGCCACGATCGTTATCTGTTAATGTGATATGTTTTTCAATTACTGATGCACCTAATGTTACTGCTGCAACGGAAACTCCGATACCTAATGTGTGATCTGACAATCCCACTTCGCACCTAAACTTCTTCTTCAAGTCAGCAATCGTTGCTAAATTTGCTGAATCTGGAGACGCAGGATAATTGCTAGTGCACTTTAAGAGCACTAAGTTCTTGCAACCACTTTCCCTGGCGGTTTCAACGGTCTCTTCTATTTCATCTAAAGTCGCCATACCCGTTGAAATAATCATAGGCTTACCCGTGTTCGCAATTTTCCTAATAAGAGGTAAATGCGAATTTTCGAATGAGGCTACTTTGTAAATAGGCACATGTAAAGTCTCCAAGAATTCCACAGAAGTTTCATCAAAAGCTGAACTGAAATAAATCAAACCCAGTTTCTTGGCTTCATTAAAAATTGGCTCATGCCATTCCCACGGTGTAAAGGCTTTTCCATAAAGGCTAAATAAATATTCGCCTTTCCAAAGACTATTAAGATCTGAAACTAGAAAGTCTTCTTTTTCGACATCAATTGTCAATGTGCCTGGTAAATAGGTCTGTAATTTGATTGCAGACGCACCTGACCTTTTTGCGGCACGTACTATTTCAAGGGCCTTTTCCAAACTTTGATTATGATTGCCAGACATTTCCGCAATTACAAATGGAGGAAATTCACTGCCGATTCCATGGTTATTAATTCTAAATCCCACCGCTAATCCCCTAATTGTTTGAAATAACTCGAAATTAAATCATCACTCTCTTTAATTTTTGTCGTAATTTCAGACAATTTTTCAGGAGCTACTTCTGCAACAACTCTCAATAAATTCATCCAATTAACGTTATTAGTTGTTCGAACTTTTTCTATTTTATCAATCAAATCAAGCTTGGTCTGTTGCGGATTGAATCCAGCATTTTCAAGCCTAGTAATTTCCTTCGAAATATTAGCGTCCCACCCACTAAATTCAGCAGGTAACTGATTTACTGAATGAATAGTGCCACGGCCTCGTTGGGTATGTTTAGTATAGTTCTTTGAAATAATTGTTGTCATATTTTTGATAAATAGATTTTCGATTGCAGCAATTAATTTATTATAAGAAGTCGCGAAAGTCTCTTTTTCAATATCAAACACTACCATTTCTTGGAAAATAATTGGGCCTGTATCGAAATTTTGATCAATTTCATGAATAGTTACACCGCTAGGCGTATTTTCCCAAAAAGCCCAGAAATTGGGATGCGCTCCTTTGTTCCAGGGAAGATAAGAAATGTGTAAATTGATAATAGGAATTTGGGCAGTTTGAATTAATTCCTTTCTAATTTTATATCGATAACCGAAAGCGACTGCAAGGTCGTAGCCTTCTAAAGTGTCAATGTAATTTTCTTGATGAGTCACAGAATGACCAGCCTTTTCTAACTCTCCAATCAATTTTGTTCTCTTGTTGTCATAACCAAGAAATAGTATTGACTTAAAATTGGCAGTCATAATGTTAGTACCCCTTTAAATCTATGCTTTCAAATACTACTTGTTATCTTCTTCCCAGGCGCGTCTTCCTGCAAGAAGTTCTAAGGCTCGAACCAAATCCAGTGCCTCAAGTGTATCTCCGCGACGTAGTGTTGCGTTTGTTTCGCCATCGGTTACATACATACCGAATCGACCATCCTTAACCAGAATGTGCTTACCTGTAACAGGATCAACACCGAAATCTTTAAGTGGTGGCTTTGCAACACCGCGGCGACGTTCTTTTGGTTTTGAGTAAATCTCCAGGGCTTCGTCCAAAGTGATTGCAAAGATCTGATCTTCTGATGACAATGTTCGTGAATCATTGCCCGCCTTCAGGTACGGACCGTATCGACCATTCTGAACTGTAATTTCTTCGCCTGCTGCATTTGTGCCAAGCACGCGGGGCAGCGAAAGCAGCTTTAACGCATCTTCATATGTAATGGTATTCATATCCATTGTAGAAAATAGCGACGCAGTCTTTGCAACCGGTAGATCTTCTTTCTTGATTCGCTTTGGTTTACCAGTCTTTGGATTAATCACTGGTTCTTGTGTCGGAATGATTTCGGTGATGTAAGGGCCATATCGACCTGACTTCGCAACGATTGGAAATCCAGTCTCTGGATCAATGCCTAGTTCGCGTTCGCCAGATGGTTTTGCAAGAAGTTCGATTGCATAAACTAAATTCATTTCATCAGGTGCGGTGCCTTCTGGAATGTTGGCAAACTTGCGTTCATCGCCTCGGCCTTGCTGTACGTATGCACCGTAGCGACCA
>JACCDK011673849.1_pt1 | contig 16834 bp, 12 predicted proteins | sample 7445871 | NCBI WGS metagenome assembly JACCDK01 (sample SAMN15323436, study PRJNA562643) | freshwater metagenome | isolation source: river surface water | place: USA:Blue River Watershed | collected 2017-08-15
GAATCCCTCTTCTTCCGCTGGCTCAATCGAGCGACCGCGCCCCCAACTGGGGGCGCTTTTTTTTTAGGCCCCCGGCGATCGAACTCGTTCAAGTGAGCCGGGGGCCTAAAAAAGAAGGCAGCGCGCGAGGCGCGCTGCGGTCGCTCGATTGAGCCAAAGCACCCCCACTCAGGGAACGCGCCCGGGCGCTAAAGGCGCCGGGGCGCAATCCCTCTTCTAATGGGGCTAAATCAAGTGAACTCGCCGTCATATAAGACAGCACTTTTTTAGGTCACAAGACCTCGAAGGAATTCCGACTTAATGATCTTGTGTCAGCTCCTCAACCCGTGCATACCGAGCATAATCGGTTCCGTCTGATTTGACCGTTGGTCCGCGCTTCACCCACGTCGTGCTATACTGCCTCAACGTGTCAGGAAGTACCTCGAGCCACCCCGCAGCCACGGCAATCACTTCACCGTGGTAAAGCACCTCGGTTAGGTGGCGCCGGTCCCGGCAGTAGTCGCCTTCGTGCGGCACGCCGCGTGCGGTACCCGACAATCCGTCGAGCAGGTAGCTGTTCCAGTAGCTTCCTATAAAAGCTACGGATCCTGAATTGTTTTGGGCCTCGCGAAGTAGTTCGACGGCCTGAGCGCGCGAAAGGCGACCTCGAGCACCAGTGGAGAACTGCGTCGTGAACGACCATGCGGCCCAGGCCTGAAGCCCCCAGAGACCGATGAGCACCACAGCGAGTGAGGGGCGCGTGATCCGTCCCGAATCGCGCAGGTAGGACAGCACCGCCAAAGCGCCCCAGCCATACGCCGCCGCGAAATAGCGCAGCGGAAAGTCATTGGCTGCATTCCACCCCGAAGCATGTACGGCCGCCCAGGAGGCTAGCGTAGCCAGCGCCAGTGTGCGCGTCAAGGCAGAAGCCGGCGTGCGACGAATCAGACCCCAGGCAACCAATATGGCGATCATTGCAAGCACGACCCACCAAAAAATGAGGTTAAAGGGTTTGTTTCCGGTGCCATTCAGCGTCATGATCCATTCGGACCACTGGTTTGCCATGGACCCGAGAATATCGTGGGGCTCCGCAAGCAACCGAGCAAAGCCGCGCTGGTGCGGAGCACCCGCCTTAGCCGCCCACAGTGCCACGGCCCCGATGAGGGTGGCGACAGCGAATACCCAGGGATGCTGACGTAGGCGAACCCCAAGGTGATCGCGATAGCACCACATAGCAGGCGCGAGCAAGGCTACCGACAATTCTGACGCCCAGATACTGGCCCAGGCCGTAAGAGGAATCACGGCGGCTCGAATTCCCTCCCTCAATCCCTTTCGCGACCCGTGGTTGTCACCTCGATCGTTGCGCGCAGGTGCGCCGCGCCGTTCCGCCTCGAGCAGCGCCAGCAGACCAAGGCCCACCCCAAATTGACTCAAGTAAGGATGGCCGATATTGACCAATTCATAAAACGGGTAGGGGGGTAATGTGAGGGCGGCCCAACCCAGAACGGCTAACAGCACATCGCGTACCAACCAGGCCCAAAGGGCTCCGCATCCCAGCAGGACCGCTGCCTGAACCCAAACCATGGCGGTAAGTCCGTCGAGCCCCAAGGTAGTCAACACCGAACCCAAGAAAGGTATCAGGCTGCCCAGGCGGTCCTGGCCCCAGTAGTAGGCGTCGCGGCTCCAATCAAAGCGCTCTGCCATAAGCGCGTGAATCACTTGATCGGCGTTGAGGTGGGGATTGGTCGCCACGCTGAAGTTCGCTGCAAAAAGCCACGCCGTAAGGACTCCAACGGCGGCGGCCAGCCCATGGGGCCAGCTAAATGTCAGCGCTTTGAGCCTCACAAGCTTGAAGCGTAGGCGGCGAAGCGGTCGAGGATCATTTGCCAGCCCATGCGCTGCATTTCGTGGCTGTTCTCAGATTCGGGATCAAATCGCTCGGTGACGAGGCATGTGCCGTCGCCCCGGTCGCTGAAGTCCACCGTCCAGCGGCGCCCGTCGCTCATGGCGAGCGCGAGGTGCTTGCCGGGGTCCACCGCCGTGTAGGTTGATTCAAAATCAAACCCAAACGACCCGTCGCGGGCTTCCATGCGCGAATTCAAGGTTCCGCCCACGCGAACGTCGTTCGACGCCTTGGGGCAGCACCAGTCGTCGCTGGCAAAATTCCAATTCACTACGTGTTCGGGCTCGGTAAACGCTCTCCATGCCGTGTGGGGGGCGGCCGAAACCGCCGTAGAGACTTCAATCATGCCCTAAAAGTAAGGGGAATGCGCCGATTAGGCTCCGAGCGCCAACGACGTCATGGTCAGCGAACCAGCTAGTGCATAGTCGTTAAATACTTCAAGCGCTTCATCTGGCTCTCGTAATGACAACGCATAAAGCATGGGCAGGTAGAGCTCGGGGGTCGGAATCGCGAACTGCACCGCACTACCTAGTCGCGCGTACTGCGCCAACTCGTCGAGTCGCTGGCCTCTTACGCGCTCCATCAATACGGCGTGCGCCTCGGTCGCCCAGTCGTAGGCGAATCCTACCTGATTCAGGCGATCCCAGGCCACGCGGCGCAGGTTGTGAACCATGTTTCCGCTGCCCACAATAAGCACACCCCGGCGGCGCAAGGCCGTAAGCGACTTGGCCAAGGCCACATGTTCGGTCGGAGTTTTACCTCGGTCCAAACTCATCTGGACCACGGGCACATCGGCGTTGGGAACCAAATGCAGGAGTACACTCCAAGCGCCATGGTCCAGGCCCCAGTGCTCGTGGTCGAGCGCGCCGAGCGTCAGCTCTGCTCCGGCGCTCGCCAGTGCCGGCATGCCGGGCGCGGGGTACTGCACTTGGTAGAGTGGCTCGGGGAAGCCTCCGAAGTCGTGAATCGTGCGCGGCTGGACCATGGCGGTGAATTGGGTTCCGTACGTTTCCCAGTGGGCCGAAATGCACAAAATCGCCCGCGGCTTCGGGAGCTCAGCGCCCTTCGAATGAATCCCGCGAGTAAAGAGGTTGTCTTCAATGGCGTTCATAGGGCTGCCGTGGCCCAAAAAGAGCACCGGCATGCGTTCGGTGAGGGTGCTACCCAGCCAGTGGTCTAGTTCCGAGGCGGTCATTGCGCCGCTTCCATCGATTCGCGCATCGCTGCGGCAAACGTGGCCACGGGCTGGGCTCCGCTCAATCCTATTCGGTTGTTGAATACAAAAAACGGTACACCACGCACATTCAGCTTCTGCGCATAAGCCACGTCGGACTCGACTTCGTCATTGAAGACCGTCGGGTCGCTGGCCACGGCGTGAGCAGCCTCGCGGTCCAAGCCCGCGCGGGCCGCTGCATCGGCGAGGGCGTTCGCCCCGTTGAGGTTTACCCCCTCACAGAAGTAGTCGCGCATCAGTTCTTCTTTGAGCCGAGCCGCAGCCTCGAGCGACTGGGCGCGGGCCCACTGCAGAAGTCGGTGCGCATCGCGGGTTCGTACCACCTTGGCCTTGGTGAATTCCATCTGGATCCCCACCTGGCTCGCCCGGTAGGCCACAGCCTGGGTCATGCGCTCGGCATCGGCCACACTCATACCCTTTTTGGCGGCCAAATTGACGGTGCTGGGGGTTCCGAGGTCGGAATCCGCCACAGTCGGGTCCAGCACAAAGCTCCGAAAGCGGATTTCGGCATCTGAAATTCCGAGTTCGGCCAACGCCCCCTCGAGGTGCCGCTTGCCGATGTAGCAAAAGGGGCACGTAATGTCACTGAATACATCTACGGTCATGATGCAAACCTACCACTAAATGTTTAAACATGTAAAAACTAGTAACTGGTTGCTAGCAACTAGCTAAGATCCCAAAGCCACCTGACCCTTGAGGTAAGCTTGCCACGCTCCCTGCACGTACTGTCCGCCCGCGTACAGCAAAGTGAACGCGTTGGGACGGTAGGTGAGAACCGGCTGGATCAGCAGGCGTGCAGCAAAATCATCCCACTGTCCGATCAAACGCAGTTCAGTCGCGCGGGTAAGCGACCATTCGAGTCCACTTCGGTAAATAAACCCCCTGTAGATCAGCCCTGAACCGTCGAGTTCGTGCATCTGCGAATGAATCAGCATGTGGTTCCAGCGGAGCTGACCGCCTACTTGGAATTGAAGGTCGAGGGCTGCATTGGATTCGCGCCCCACACGCAGCGGCATTTCGTTGTACACAATGCTTTGGCCAGTGTTCCACTCGAATCCGGTATTAAACGTTTGGCTGGGCTTCCAGTTGACGTTGACGCCCACCGTACGGAGGTTGCTAAAGCGAACGTCCTTAAACAGTTCATCAAAGCGGATGCGGTGAAAGAAGCTGCTCCGCAGGTTGCCACCCCACTGGATCCAGCCCCAAGCGAGGTGGTGGTTTTGGCGCAGATCGCCGTCAAAGTACCTGAATTGCGTTGCCTCGTTGTACACGCCCCAGGTCTTGACCCACTTTTTGTTGGGGAATGCGTTGTAGCTCGCGCCGAGCTCGTAGCGCATCCAGTCGTTTTGCGGTTCAAAGCCCATTTCGGCCCTGAAGGTGGGGCTTTGGCCCATCACGTCGGCGCGCAGCGTCCAGTGCTTCGACTGGCGCACCAATCCGCTGTACATCGCCATGCCTTGATATCTCTCTCCGTCGAGGGCGGCAGTGCGCCCTTTGAAGTCCTCGCCGCCCGAGATCCAGTTGGCATTGGGTTCGCGGGTGTCGCTGAATGCGACTTCGGCTTTAAAGCGCAGGGCGTCGCTGATCCGCAGGTTGACGTCGGCTGCGGCGAGCGAACCGCTTCCGCCGTCAAAGTAGGTGCGCTGGGTTCCGAGAAGTCCGATGCCCGACGCATACGGCAGGCGGCGCTGAATGCGAGCAATGGTCGACCAGTTGGCACCAGAGGTTCCGTACGCCGAAAAATTGCGCCCCGGAACCAGGTAGGGCGACGCCGCATCGTAGCCCGTGAGCACGTAGCTGCGGTACTTCTGGCCCTGGTTGGTGAATTTGGTCAGCCCCAAGGGGTTGGCAATGCTGCGGGTGTAGACGTAGTTCTGGCGCGTGGCGAACTGGTCGCTGCCCTCGATAAAGAAGGGGCGGCGCTCGGGATAAAAGAGCGCGAACGAGGAGTTGACGGCCACCTGGGCGACGTCGGCTTCGACGTTGCTGAAGTCGGGGTTCAGCGCGACCTCGACCGAAGAGGCGGCGTCGAGTCCGATGAACGCGGAACCACCCACCTTAGCGCCCGGCTGCACGGCCGACCCGGGCTCGCCCACGGCGCTTCCGAAGGCGTAGGGTATGAGTTGGCGGCGGAGTTTGGGTTTGATTCCGTCCAAAATCATCGAGTGGGCAAACTGGCAATCAGGACATGCGATCTCGCGGTACTGCGGATTGGCCTGCACGTTGATCTGCACGCCTTTGGTGTAGGTCTGGCGAAAGAAGGTGAACTTCCAGCGCTGGCGCTTGCTGCTGCCAAACTGCAGGGTATTGAATGGAATTCGTAATTCAACGGTGTATTCGCTCGGGCTGCGCACTCCCTGGGCCTCAAATTCGACGTCGTACGAAACGTCCATTTGGTCATCCATGTGGTTGGCGGGATCGTTTTTGCGTACGTCGAGCTGGACTCCATACGCGTTGGAGCCCAAAAAGACCATGTTGCGCGTGTCGCCGTAGACGTCGAGGGCGATTCCGACAAAGTCGTCTTCCCAAGCTGCGTCGCGGCGGTTGAGGTTCGCCCTGAAGTCGCTTGGGTCGACGCTGCAGCGAAAGGCCACGTACAGGGCCTGGTCGTCTTTGAAGATGAAGCCTTCGGTGGCCAGCGGGGCAGGGGTGTTGTATCCAGGATTGATCTCCCAGCTGAGCGGTAGGCTCAAGGCTCCGGACCATTCGCCATCCGCCATGGATCCGTCGACGACGACGCGTTCGGGTTTGGTGGGAACTTCGTGTTCGGTGACCGAGATGGTCTGGCCGAAGCTTGCGGTGCATGCCGCGAGAAATAGAAAAAGGCCCAGTTTGCGCATTGAGCTGCAAAACTAGGCCTTAAGCCGTTAGGGGCTTAACCCCGTCGCGCCAGCGAATTAAAAGTCGCAGCGCAAGTAGAACACGGGAAAGAGTCCGAGCTGGTACTCTTCGCGAATGCCCTCGTCTATGTCGGGGGTGTCTACATTGTCCAGTCCCGGAACGTAGGTCAGCGTCAGGATGTTCTTCGCTCCAGTGAGGTTTGAGATGTCCAGACCAAATTCCCACGCGAGGTTGGGATAGTTCCATTTGTAGCCGAGTTTGAGGTCGAGTCGCTGGTAGGCCCTGTTTTGTACCGTGTTAAAGCCTTCATTTTCAAAAATGATTTCGCCAGCTCGAAGCGTGGCGTTTTGGTTAACCTTGTCGCCAAACCAACGTCCGCCCACGGTAGTGAACTTGCCGCCCAGGGTGAATCGGTTGTTGGGGCCGAGTTTGAATTCCTTGGCTGCGAGCAGGTTGAACGCGTAGCGTCCGTTGAAAATGGTATTGCGCAGTACGCCGTCGGAACCGCGGTACTTCGCGTCAAACAGCGAACCGGTGGCCAAGAAGTAGACTCCGCCCGCAAAGAATCGCTCGGCGGTCAATTCGAGGCCGTAGTTGCGGCCCGTGCCCGTGTTTTGAAGCGTGTCGGGCCAGATGCGTCCGAAACCGCTACCCGCGTTGACCATGCTGAAGGCGCTTGACCGCACTTCGACGGGAACGTCGTAGAGGTACTGGTAGTAGGCCTCGATTTTGGTGCGCACGGGCAAGCCTTTGTAGGTGCGCTCCCATCCGCCGGCCACCTGGGCAGACTTCATCAGGCCGATGCGGTCGGGGTTGTGCTCGAGCGGATCAAAGTTCTGCGTCGTCATCGCGTAGTAGTAGAGGTAGGGAGCCTGTCCTTGGGCATGCAAGCCGCTACCCGCAAAGAATCGGTCGGTCGCGGTGGCCTGGTAGCTCAGGCCGACGCGCGGCTCAAGCGGCATGAACGACTTGTCGTTGACCCCTAGGTAGAGCGACGTCACGCCGGCGGTGAAGGTGGTCTTCTCGTTCAGGCGGCTCTTGTAGCTCACGTAGGGCTGTACGACAGGCCATTGAGCTTGAGTGTTCCACTGCTTGCGCCAGGGGGGCAGAATTCCGGTAACGCCGTCAAATTGGCGCACGGAATCTTGGTAGTTCAGCATGTAGAGGTCGACGTTGATGCCCGCCTGCAGCGTGCTGCGGGTGCTCAGCTTTTTGTTGTACGAGAAGAATCCGTGAATTTTATTCTCTTTGAACGTGTAGTTGAGCATGGTGTCGTTGGCGGTGACGATCCAGCCGAACTGGCCGCCGCCGAGGTCGCCGATTTCGCGCTGCAGCTTGGTGTTGACCGCGCGGATCACCGCTGTCGAAGCCGCCACACCCGCCTTGATGTAGGTGGTCTTGTTGATCGGCTTACTGTAGTTGATTCCGCCCACAAACATGTCGCTTCCGAAGTACTGGTCGCGGTCGGTCGAACCGTAGCTTTCAAATCCCGAGGTGTCGGTCTGCTCGCTGATCAGAATGTCGATGTCGCTCACGCCAAACATGCCCCAGGCGGCGATTTTGCCTCCGTTCTTCTGCGGAAACGTCACGCGAAACGCCCCGTCTTGGTAGCGGGGAATGGCGTTGGTTCCGAGGTTGATGTTGAGCGACTGAAAGAGGCTGAGCGTCGAATAGCGGTAGACGGCCAAAAAACTGGGGGCCTTAGCGCCCTTGCCGAGCGGACCTTCGAGCATGAGCTCGGTGCCGAGCAGGCCGAGCTGCGCGCTGCCTTCGAACTTTTGGTTGTTGCCGTCGCGAATTTGAAGGTCAAATACACCCGCGATGGCGTTGCCGTACTCGGCGGGCCAGGCTCCAGTGAAAAAGTCAGAATTCGCGAGGAATTTGTTGTTCAAAATGGTCACGGGGCCGCCGCCGGTGCCTGGAATACTGAAGTGGTTGGGGTTTGGAATGTTGATGCCCTCCATGCGGTAAAGCACGCCCGACGGAGTGTTGCCGCGCACGACGAGGTCGTTGCGCTGGTCGTCGGATCCCTGAACGCCCGCAAAGTTGGTCGCCATGCGCGCGGGTTCGCCGCGGCTGCCGGCGTAGAGGTTAGTTTCTTCAACACTGAACTGTCGCGCGCTGACTGTGGCCATTTCGTTTTTGGCTTGGCCCGACGCGGTCGCGGTGACGCTCACTTCTTCGAGGCTGACGCTCGATTCCAAAAGTCCGAACTGCAGCACCGCTTCTTTGGCGGAATTCAGTTCAATTGCTTGGTTGCGCGATTCGTAGCCAAACAAGTTGACGACCACGGTTTGGCGTCCGATGGGGACGTTGCGCAGGGTGAACTGCCCGTTTTCATTTGTTTGAACCGTTTGGTCGCCGACCCGCACCACGGCCCCGGGTAGGGGGTACTTGGAGTCGACGTCTACGACGGTTCCGCGAACCGTTTGAGTCAGTGTTTGGGCACTGAGTTGAAGGCTGAGCAAGGCTGCGCCCGCAAAAAGGAGTAGTTTATTGAATTGCATATGCAACGTTGGGGTGATTTTGTGCATCCAAACTTAGGCAAAGCCGCGGTCAAGGCCGCATCTTTGTACTTATAATTTCTGAATTCATGCAGTTTTTACTAAAAAAGCAGGCCGCATTGGCAGTTCTTGCACTTGCCCTCAGCGCGAACGCATGGGCCCAGCGCACGTGGACGGCGAGCGGATTTGTGCGCGACGCTTCGTCCGGAGAGGCGCTTATCAGCGCCTACGTCTACGACGCGGTCACCGGCAGTTCGACCCAAACCAACGCCTACGGATTCTACAGCTTGACCGTGCAGGGCGACTCCGCCCGGCTTCAGGCGAGCTACCCCACATTTAGCCCGGCGTTGCGCACCGTGCGGCCGGGATCGGGCGCCGCAAAGGCGGATTTGCTGCTCACGCCACTCGATGTGGAACTCAATGAAGTAGAGGTTGTTGCCGACCGTCCTATTCAAGATGAGGTACAGATGAGCACGGTTTCGCTCAGCATGAAGTCCGTGAAAAACTTACCCGTACTGCTCGGCGAGACCGATATTTTGAAAATTATTCAGCTTATGCCAGGCGTGCAAAGCGGAACCGAGGGCACCTCTGGCTTCTACGTCCGCGGCGGCGGCCCCGACCAAAACCTGATTCTGATCGACGGGGTCCCTGTGTACAACGTCAACCACCTCTTCGGATTCTTTAGCGTGTTTAACGCAGACGCCATCAACTCGGTGGACCTGATCAAAGGCGGATTCCCCGCCAACTACGGGGGCCGCCTGTCAAGCGTCCTCGACATCAGAATGAAAGAGGGCAACCGCAAAGAGTGGAAGGCGACAGGGGCTATCGGATTGATTTCGAGCAAACTAACCGTCGAAGGACCACTGTGGAAGGATCGGACCTCAGTGCTGCTGAGCGCCCGACGTACCTACCTCGATGTGCTGGCGCAGCCCCTGATCGCGGCCCAAAGTCCGAATACCCGTGGCGGCTACTACTTCTACGACCTCAACGGCAAGATCAACCATCAAATCAACCGCAACCACCAGATCTATCTTAGTTACTACCAAGGTTTGGACGAGGCCTACGCGCGCACTAGCGAGTCCTACGAATTCAACGGGACGCGATTTACCAATACACTCGACAACTCGCTGAATTGGGGCAACCAAATCGCCACCGCACGCTGGTCGTGGGTGATGAGTCCCAAACTGTTCTCGAATGCGACGGCGACCTACAGCCGCTACCGATTCATTACCGACATCAAAGGCGAGGACCGTGAAGAGTCGCCCACCGGCGACTTCACGAGCAAGTACGCCATTGCCTACCTGAGCTCGATCGAGGACGTCGGCGGCAAGTGGGACTTTGAGTACCGATGGGATTCCAAAACCACCTTCAAGTGGGGTGCGAGCGTTACCCAGCACACCTTTGAACCGGGCGTGAGCAGCTGGAATTGGAGCGACGGCGGCACCAACCTCGACACGTCGTTTGGGTCGACGACGCAGCGCGCCCTGGACCAAGTCGCCTACGGCCTTGTCGACATCGCGCTGAACGACCGCTTGCGCGTGAACGCGGGCTTTCACGCCAACGGCTTTAATGTCGGAACCAAGAACTACCTCAGTGTACAGCCCCGCTTTTCGGCGCGCTATCTGGTGAGCGAGCGCGGTTCAATCAAGTGGAGCTACGTGCAGATGGCGCAGTTCCTGCACCTTTTGGCCAATCAAACCATCGGATTGCCGACAGATTTGTGGGTTCCGGTCACTGAAAACGTCCGCCCCCAGGAGGCCTGGCAATCCGCCATTGGTTACGCCCACAACCTCGGCAAGGGCTGGGAATTCAGCATCGAGGGCTACTACAAAGACATGCGTAACCTAATCGAGTACAAAGAGGGCGCGACCTTCTTTCTCGGTTTTAGCGACTGGCAGACCAAGATCACCACGGGCCGCGGATGGGCCTACGGCGGCGAATTTTTGCTCGAGAAAAAGACTGGCAAATCGACGGGCTGGATTGGCTACACACTGGCGAAGACCACGCGCCAGTTTGACGAGCTCAACTTTGGCAATCCCTTCCCCTACACCTACGACCGCCGCCACGACCTCAGCGTAGTCTTCAACCACAGCTTCAACGAGAACCTCTCGATGGGCGCCGTATTCGTGTACGGAACCGGCCGCGCCGTGACCCTCGCCACCCGCAAAATGTTTGCGCGCCCCGAAGATGCCTTTGACGGAACCTGGCTTCAGACCGTGGAATCCATCGAGGGACGCAACTCGTTCCGCGAGCCCGCCTACCACCGCGCCGACATTTCGCTGACGTGGAAGCGGCCGACTCGCTGGGGCGACGGCGCATGGCAGTTCGGCGTGTACAACGCCTACAACCGCATCAACATTTTTTACATGGACTTTGGATACGACGACAGCAACAACCGGGTGCTCAAGGGCTTCGGTCTCTTTCCGTTGATTCCATCCATTTCTTACTCGTTTGAATTCTAGCACGATGAACAAACTAATCATTGCAGCAGCAGCCGTACTCGTCGGAACCTCGTGCGAACGCATTATTCCGTTTGATGCCGAGCAGGTGGATCCCGTGCTCGTGCTCTACGCCGACATCAACCCCAATCAAACGCTCAAAGCGCACCTTAGTCGCACTATCGGAATCCTCGATCAGGGCGAACCCCAGCGTATTACGGACGCTCTTGTTTGGGCCGAAGACTCGTTGGGTAACGTGCTCGATACGCTGCGCACTGACGGAAACGCCGATGGATTCTACTATAGTCCGCTCAAGCCCGCGGCCGCCCAAAAGGTCACGATCAAGGCCAAGTGGGGAGAACTTCCGCAGGTTGAGGGTAGCGCCAAGGGATTTGCCTTAGGAGGAACCTTTACCATGGATTCTATCGGATTCAATCCAGGGAATGGAATGTTTAACATGCCTTACGTTCTCATGCGCGTGACCCTGCAGGACGATGGGGTTGCAGGGTACTACCGACTTGAGTTTTACGAAGACCAAACCGATACCACCTGGGGACAGTACCCGATTTTTGCAGATTCTGACGATCCATTAGTACTTCAGCCTGCATTTGGTGGCGATTTCGGAGAGCGCATCGACTTTGACAACGCCCTCTTTTTGGGCCAAACGCGCAGTATCGAGGTCAAGGTCTTCAAGTGGGTTTCAGGAACTCCCACAAAGCTCAAAATTTCGAAGCTCGACGAGGCCACAGTGCAGTACGAGCGCTCACTACAGGCTGCACAGGGAGGCGGCGGTCCCTTCACCCAGCCCGTGCCCATCTTTAGCAATGTCGTGGGCGGAATCGGTCTCGTGGGTGGTCGAGGCCACCGCTGGATCCGCGAGTAGGTTTAGGCACACGAGTAATGAAAAAGCCGACCCTGTTTGGGTCGGCTTTTTTTATGAAGTAGCTACCGATGATTAGCCGAGCAAACTCTTCAGCCAGCCCATGAAGCCTTTGGGTGCGTCTCCTGCGGCAACGGCGTGTGAATGTGCTGCGGCCTTCTCTTCTTCGAGCTTTTTGAGCGTGCTAGGGCATACATAGGCGCTGGTCTCAAGGCCTGGAGTGTCCTTGATGGCTCCAAAGCCGCCGATTACGTCCACGAGATCGTGGATTCCGCGGCTCTTTAGGATTGAAGCGTAGATCATCGAACGGTAGCCGCCCGCACAGTGAATGTGCATCGTGCTGTCGGTGGGGAGCTCGTTGAACTTCAGATTCAGGTCGTCAAGCGCAATGTTTTTGGCTTGCGGAAGGTTTTGGGCCGTCCATTCGCCTTCTTTGCGGGCGTCGACAATGTTGAGATCAGGCTTCGCGGCAAGGCGCTTAGAAAGTTCGGTTGCCGTGATTCGAGTGACTGTATCGGTCGCTAGTCCGGCTTGACTCCACGTGGCGATTCCGCCCTCGAGGTAGCCCAGCACGCGGTCGTAGCCTACACGGGTCAAGCGGGTAATGACCTCATCTTCACGACCAGATTCGCACACGATCATCAGGGTCTGGTCGGTCGGAATCAGCGCGCCCACCCACGGAGCAAACTGGCCATCAATACCAATGTTGATGGATCCAGGGATATGACCTGCCGCGAAGTCGTCGGGCTTGCGTGTGTCGAGTACAAGTGCGTCCATTTCGCCCACCATGGCCTTGAAGGCGACGGGCTCAAACGCTTTAGATGCTTCGGCAAGCACTTCTTCGGCACCCGGAATGGCCTTTTTGTTCATGGCTACGTTCATCGGGAAGTAGGCGGGGGGCACGCCCAGTCCGTCGGTTACTTCTTTGATGAACTCTTCTCGGGTCATGTCGGCCCGAAGGGCGTAGTTGGTTTCGAGCTGCTCGGCGAGGGTTCCGACCGTCTCTTTGCTCATGTTCTTGCCGCAGGCCGAACCGGCTCCGTGGCCAGGGTAGACCGTGATTGACGGCGGAAGCGTCATGATCTTGGTGCGCAGTGAGTCAAACAGGATGCTCGCGAGATCCTCTTGGGTCATACTCGCGGCCTTTTGCGCTAGGTCAGGGCGGCCTACGTCACCCAAAAAGAGGGTGTCGCCCGAGAAGATGGCTATGTACTCGCCCGCTTCGTTGCGCAGGACGTAGCAGGTAGATTCCAAGGTATGGCCCGGGGTGTGTAGGACTTCGATGGTCACGTCGCCAACGTGTAAAACTTCACCGTCATTGGCAATGTGGGTCTCAAATTCAGGGTTGGCATTGGGTCCGTACACAATGGGCGCGCCGGTAGCCTTTGAAAGGGCTACGTGGCCCGACACGAAGTCTGCGTGAAAGTGAGTCTCGAGAATATACTTGATCTGAACGCCTAGGGCTTCAGCGCGGTCTAGGTAGGGCTTGGTTTCGCGCAAGGGGTCAATGACCACTGCTTCGCCGTTCGACGAGATAAAGTAGGCTCCTTGAGCCAAGCATCCGGTGTAAATCTGTTCTACGTTCATTGTGGGTTTCAAGTTACGCCAAGGCTGGTCTTACGATAAAAATTCTTTAGTTAAAATAAAGAGCCCCATGATCAGCACGAACCAGCCAAAAGCCTTCTGAAGCGGGCCTGATGCGATTCGCTTCGATAGTATGGTGCCTACAATCATTCCGAGTATGGCAATTCCCGTGACGATTAGGAGCAAGGTCCAATCCGCATCCATGTGGCCGAGGTCGCCCGTGAATCCGATCAGTGATTTGAACGCAATGATGGTGAGCGAAGTGCCCACGGCCACCTTCATTTCGAGGCCAGTTACCAGCACGAGGGCAGGGATAATTAAAAATCCGCCCCCTGCGCCCACAAGCCCGGTGAGGATGCCTACACCAGCACCTTCGGTTAGGACCAGGCCAACCTTGGCGGCAGGACTAAGCACTTTCTTTGCCGCGGTGGGGTCCGTGGCCTTGCGGCCTTTAATCATACCACGTGCGGCCCACACCATCAGGACGGCAAACAAGACCATGAGTGCAGTACCCTTGTCCAGGACGAATTCGCCTGAGGTCAAAATCGGGTCCGGAATGGCGGGCATGATTACCGAACGCGTGAAGTAGACCGCTGCAATAGAAGGGAGTCCAAACCAGAAGGCGGTTTTAAAGTCCACTTCACCTGCCCGCGCTTTAGGTAGAATGCTCGCAAGGGCCGTGGCGCCGACAATGAATAGTGAATAGGCCGTCGCATCAACGGTGTCGACCCCAAACAAGTAGACGAGAACCGGCAGCGTTAAAATCGATCCACCTCCGCCGAGAAGTCCCAGCGACAGACCAATAAGGAGGGATGCGAGGTACGCAATGAGGATCATGAGTGCAAAATTGAACTTTTTAATCTAGGTTTAAAGTGACTTCGGTCGCACGGGACGACCAAAGTTCCAATGACCATTTAAGCGATCTACATTTTGCCGCGAAGCATTTGGTTCCAGTAGAGGTAGGGCAATCCGTACTTCTTAAGAATCCACATGAGCCACGACTCTTTGGTGGTGTCTACAAAGGTGCTGATTAATGGATCGCTGTCGCGCACGTTGTCGTACTTAAATTCTGCGAGTAGCATTTTGCCGTATCCGGTCACCAGCGGACAGCTCGAGTAGCCTTGGTACTCAAGGGGTGAGGTGGTGTGCGCTTCAGCAGCCCGAATTTGTTCGACCACGACTGGAGCCTGCTTGCGAATGGCCGCACCCGTTTTAGCCGTCGGAAGTGCTGCGCTATCGCCGATTCCGTACACGTTCAGAAACTTAGGGTGGTTGAGTTTGTGGATGTTGACCTCAAGCCAACCTTTGTTTGGGCCTTCAGCCACGGCCAAGGGGCTTTCTTGAATAAACTTGGGCGCCGTTTGGGGCGGAGCCAAGTGCAGCATGTCGTACGGCATCACCATTTCGGTGTCTCCTTGGACTTCTTCGTGCAGCTTGACGTTTTTCTGCGTCATGCAGTCGTTGCCCGCCATCGCTGTGTTGTAGCGAAAGGTGATCTTCTTTGCCTTGCTGTCGATGCTTATCGGCGCGTAGAAGGGTTTAAACATGATGTTTCGACTTGCGATGATGTGGTTGAGTGTCTTTGCGAATTCTTTGACTCCAAAAATGACGCCCCCGGGTGCAGCAAAGACAACATTCGTCTTCTCACGAATTTCGTGCTTTCTGAAGTAGTGCTCAGCTAAGTACATGATCTTTTGGGGCGCACCGCCGCACTTGATGGGTGTCGCGGGCTGCGTAAACACGGCGTTTCCGCCTTTAAAATTCTTGAGAACGTTCCACGTCTTTTCGGGGTCGATGTAGTTGGAGCAGACGTACGGGGTCTCAAGGGCTTCAGCCAAACCTGGAAGCAAGTTCATGTCGTAAATCAAGCCAGGACTCAGGATGAGGTAGCGGTAGCCGTAGGCGGTTCCGCTTTCGGTGGTGACTTGATTGTGTTCGGGTTGAAGGCTGCCGATGCGCTCCTTGATCCACGTGGCGCCCTTGGGCATGTAGTTCGCTGTTTTGCGCTTGGTCGCGGCCATGTTGAAGGTTCCGGCGCCCACGAGCGTCCAGGCGGGTTGGTACCAGTGGTCTTCGCTGGGCTCAAAAACGGCCACGCTCAGCTTCGGAAGTTTGCGGCGAATTTGTGCTGCGGTCATGATTCCGCCGGTTCCGCCGCCGACGATAAGGATGTCAAATGTGTTCATGGTACGTGGATGTAAGGGTAGGTTAAACCTATACCTTTCGGTTTGAAACATTTGTGATTCAGATCACATTTGTGGCAATGCCGATTTAACCTCACCTTTGCATTCTATGGCGAATTTGCCGCGGAACTCCGCTGTTTTGGTGCTGGCATGGCCTGAGGTAACTGCTCGAGGCGAAGAGGGGATTATTAAGCTTCTTCGTTCCATAGGGGTCGTCAAAAACGTCAATATGATGGTGGGCCATGCGGCGATGATCGTCGCTGAAGGTTCATCGCTGCGCTACTATGATTTTGGCCGTTACATTACCCCGCGTCGAATGGGGCGTATTCGGTCTGCAGAGACCGATCCGGCGCTGACTTTTGCGACGGTTCCGCATTGGGACGCCAATGGCCGATTGGCCAACATTGAAGCCATTTGCCGCGAACTAGACGCCAAATCGGCAACCACCCATGGCGAAGGCTTACTTCAGTTAAGCGTGTACTACACCCCCGATGTGCACAAGGTCGAGGCCAAAGCACGCGAACTGCAGCATGGCGGACTCATTGGCTACCATGGACTCGACCCCAAGCAAACCAATTGCGCGCGGTTTGTGCAAACGTCACTTCTCGCGGGAATTGACCATGAACCAGCCCATTACTCGCGCTACAAGAGGCCGGTAACGTACACTGCGCCAACCCCGTACTTTAATGTGCTTGCCGCAGCCCAAGATGGCGAGCGCTACATGGAGTGGCGCAACGGGCACGCCGAATGGAAGCAGGCCCCCCTGATCAAAGCCTGGTGGGACGTAACCTCCAATATTTTTGCTTCGTTTAGCCGCAGCAAGACGGGACATTTGCACCGCGATGAGGTTGTGGGCAAGCTCGATGAGCCCTCGGTTCGGCCCCAAGGGGTTCCGCATGATTCGATCTATTTGGGCGGAATCGGTGAGGGCGCATGGTACCGCACGCAACCTGCAGCAGACCGCATCCTCGAAGGTGAGCGCCACACCTACTCCGGCGAACACGACTTTACCGGCCATTTTGAGGCCGAAGAAGCACTGGTGCGCCAAATTGGCCAATCTGAAGCGCGCCTCGTGCACGACAGCCACTTTGGCTGGCTCACCATTGAACAGAGTAACGGCTTGAAGCATCGGGCCTACCGTATAAAAAATGATTGAAGAACTACTTCTGGCAGGCTGCGACGAACGCATCGCAATTCGCACTGAGACCGGTGCCAACCAGTACCACCTGCACCCCATGAAGTATGAGGGCCTGCTGATGCGCGGGTCGTGCACCTGCGGAACCCTTAC
>JACCDK012171471.1_pt1 | contig 16828 bp, 11 predicted proteins | sample 7445871 | NCBI WGS metagenome assembly JACCDK01 (sample SAMN15323436, study PRJNA562643) | freshwater metagenome | isolation source: river surface water | place: USA:Blue River Watershed | collected 2017-08-15
CACATCACATGCATCGGCCCCACCTACACCAATCGCCACCATTCCTAAACCGCCAGCATTTACTGTATGTGAGTCAGTTCCAATCATCATTCCACCTGGGAATGCATAGTTTTCTAAGACCACTTGGTGGATAATACCTGCTCCTGGTTTCCAAAATCCAATCCCGTATTTATTCGATACTGAAGACAAGAATTCGTACACTTCTTTGTTTTGAGTATTTGCTGTAGCTAAATCTTTATCGGCACCTTCTTTTGCTTGAATTAAATGGTCGCAGTGTACGGTAGATGGCACAGCCACTTGCGGTCGACCAGCTTGCATAAATTGCAACAAAGCCATTTGAGCTGTTGCATCTTGCATCGCAACTCTGTCGGGCGCAAAATCAACATACGACTTGCCTCTTTCATATGCTGTAGTTGCTTGCCCATCCCATAAATGAGCATATAATATTTTTTCTGTTAAGGTTAAAGGTTTATGAACGACTTTTCTGGCAGCACTTACTTTTGCGTCAAGGTTGTCGTATACCTTTTTGATCATTTCTATATCAAAGGCCATTGTTATATTGATTTTTTTATTTTTTTCTGAGAAGCAGCGAATTTAAGAAAAAAAATGCATTTGCAGATTTACGCATTTGCATATTTGCACATTTATTTAATTGTATCAAATCTATATCCCTGATTCGTCCAGTATTCCAATGCTCTAGGCAATGCCATTTCTAGTCGTGGCAATGCTTTCAAGCTATCATGAAAAACTACAATGGAGCCGTTCTTACTATTTTTAACAACATTTTGATAACATTGTTCGTCGTTAATATGAAGATCGAAATCTCCAGAAAGTACGTCCCACATGATTATCTTGTTAGATGGAAACTGTTTGTGGTATTCCTTAATTTGTTTTCGAGTTATTCTGCCGTACGGCGGTCGGTATAAGGTACTCTCAACAAATTGATTGCATTGATGTATGTTGTGCAAATAATCCTTTGTATTTGTCTTCCAGCCATTTAAGTGATTATAGGTGTGATTTCCTACTTGGTGTCCTTCATCTATTACTTGTTTATAAATGGAGGGGTGTTTTCTTACATTGTCGCCAATGCAAAAAAAGGTAGCTTTGGCATTGTATTTTCTTAAGCAATCCAATACATATGGTGTAACTTCAGGAATCGGACCGTCGTCGAAAGTTAAGTGCAATACTTTCTGCTTCGTTTTTATTTCCCAAGTTAAAGAAGGGTAAATCAATTTGAAGAAACTTGGGTTTTTAACTAAATACATGAATTATAAAAAAAATATTACTGTAACAACGCTGTTTCAATACCTTGCGTGCACGAAATTAACATATTTTTACGAGGATAAAATTATAATAATATGAGATTATTTTTCTCTTTGCTTTTCATCAGTATGGGCTTCGCTGAAGCCAGTGGGCAGGTATGGACGCTTGATAAATGCGTGAGTTATGCCATGGAGAATAACTTAAATTTGAAACAATCGAAATTGAATGTCGATTTAGCCGAGGTAAATAAGATGGATGGAAGATATGCCATGTATCCTAATTTAAATGGATCTTCCTCACGAGCGCATTCTTACGGTCGTGCGATTAACCCTTTAACGAACTCTTACGTTTCGCAAGACATCATTTCCATTAATTTGAATGCAAGTTCGAATGTTACCGTTTTCAATGGTTTTAACAGGATCAATAATTATAAAAGCACCGTTCAATCATTAGAAGCAGAGAAATTGAACTTGGAGAAAAGCAGGAACGACATTGCGCTCATGGTAATCAATGCTTATTTGAACGTACTTTATAATCAAGATTTATTACGAGTAGCTAATGAACAGTTAGAGGTAACCAAAGCACAATTAGACAGAGCGCAAAAAAATGCCGCAGTTGGGAATGCTACCGAAGGTGATGTGTTAAACATAAAATCGCAAGTAGCTACCGATGAGCTGAATGTGACTACGTCTCAAAATAATTTAGATTTAGCGCGATTGGATTTAATTCAATTGCTCGACAGAGACCCTGCTGAAAGATTTGAGGTTGAGCGACCTCAAAATATTGATAAATATTTGGTGGTAAGCACTTCAGCAACTTTGCCGGAGGTTTATGGTAAAGCAGAGTCGAATTTGCCTGATATAAAATTGCTCGAATACCGTTATAATGCGGCAAAATATAGTTTAGCGGCAGCCAAGGGTAGTTTATACCCTCGTTTAAATTTAGGGGCAGGTTTAGGCTCCGATTATGCCGACTTAAACCCAATGTCATTTAGTAAACAAATTGATGTAAACTTCTCGCAATTCTGGCAATTTCAATTATCAATTCCAATTTTCAACGCTTTTAGTGCAAGGAATAATGTAAAAAGAGCGAGCATAAACATGGCCAGCGCAAACATCAATTTACAACAAGCAAAACTTACCTTGAGCAAAACCGTTCAACAAGCCATTTCTGATGTGCGAGCCGCAAGTAAAAAATACGAGTCGACCACTAAAAATAATCAATCGTTGAGGGAGGCTTTTAAATACAGTCAGCAACGTTTTGATGTAGGCTTGTTAAATGCGGTAGATTATGGAATTGCAAAGCAAAACCTCGCTAAATCGGATGCTGATGTTGTGCAAGCGAAGTATGAATTATTGTTAAGAGCGAAATTGCTCGATTTTTACAATGGAAATCCTTTAACTTTTTAATACTTTTATCAAAAAATTGAATGATGGCGAATAAAAGGAAACCCTTAGTTATTTACGGGGGTATTGCGTTAGTAGTATTGTTAGTGATTTTAGTAGCTGGTAAAAAAGCGGGATGGTTTGGTGCCGATAATTTAGAGCAAGTGAGTGTTGATAAAGCTAGCCTTAGAACCATTGTAGAAACAGTCTCTGCTTCTGGTAAAATACAACCGGAGGTGGAAGTTAAAATTTCTCCCGATGTGTCTGGTGAAATCATTGCCCTGTACGTGAAAGAAGGTGACAAAGTTAAGAAAGGACAGCTATTGGTTAAGATTCGCCCTGATGTTTATGAATCGTACCTCGACCGAGCGACGGCAAGTTTAAATAATAGCAAAGCAAATTTAGCAAACTCAGAAGCACGATTTGTGCAAGCAGAGCAAGCTTACAAGCGCAATACAAAGTTACATAACGATAAAGTTATTTCAGATGCCGACTATGAACAAATTAAAAGTGCATACATGGTTGCCAAAGCAGATGTAGAAGCGGCTCGTTTTAACATAAAAAGTGCAGAAGCATCGGTAAAAGAAGCAAAAGACAATTTATTTAAAACGACCATTTTCGCTCCGGTAGACGGCACAGTTTCGAAGTTAAATGTGGAAGAAGGTGAGCGTGTGGTAGGAACAACTCAAATGAGCGGTACCGAAATGATGCGCATTGCCAATTTAAATTCGATGGAAGTAAATGTGGATGTGAACGAGAACGATATTAATCGTTTAAGTTTAGGAGATACTGCGACCATTGAAATCGATGCCTTTATCGATAAAAAATTCAAAGGCATTGTTTCGGAAATTGCGAACTCTGCGAACGTAGTAGGTAGCAGTGCCGATCAAGTAACAAACTTCAGTGTAAAAATTAGGGTGTTACCCGAATCGTATGCCGATTTAGTAAAAGATAAAAATCAAGTTTCGCCATTCCGACCGGGGCTTTCGGCAACAGTTGACATCCAAACAGAAAAAATAATGAATGTTTTAACGGTTCCAATTCAATCGGTTACTACCCGCGATGATACAACTGACATGGATAAATCGCCTGCATTAAAAATGGCAAAGAAGAAAGAGGAGAATAGTAAAGAGAAACAAAAAGTTGAGAGTACCGATTTTTTTGAATTTGTTTTTGTAGTAGAGTCAGGTAAAGTGAAAATGCAATTAGTAAAAACAGGCATTCAGGATGATCAATACATTCAAATCTTATCAGGCCTAAAAGAAGGGCAGGAAGTAGTGAGTGCTCCTTATTTAGCCATTTCTAAAAAACTTAAAAACGGTTCGTTAGTGAAGGTGGTGAAAGAAGAGGAGCTCTTTGTAGACGAAAAGAAGAAGTAGTTTCTTAGTGCACATATTTTATATATTTGCCCAAACTATTATCTTTAGTGATGCAAAACTTATCCGAGTGCACTAGAATTGCCGTTATTGGGGGTGGAAGCTGGGCTACCGCAATTGTAAAAATGTTATGCGATGCGAAGCATGAGGTTCGTTGGTGGATGCGCGATGAACGTGCCATTGAAAACATTGTTAAATATGGACATAATTTAAATTATCTTCGCTCTGCCGAAGTAAACCTTAAACCCGAAAACATCAGTTCAAACCTTACTGATATTATTGAAAATGCCGAATGCCTTATTTTTGCGGTACCTGCAGCTTTCTTACATCATACCTTACAGTCGATAGACCCATCTGTATTTAAAAATAAATACATCGTTTCTGCCATTAAAGGAATTGTGCCCGAATTTAATTACATTATTGGCGATTACTTTAGAGAAGTATATCAAGTGCCAGTTGAGCAAATATTAGTCATTAGTGGTCCTTGTCATGCCGAAGAAGTTGCTTTGGAGAAATTATCATACCTTACCATTGCATGTGAAGACCAGGAGAATGCCCAAAGTTTTGCTAATTTCTTGACCACTCGATATATAAAAACAACCATCAGCGATGATATTTATGGTACTGAATATGCCGCTGTATTAAAAAATATCTATGCCATTGCCTCTGGTATTTGTCATGGCTTAAATTATGGCGACAATTTCCAATCGGTATTAATTTCCAATGCCATTCGCGAAATGGAAACGTTTTTGGCGGCAGTACATCCCATCAATCGAGATATTAAAGAGTCGGCTTACCTTGGCGACTTACTGGTAACAGCTTATTCGCAGTTTAGTAGAAACAGAACCTTCGGAAACATGATTGGTAAAGGTTATTCTGTCAAATCAGCCCAATTCGAAATGGGCATGATCGCTGAGGGATATTATGCTGTAAAGTGTATCCACGCGATAAATAAAGCTCATAAAGTAAATATTCCTATTTGTAGAGCAGTTTATGGGATACTTTACGAAAATATCTCTCCATTAATTGAAATTAAGCTTCTTGCGGATAAGCTAAATTAGCTCGATATCCACACCAATTGTTTACATTTCTCTAATAAACAAGCGAAAAATTATTTCTACATTTGCTAGCTATTTTGCTTGATAAAATGAGTTTAACTAAAAAGCTACTATTTTCTTTGTTTTTATGGGTTCTAGTGCAATCCAATGCGCTGTCGCAGGACACGATCAGAGTAATGCATTATAACTTACTGCGTTACGGGCAATCGGGGCAAGAGCCAGCAATAAAAAATCCTCTATTAAGCACTATCCTCAATTATGTTCAACCTGATATTGTTGGGGTTAACGAATTGAATACTTCTGCCGATTATGCTCAAACTATATTATCAAGTGTTTTTAATATTAATGGAGTTGCGTATTGGAAGAAAGGGAAGTTATCATTGGCCGGACAAGATAAATCGCTCGCTAACAATGTTTTTTATAATTCCGAAAAATTCACTTTGTTGAAACAAGATACCGTTGGTACAATTCAGCGAGAAATTACTGCGTATAATTTTATGTATAACGATAGTAATTTGATAATAACTAAAGACACTATTTTCTTCACTGTTGTTGTACTTCACTTTAAAGCAGGCAACACTTCATCCGATGCTGGCATAAGAGGAAACGAAGCAACAGCCATAGTAAACTACATCAATAACTTGCCCAAAGCTAAAAACATCATCGTGATGGGTGATTACAACGTATATACCAACACGGAAGCGGGTTTTAGCAATTTAGTATTAAATACTAATGCTCAAAATAAATTAAACGATCCGATCAATAGATTAGGTAATTGGAATAATAATGCAGCTTTTGCCGATATACATACACAATCAACACATACCACTCAAACAGGAGGCTTCTCGAGTGGTGGTATGGACGATCGTTTCGACATCATGTTATGTACTAGGTCGCTTATTGGCGATTCTCTAAAAATGAGAATTTTGCCAAGTACTTATAAAGCGGTTGGAAACGATGGGCTTCGTTTCAATTCAACAATTAATGGAAGTCCAACCAATACCTCTGTGCCAAGCGATGTGTTAAACGCTTTGTATAATATGAGCGACCATATTCCAATTCGTGCAGATTTTGTATTGAGCCCTTCAAAGCCTTTACCACAAGGAGTTTCCAAGGAGTATAAAAAACTAGAAAGCCAAGTGATCATTGAAAATCCAATCATGAACACGTTGAATATTCACGTATCAGCTGATGCATTAACTAAAAAATTAAGCTTCGAGCTTTACGATATACACGCAAAAAAAATCACTTCGTTTGAGCATCTATTTAACGATAATGATTTTGCATATACTTTACCCTACGAGTTAGAGAATGGAGTGTATGTTTTGAAAATAAAGAATGAACAAGGCTGGGTAATTCAACGTAAATTATTGAAGAAATAACATGATGATTCATCAGAAGAAAATATTAATATGGATGTTTACCGCATTAGGTTTAATTAGTGCAGTAAAAGTAAATGCTCAAGCTTCCTTTGAAGAACGCCAAACAACGGCAGGCAATATTCGCATGACCGTAAATAATTTAGGGATGATTGGCAACGCCTTTCGTGGTTCATACAATGTGCTGAGATATGCATCGTGTGAATTTCCTAAAGGATCGGGTGTAGAACATTTGTTTCAAGGTGGTTTATGGATAGGAGCTTACATTAATGGTTCGCAAGTAGCAGTAAGTACAGGTGCGATCGACGATGCTTCGGGATACACCACAGGTAAATCAAACTTCGAATTTTCGGCAGCAGTGGGTTCTGGTTTAGCAGAACGTTCGAGTTTAATAGATAACCCTCTTTATAAAACAAATGCGATTTCACATCAAGATTTTGTTTCTGATTTTACGGATAAAAATACCGTTGTGCCAGGAACAAATATTGTCATCAACAATCACTTGTTTCCATTAGGTGCCGATGTGCATTTCGAGTCATACAACTACAATTTTAATTTTGCGAATTACTTCGTGATATTAAATTATGTAATCACAAACAACAGCACCAATACTTGGGATTCAGTATATGTAGGATATTGGAAAGATGGTGTGGTTAGAAACATAAACTTAACTGTCCCTGCTGGCAGCGCCTTCTTTAACAAAGGTGGAAATGGTTACTTAGACTCATTGTTTATTGCCTATGAATTTGATGCTGCAGGCGACTTAGGGTTTACAGAAAGCTACGTAGGATTAAAATATTTAGGAGCCGTTGATAAATTTGGTTTAGCGCACCCATTAGTTCGAAATAATTTTAAAGTACATTACAATGCATGGCAATTTAATAATACCGCCGACCCTCTTTACTTCTCACCAAGCGATGATAATCAGAAATATGGCAAGATGACTGCTGGTTTGAACTTTCGCCCCGATTGGGAAACCTTAATTCGTCCGTCTTTGCGTCAAGCCAATAATAGATCTCATTTAATGTCGGCTGGTCCATTTGTGCGTGTAGCACCAGGTGAGAGTATTAATGTTTCGTTCTCATTAGTATGTGCTAAAAAAGTAGAAGATGGAAATCCAAACAGCGCCGATAATGATGTACAAAAAGGCGTATTAGTACAGAATTCGTTGTTTGCTCAAACTGCCTATAATGGTGAAGATGCTAACTTTAATGGTATTCTAGAGCCAGGAGAAGATAGAGACGGTGATGGGAAAATAACACGATTTGTATTGCCGTCGCCACCAAACATTCCTCGAACAAAAATTATTGCTTCCGAAAATAAAATTGAATTATACTGGTCGAACAATTCAGAATCATCGGTAGATCCTATTTCTAAGAAAAAAGATTTCGAAGGGTATAGAATTTATAAATCTACCTTAGGTTTCGATGTAAAGGAAACGCAAGATATTGCCAGCTCATTAAAATTAATTTCGGAGTACGACAGAAATGATAATAAATTATTTAATAACACCTCCTTCGGAGAAATTGTGTTGTCCGATTCAGTAACCTTTGGTGAAATAAGCAATGCAGGTGATACCATTTATTATCACTATAAATATACCTTCGAAAACATACAAAATGGATGGCAACATGCCATTGCAGTAACATCCTTTGATCAAGGCGATGAAATAAATAATCTTCAATCTCTTGAGTCGAGTGCATTGCCAAACATGAAACGAGTGTTTGCAGGAACGAAGGGTAATGATGATTTCAAGAATGGGGACCCGTTTGTGTATCCAAATCCATACTATGGGGTGGCTGCTTGGGAAGGCTTAAGCACCAATCCAGAAGATAAAAAAATATATTTTGCAAATTTACCTAGCGATTGCCAAGTGCGAATTTATACGGTGGCAGGCGATTTAGTGGATGAATTTGAGCATAATGATTCATACAATGGTAGCGACATACGTTGGACTAGTACATACTCAGATCCAACGGGTACAGTATTTGCGGGTGGTGAACATGCATGGGATTTATTATCGAAAGACAATCAGATTATTGCCAGAGGAACGTACTTGTTTTCGGTACGCGATAATAAAACAGGTAAAATTTATAAGGGAAAATTTGCATTAATTAAATAGGAAAAAATAAAATAAAAAAATAAAATGAACAAAAAACTACTTTCATTAACAGTCTTCTTCTTCGTGAGTATTGCAGCATTTGCTCAATATCCATTAAAAACGATACAAGAAGTACAATTTGTTTCTCAGCAAAATTTAGCTGCAGGAAACGACGCATCCGCATTCGGTTTAACCGATACCATTCGCATTAGAGGTGTGGTGGTAATGGATGCAGGTTTATCAACCATCGTTGGTGGTAAACAAGTATGGATTCAAACCAATGATGGAACACCATTTTCAGGTATTGATGTTTACCAACCGTTCCCAAGCACAGGTGGCGATGGCGGTACTGGAATTTTAACCTTAGTAGAAGGCGACTCTGTTGAAATTGTTGGTCACGTGGAAGAATTTAATGGAGAAACAGAATTTGTGCCAAACAACACTAACCCAGCAACACCAATTCAACTTTTGGGTAGTGGGATTACCGTTAAGTCGAAATTAGTTAACATTTCTGATTTGAACGATGTGAATAGAAATAACATCATGACTACAGGTGAGCAATGGGAAGGAATGTTTGTTGAAGTTCGAAATGTTACGGTTTCATCAGTCGATTATTTCTCTAACGGTGCTCGTGTGAGTTTTAACGTAATTGATGCACAGGGAAACAAAATGAACGTATCAGATCGTTTTAAAAATTTCCGTTTACCCGCAACAGGTGGAACATTTGTTCCTCCAGTAGTTGGCGACTTTGCCTTATCAATTAAGGGCGTATTGTTACATTCTAAAAATAACCGTGGCTACGAATTACATCCAATAAAACCAAGCGATGTGGTTTGGGGTGCTGCTGCTCCTGCGATCTCAGCAATTTCAAGAAATGTAAGCGTTCCAAATAACAATGATATAGTTACGATTTCTGCAAATATTACCGACTTAGATGGTGTAGCGTCTGCTAAATTATACTATGCTGTGGGTGCAACCAGTCAAAACTATATCAGCGTAAACATGACTGCCAATGGTAGTTCTTATACTGCACAAATTCCAGCACAAGCAGATGGTTCAATGGTAAAGTTCTTTATTGAAGCTACTGATAATGCAAGCCCTGCAATGACTAGCCGTATTCCAAATGTTCCTGCAGAGGATCCAAGATTCTATGTTGTTAGAAATGCTGGCTTAACTATTTACGATTTACAATATACTCCTTTCCGTTCAGGTAACTCTGGTTTCGTAGAACAAACAGTTACTGTTACAGGCGTGGTTACTTCATCTAAAGATGATTTAGGATATGTGCATATTCAACAAGAAAACCAACCTACATACGCAGGTATTGCAGTAGCTAATGGAACAGGTATTGCCGATGTAGTAACTGGCGACAAAGTAGTAGTTACTGGAGTTGTAAAAGAATACTTTGGTTTAACTCGTATCGAGAACACTACCTCTATATTGAAAATCGGATCAGCAACCATCGCAGCTACTTCGGTTAATATCGATTCGTTTAGAGTGGCGAGTCCTACGGCAACCGAGCCTTACGAAAGTATGTTGGTGAAGTTCGAAAATGGTTCTAATCCAATTTACATTAACAACACTAACGCCGATGCTCCTAGCAATTTCGCAGAGTACAGAGTAGCAAGAGATACTTTAGATCCAGGTGCTGGTTGCCGCGTATTAGCAGGTCGTCAAACAAACTCAGTATTCTCATCAAAGAATGTATCGTATGTGAACGATAGTGTTTGGGTTCCTAATACTGGCTTGCCAATCATTATTGTTAAAAAAGGAGATAACATGGCCTCTTTAACGGGTATCATGACTTATGGTTTCAGTAATTATAAAATATTACCTCGTAATAATGCCGATTTCCAAGCGTATCAATCGGTTAGTGGTATCGTTTCTACTTTTGTGAATCAAGGGAAAGCGTTGGTGTATCCAAACCCTACCAGTGAGATCATGAACTTAGATTACATCATGCCAGTGAAATCATCAGATTTAACTTTGTCAATCTATGATATCTTTGGACGTGAGTTAAACAAAGTAACCTTAGACGGTACCATGGGTACGGCGTCTGTCAATGTTTCAGATTACGCACAAGGTACTTACATCTACAGCATCTCATCTGCATCAGCAGGAGTGTTGAACAATGGACGCTTCGTTGTAACGAAATAGTATTTAGTCGCTATAAAAAGAGCTTCTTCAGAAATGGAGAAGCTCTTTTTATATGCTAGTGTGCTAATATGCTAATTTGTAATCATTTTGTTTATTTTTACATAACTCATAACTCACAACTCATGAAGCCGGCCCTAATACTATTTGCCATGCTAGTTCTCTTCTCTTGCAAGAAGGACCCCTACATTGCTGAGGGCGCTTATATTAATCCCCCCAAAGACACGATCAACTTCGCTTACCGTGTTTCCGATTTATATTATTTAGATAGTAACGCTAATCAAACTCGGTTTCAGTTTTTACTCGATACTGGCATCGGGTATTTTTGGAGAGAGATTCTCATTAAATACGACGAAACAAATAAAACCAAACAATACACTCCTGAGTATACCGATGGTAGGTTAACAAGATTAGTGGATATGTCGTCGGAAATAGAAGATATTGATATTCGATATGTTCAATTAAATAATGGACGTAGAGTGATATCTACAATTTTGTATAAACGCGAACAGAACCCGGTGGCTTTACAATTTTTATATGAAAACGATACTTCGAAAATACAACAGATCATTAAACGAAAATTGAATTTAAATGGTGATTTGGGGATAATAGAGGAAAGCATTGAATACTGCCCTGATGTAAATCTAGGAGCTTGTTCAGATTCTACTACGAATCTTCATTATCAATATTCTGGCGATGCAAACAGCTTGAACTATTGTAATGAATTGCTGCCTTTTATTTTTCTGTTAAGTAAGCCAAATTTCAAAACCTTAGGCGAAATCAGTCCCTTTTTTCCTTATATCTTTAGCAAAAAATTACCCCAATCAGCAACTAAAAACCAACAAGGAAGCTATCAATATGGCTTGTATAAAAATGAACCCACTTTTTTATACTTCAAAAGCCTAAATTCACTACGTCCTGAAGGCTTTCAGTTCAGCATGAGAATTTACTAAGAATTAAGCCTTAATATTTTTTTTCTCCTTAAATTTCAAGTATTTTAGCTCGATTTATTTTTATGATAAAAAGCCTTAATTTGAGCCCTAGAACACTCTTAGTTGTTCTGCTTTTTACTTTACTTTTTTCATGTAAGAAAGAAGGAGAGTTGAAACCCAATACTGAACCCGATACAAAACTATTTTTATCGAGCATCAACCGTACAGGAGCCGATCGATTAAACGCGGTGGTGAAAATCAGTTGGTCGGCCGACGATAAAGACGGTTACATTGTTGGATACGAAATTTCATTCGACAACATAAACTGGGAATATACCACCGAGCAAGACTCAACCTTCCGATTTTCTTTAAACGCAGGAACGGATACTACGGACATCAATTTTTATGTTCGCTCCATTGATAACGACGGTAATATTGATAAAACACCGGCATTTTTAAAAATTCCCATTAAAAATACTTCGCCAACCATTGCGCTCGATCGTAATTATATAAAAGGCGACTCAGTGTACTCGGTATTCTCCATTTTCTGGACCGCAAACGATTTAGATGGTTCGGCCACTTTAGATTCGGTGTACGTAAAAATTAATAATGGTAATTGGTTTGCCATTTCAAAAAACTTCAACTTCGCGAGTTTTGTTACCGACAATCCAGAAGTAAATGGTAACTCAACCGCAACTGTTTATGCTGGCAACAACTCGATCAACCTAAACAGAAAAATAAATGGCCTAAACGTTGGGGGTACCAATAAAATATACATCAAGGTAAAAGATTTATCGGGTGCCGAAAGTTTAGTAGATTCATTAAATCCATTCATCTTAAGGAGAAAAACATCCGACCTTTTAGTGCTCGATGCATTTAATATTGCTACAACACCGAACGCTGATGTTGTGTACAGCGCAGCGTTGTCGGCAGCTTATGGTGCTTATGATTACTACGATTTCTATCGTCAGGCAAATGCCTATTTCCCGAAATTGTGGCGACCAACATTTTTGTTGACGATGAAATTGTACGATAAAATTTTTATTTATTCTGATAATAATTCACCGATTGCTCCAGGCTTTATGTTGCTTGAAGATGGTTCAGCTGCTTTTCAAGATTACTTAAATCAAGGTGGTAAATTATTAATCATAACAGATGTAAATAATAATGCAAATACTGGTGCTTTCTCTAAAACATCGAGTTTATTCCAGTTCACCCCAGCCGACAGTTTCCAAACATTTTTTGCAGCGAATCAAAAAGCTTCTTTGCCAGTAGATTCAATGTTAATGCCCGACGCAATAAACGCGGTAGGTTATCCAAAATTAAAAGTAAGCAACTTTGCCGATGCCGTCGATCCTTTCTTTGCCAAGTCGAGTGCTTTGCCAGTATATAAAGCACAAATAAGAAGAACGAACGGTGTAACCAACACTCGCATCATGTGTGCTAAAACTTTAAATGTGAGCAGTCAAACCAATCAAATATTTTTCAGTATGGATTTATTCAAACTTCAAGGCGATGGCGATGGTAATGGTCAACAAGATGAGTTGAAAAAATTCTTTGATAAAGTATTAAATGATGAATTTGATTGGTAATTAGTAAAATTAAACACAGAGACACAGAGTACACAGAGAAACTTACGTTGTACTAATTAAGTTTCTGTGCAAGAGAAAAAACTCCAAAGCGGAGGCTTATTAAGAACATAAAGAAATAAACGCGGTGTTCTCTGTGCCTCTGTGTAAAGGAAAAAAATAAAAAGGAGAGAAATGTGATGGAGATGAATGAATTAACAAAATTAGTAATTGGTGCTTCAATAGAAGTACATAAACACTTAGGACCTGGTTTATTAGAATCGGTTTACCAAGAGTGTTTGGTTAAAGAGTTGCGGAGTATGAATATACTCTGTAAAGAAAATGTCCCTGTAAAGGTTGTTTATAAGGGAGAAGAGTTGGAGAAGGTTTTTTATGTTGATGTTTTAGTTGAAAATTGTTTGATAATTGAATTGAAAGCAATTGAGTATGTATTGCCAGTTCACAAATCGCAATTGTTAACTTATCTGAAATTATCAAATATAAAAACTGGATTATTAATCAACTTTAATGTTAGTGTTTTGAAAGATGGATTATCAAGACTGGCTAATTAACCATTATTGTTATTAAGGGAAAAGCCTAAACACAGAGACACAGAGTACACAGAGAAACTTATGTTGTGCTAATTAAGTTTCTGTGCACGAGAAAAAACTCTAAAGCGGAGGCTTATAAAGAACATAAGAAACAAACTCAGTGTTCTCTGTGCCTCTGTGTAAAGGAATAAATTAAACTATAAAACTCTTAAAAGAGAAAAATTATATGAAGAAACTTTTACTTGCTATTATCATCCTCGCTGTCGCCCTGCAAACCCATGCACAAAACGGTAGCATCAAAGGAAAGGTAATCGATAAAAAAACCAAAGAGCCCATTATTGGTGCAACCGTAACCGTGGTGGGAACTTATTTTGCCGTACCTACTGATTTTAATGGTAATTATAGCATCACTAATATAAAACCTGGTGAGTATACTCTTAAAGTTGCTTATTTAGGTTACAAAGAATTATTATACAACGGAGTGAAGGTGAATGGAACAGGAGCGACTACGCTTAACTTATCCCTTTCTGAGGTGAGTACTGAGATTGGAGTGGTAGAAGTACTCGGACAAAAAACCATCATCGATTTAGAATCTGGTAAATCAAGCAGTAAAGTTACGGCCGATGATATCAAAGACATGAGTGTTAAAGATGTTCAATCGATTGTTGCTAACCAAGCCGGTGTAAGTCAGAACCCAGATGGTTTGCAAATTCGTGGTGGCCGTGTATACGAAACTCAATACTTAGTGGATGGGATAAACGCACAAGACCCTTTAGCCGGAACAGGATTTGGGGTGGAAATTGCAGCCAACGCTATTAACGATATTGAAGTTATTACCGGTGGGGTAGGTGCAGAGTACGGTGAAGGAACATCGGGTGTGGTACTAACAAGAATACGAGAAGGTTCCGATCGATATAGATTTGGTGGCGCATATTTCAGAGATAACTTAGGATTTAATGAACGTTCGCAATGGAATACCGATATGTTAAGTCTTTCATTAAGTGGTCCGATTCCAGGAACAAAAAAGAAAGTAACATTCTTCACGAGTTTTAACATGGAACTCACCGACGAATTTTTTAAAACGCCTGCAAAACAATTGCACTCATCATTACTACCTAACAACGATTCTTTGTTAGCTCCTCGTGAAGACAACAAATGGTCGAATACTTTAAAGATTACTTATAATATTAAACCGGGAAAAAAATTATCAATCTCAAATCAGAATTCATTAAACATCAATCAAAATACTCGTTCGTTACAAATTATTGGTAACAACGCCATTGTTACGCCAGGATACCAATACTTGTTCAGCTTGAACATGGATAATGCAACCACTTACACACATAAGTCGAACTTAACCATTATCCAATACTTAAACCTATTCAACCCTAAATTGTCGATGGATGTTTCCTTCGCTCGTTTGTTTACCAACTTAAGAGCCGATGCCAATGGTCGTCCTTTCCGCCCATCTACCATCGACCAAATTTACGATCCTCAATCTATAGTTTCCGATCCTGTAACGATATACAATCCGAATGACTCGGTAATTTTTGTGAACCCAGGTCCTGGTTTGTATAACAATGGTGGTGTGTCTACGTTATGGCACGATCACTACGCTATTGAAAACACATTCAAACTGAAGTTTAATTTCACGCCTAACAAATCAAATTTTGTAAGTTTTGGTATTGAGCATAAAGAGCAAGAATACCAGTGGGTCGATGTAACACGCCCATGGATTGGAGCTCCAATTATTATCGACGATACAACTACTACTGCATCGAGCAGCATCGGTCAGAGTAACGATATCTGGAAAGTAAAACCTGCAACAGGTGGAATCTTTGTTCAAGACGAATTACGCTATAAAGGAATTATTGTAAACCTTGGTTTACGTTTGAATTATTGGGCACCTGGTAAGTTTGTGGATAATGCAGTGGAAGATCCGGCAGCCCCAGTAATTACTCCTATTCGTGAAAGTTATATCAATAACTCTACCGATATTTTTGGTCGACGTTTTAAATTCAGACTATTGCCTAAGTTAAGAGTTTCCTTCCCTGTGTCGGAGAACAATGTCTTGTATTTTAATTACGGCCATTTAAGTCGTTTGCCACACCCTCGTTTTGTGTATGCCGGCTTAGATCCTGTATACCAAAATCGTTCCTTCTTATCAAACTTAGGAAATCCTGATTTGAATCCAGAAGTGACCGTATCATACGAAGTGGGGATTAAAACACAAGTAACTTCTAATTTTGCTATTACAGCTACCGCATTCTATAATGACAAGTTCGATTACATCGTAAGCCGTAGAATTATAGTGAGAGATCAAACGGGTCGTTTCGTTGAAAAGAATTTTAGCATCAACCAAGATTATGCACGTATTCGTGGTTTCGAAATCACTTTGAACCGCCGTATTAAAAAATATTTATCAGCAAGTTTCAGTGCTGCTTATCAAATTGCAACGGGTAAATCGAACTCAGCACAAGAATCGCAATTGCAAATTTTACAACAAGGTGCGGTGTCGCCAACAGTAGAACAATACTTAGCTTGGGACCGCCCACTCGATTTAAAATTATTAGTCATTTTCAAACCCGACACATCGTTTAGAATTGGAAGAGTAAGCTTCGATAAGTTTAGGGTATTCTTTACTTCTACCTATAAATCAGGTTTACGTTATACACCGTATTTCCAAAATGGAACTGCACCTACCGGTCGCCCAATTTATGAAGCCGATGAAAAGAATCCATTCTCTGAAATTGGTAGTCCATGGTGGAATACCGACATCAGAATTACACGAGATGTGAAAATTAAGAAAGATCAATTATTGAGTTTCAGTTTTGAAGTAAAAAATTTATTCAACAATAAAAATGCTGCCATCATAAATCCTGTTACAGGAAAAGCGTATGAGTTAGGCGATCAATTACCAAATGGATTCCGCGATCCAAATTATCCGGATCCTCAAGATAATGGAGCGCCACCATTTAACCCCGCACGTTTCCTTGCACCTAGGCAAATGATGTTGGGATTGAGTTGGCAGTTTTAATCGTATGCTCGTGTGCTCGTATGC
>JACCDK010166590.1_pt1 | contig 16824 bp, 13 predicted proteins | sample 7445871 | NCBI WGS metagenome assembly JACCDK01 (sample SAMN15323436, study PRJNA562643) | freshwater metagenome | isolation source: river surface water | place: USA:Blue River Watershed | collected 2017-08-15
CGAGAGAGCAAGCATTAAATTTAGTAAAGATGTATGATAATTCGTACCCCACTGATTTAATTGATACGTATTTAGATTATTATAAAATGACGAAGGAAGAGTTTGATGCTGTTCTTGATAAATATGCCAATAAAGAATTATTTGAAAAAATTGACGGTATTTGGCAGCCAAAGTACACACCTGGAGAAGATTTTGAAATATGAAACTAGTTATTGTTGACTATGGTATGGGAAACATACGTTCTATTGTTACTACACTAAATTATTTAAATGTAAACGATATTACTGTTTCTGATAGTTTACAAGATTTTGAGAAAGCCGATAAAATTATTTTACCAGGAGTTGGAAATTTTGGTAAAGCAATTAGTCAAATTCGATCAAAACAAATAGATAAGTATTTAGATGAAGCAGTATTGTCGAGTGGTAAGCCATTATTAGGAATATGCTTAGGTATGCAATTATTAGGAATGTCGAGTTCTGAGCATGGTGAAAATAGAGGCTTAGGTTATGTAAATGGAGTAGTAACTAAATTCGATAACACCCTTGTTAAAGTTCCACATGTAGGTTTTAATCAAGTTAATACAAATAATAATAGCAAATTATTTGATGGGATTTCTGATGATGCCGACTTTTATTTTACTCATAGTTATAGGATGCATTCTGAAGAAAATATAAATCAAAGTTTATGTAATTATCAAAATGATTTTGTGGCAGCATTTGAAGTAGGAAATTTATGCGGGGTTCAATTTCATCCAGAACTTAGTCAATTTAATGGTTTGAGATTGTTGAAAAATTTTATAAATAATTTTTAATGTTACGAAAGAGAATAATTTTTGCACTTATCTATTCTGATGGGAATTTTATGCAAAGCAGAAATTTTCGCTTGCAAAAGGTTGGAAATTTAAATTGGCTTGAAAAAAATTATAAGTTTCAAAACATCTCATTTGCGCTGGATGAACTCATTGTATTGAATGCAACCAAAGCAGGTAAGGATATCGCTCAATTTGCCGACACGGTTAGCAAACTAGTGAACGATGTATTCATTCCTATTGCTGCTGGTGGTGGAATTAAAACAATGGAAGACGCTGAGTTATTATTTAAAAGCGGTGCCGACAAAATCATTTTAAATTCCTTATTAGTTGAGCATCCAGAAATGGTTAAAGAACTTATCAAAAATTATGGTAGTCAAAGTGTAGTGGCTTGTATCGATTGCAAAACAAATGGTGATTCTTACGACATTTTTATTAATGATGGGAATACTAAAATTGATTTTTCAATTCAAGGATATATAAAGTATTTGGAAGTGTTAGGGGTGGGAGAGATTTATTTGAATTCAATTGATAAAGATGGGACTGGTTTTGGTTATGATCAAACCCTCATTGAAAGTATAAATAAAATCACCTCTTTGCCTTTAATTATTGCGGGTGGTGCTGGCAATGAAAATCATTTGGCTCAAGGTTTGAAAATCGAAAATGTAAGTGCTGTTGCAACTGCTAATTTATTCAATTTTATTGGCAATGGATTGCCGAATGCAAGAAAACAAATCTTAGGTTCCAATGAAAATATTGCTAATTGGAACTTAAATAATTATATTACTAACTAATAAAAAAATATGAACAATTCAAATTTTATTAATAATGCAGAGTGGCCAGAGGCTGCTTTAGGTGCTGGTATGAAACTTTTAAGTAAAAGTTCATCTGAAAAAGCAGTTATAATTGATGTAGGCGCACACAGAGGAGAGTCGCTAAAATCATTTGATAAAAATGCAACTAGATCATATGTATATATTGGAATGGAACCCAATCCAGATGCATATGTAGATTTTAAAAATGTTGCAGATGAAATAAAATCAGACAAATCTGAAATCCATTGCTTAACTTCAGCAGTTGGAAATAAAGATGGTAAAGTAACTTTCCTAAAAACAAAAGAAAGTGCTGTAGGTGGAATTTTACCTCCAGTTAAAGGGTTAGCAGAGAGAGTACCAACCGGTGACCACGCTATCAATTTAGAATTTGAAGTTGACTTGGTAACTGTAACTACTTTAGTAAAAAGATATAACCTAACTTCAGTTGACGTTTTAAAAATAGATACTGAAGGATATGACTTAGAAGTTTTGAAGGGTGCAATTGAAGTGATAGAAGCTAAGATTCCTAAAATTATTATAACCGAAGTGTTTTTTGTTCCTTACAGAGAAAATCAAGCTTATTTTTGGGACATTGCAAAGTTCATGGAGAATAATGGCTACCATTTCGTTAATTTATATGATACAAGAGATACTTCACAAGGAAGACTATATACTGGAAACGGTTTATGGGTATCACCAGAAATTGCTTCATTAAATAATTTCTTGTAACAGCATATTAACAATGAGTTTTTCAAGAACCTTAAAAATGAAATTAAGAAAGCCCATGAGGGCTTTAATTAAATTTATTAGGTATTACTCATATCAAACACATTACATAGAAGGAGATGGAGGGGAAGTTTTTGTTGGCAAAAGAGTTTATTTAGTAAACACATTATTAAATGTTGAAAGTGGTTCGATTTATATTGGAGACCACACAATATTTGGTTATAATGTTATGCTATTAACTGGCAGGCATAATTTCAATGAAGGTGAAAGAATATCAATCCAATTACAGAAAATGTTTCCTGATAAATCATTTGGTGCAGGGGTTGAAGTTCCGCGAAAGGGATATGATATAAGAATTGGTACTGGTTGCTGGATTGCTTCTGGTGCAATAATTTCAGGTGGTGTAATAATCGGTAATAATGTTATAGTTGCCTCAGGTGCTATAGTTTCAAAAGATGTTCCTGATTATGCAATTGTTGGTGGTGTTCCAGCGAAAATAATAGGAGATACTAGAGAACTTAAAAACGAACCTTCCATCGATATAAATATAATTTAATAAAAATGTTTTATAGAAATATAATTTTACCAAGACTTAATTATATTCCTTTTTTAATTTCAAGAGTATTATTGGAATGCTTAAACCTTTTTACTTTTTTTAGATTTAAACAAAACTCAAAACGCAAAAGTGTCTTATGTTTAGAGTCGGGTATTAAAGGCTGGGAATTAATAGAATATAAAGAATTAATTTGGTCGGCAACAGAATTTCTAGGAGAGAGTGGAATTAGAAAAATTGAAATCGATAAAACAAAAAATTACATTCAACAAGTTAAGGCAGCAATAAAGAATAATAAACCTACACATTATATTTATGATGCTAGAACTGGAGATCAACATTGGTTTAAAGGGCTGATACATTCATTTAGAATAGCAATGATTTATCAAGTCAATGGAATTGTGCCAATTTGTATTTTAACAGATTTACCAGTAAGAACTTGGAGGACACAATGTGGTGTAGTATCTGCAAAAAGAGGTGTAGTAGCTAGTTTAATGTCGCCGAAAGATATATATCCTATTTTCCCACATGGTAGAATTACTGGCCCATTAAACATGCCTTTTTCTAGGAAAAGTGGTAATATGTTAAATGAATTAATAAGTAAAAAAGAAATAGGAGCTAAACCTAATATCGTTTTCACCGGTTCATTATATGAACCTAGAACTACCATCCTTAATAATATAAATGAAGGCTTAAAGAAAAGAGGTATCGAAATTGAGATGAAAGGAAGAAACTTAGGTACGACAAAATTTGCTGATGAAGATTATTGGTCGAAGTTGGTAAATGCTTCTATGGTTATTACAACTTCAAATCAAATAAATTCAAAAGATACAGACTGGACTCATCTGCCCCATTTAATTTATCGATATATTGAAGTTCCAGCTGCAGGATCATTATTGATTGCTCCAACTGTACCTTCAATAGAAAGATATTTTAGACCTGGCGAACATTTCATAAGTTTTGAATACACAGAAGAGGCAGTTGATAAAATTGAATATTATTTGAATAATGAAAATGAAAGAAATGTAATTGCAGCGAATGGATATGCAAAAGCACACAGTATAATAGACTCAAATTTGTATTGGATTAGTATTGATTTGGCATTAGGAAAATACTCGATGTTATGATAAACCACCAAAAAAACAAAATTGCTTTAGTTTGTGGTGTTAGTGGTCAAGATGGAGCATACTTGGCAAAGTTATTATTAACTAAGGGATATGAAGTGTGGGGTACATCTAGAGATGCACAAGGTTCTTTGTTTGGAAATTTAACAATCTTAGGCATAAAGTCTCAGGTCAAATTTTTATCAATGATACCAGAAGACTTTAGAAGTGTTTTTATGGCTATCAAAAAGAGTAATGCTGATGAAGTCTATTATTTAGCTGGTCAATCATCAGTAGGTCTATCATTCGAACAACCTGCCGAAACTATTCAAAGCATTTCTATTGGTACTTTGAATATACTTGAGGCATGTAGAATGGCCGATCGTGAAATTAAATTATATCATGCTGGTTCGAGTGAGTGTTTTGGAGACACAAATGGGCAAGCTGCTAATGAAAGAACAGTATTCCATCCTCGTAGCCCGTACGCAGTTGCTAAAACTTCTGCTTATTGGTTAGTAGATAATTATAGGGAAGCATATAATCTATGGGCATGTACAGGAATATTATTTAATCATGAATCTCCACTACGCCCAAATAGATTTGTAACTCAAAAAATTATTTCCACTGCTAAACGTATACAAAATGGTTCGAAAGAAAAACTAGTTTTAGGTAGATTAGATATTTCTAGGGATTGGGGATGGGCACCAGAATACGTAGAAGCTATGTGGCTAATGCTTCAACAAAATAAACCGGAGGATTATGTTATTGCTACTGGTGAAACCAATACTCTAGAACATTTTGTTAAATATACATTCGAAAAACTAGGTTTAAATTATAAAGACTTTGTAACAAAAGATCAAAGTTTTATGCGCCCTACAGATTTGCAAATTGGTAAAGCTGATCCGTCAAAAGCAAAAAATATATTGAACTGGGAGGCTAAATATAAAATGAAAAGCGTTATTGATTTAATGTTAGAATATTAGCAATTAAAATGTTCAAAACATACAGATCTTATTTAGAAGCAATTCTTTTTGAATTTGAACAAGAAAAAATTTATCATGATGCTTTTAAAATTAAATATTTAATTAAATACATCCCAAGATCCGTAGTAATCTATAATAATTACAACAAATATTTATTTTTAATCAACTATTTATTATTTGTCCCATTATGGATTTTATGGCCTATCTTAATTAATCCTTTATTGGTGTTATATTTTACAACTAAATGGTTATTACCGGTATTAAAATCTAGCAAAATATCAATTCCTCAAAATGTATATTTATTACTTTCAGATATTAAATTTTTTAGCTATTTAGATAGCTCTGAAAAAAATTATCCTGAGGCCATTATAAATTTTCCTTTTCATAACTCCCAAAGTAAATTCACTACTAAATTAAAATCTGTTAATTTCTTTCAAATCACTGATTTTACACAAATGATATCTTCTATTTTCTTAGCATTATTAACTCCTTGGCTTTTATTGTTCTCTAAGAAAAGATATTTAATGTTATTCTCATATTCGTCGTTTTATTGGTACTGGACATATAATTCTTTCATTAATAAGAATATAAATTCGATTTGGCTATCCAATCATTACGACCGATGGTTAAAGTTAGTTGATGTTCTACCAAATGTTAATCAAAAAACGATTATTCAACATGGTCAAATGGAATATGTAGAAACAGAAACTAACAAAATTTATTTCCCAGAATTTACCAATAAACTACAACACATAAAATCAATTTATGTTATTGATGATTATTCTAAAAAATATTTTTTAGATATGATGTCTGATAAATCGACCACTGAATTTTTTAAAATCAAATCAAAGCTTGATGTAATTAATTGGCCAACTAATTTTCATTTAAAAGTTAAAATTTTGATTTTAGGACATCAAAATGATTTTACATTCCATCAAGCATTAATTCATAAGCTCAATCAATCAAATACATTTGATATTGCATATAAAACGCATCCTCAACAAAATTTAGATTTTAATGTAAATGATATTTGGTTAGTTAATATTTCAAATCAATTACCCATATCAGATTTTGTAATATCTTATGGCTCTAGCCTAGATAATGAAATAAAACAATTATTGCCAAATACTATCATTATTAATTATGCATTTAATGATAAGTTTAACGAAGTAGAGGCAATTAATTCTATTGAGTTACAGTTGAATAAATTAATACAACTTGAAAAGTCTATTAACTAAAACAAATATTAATTTATTTATAAATGTACTTAACCAAGTTTTAGGAATAGGTTTTCCCATTCTTATACAGTTTTATACAATTAGACATTTTAATATTTCAGATCTAGGATATTTGAATTTATTAAATTCTTATTGGGCTATATTTACTTTAGGTTTATCATTTTTCAACTTTTATTTACTGAAAGTATTTGCTTCTAAAAAAAATGAAGAAGATGTAAAGGCCTACCTAACCAATGCAACAGTATTGATGTATGCATTTATATCAATACCATTTGTATTACTATTAATATATTTATTTTTTCAATACCCTCAGATAATCAAAATAACATTATTAACATCTTTGCCAGTTATAACTGCACCGCTTTCATTTGAAATATATTTCCAAGCAACACTTAAAAATTCTTATATATTAATTCGAAGATTTATAGTTAGAGTATTATTTATAGTGTTAATGTTGTGGTTTGCTAAAACAGAAAGCGACTATATTATATATGTGTATATATTTTGTTTGTCATTTACAGCCGAAAACTTAATCAATTTATTTATAATCAATAAATACATATCAATAAAATTAATTAATCTAAAAGTTTTAAAAGATATTTTAAAAAATTCTTTGAGTTATCTTGCATTTAATCTTACATATAACTTGATGCCTAATTTGTCAATCATTGGAGCATCGAGTTTTATTAGCATAGATCAAGTAACAATTTACTCTGTATTAATACGTATTATAAATCTTGCAACTTCATTTATTACCTCTGCAGTGATGGTGCTTTATCCAATTAAAATTAATCACACAACACAGAATGGAGATGATTCCTTTAAAGATAGAAAGTACTTAAAAAACACCATTATTGTCTCATTAGTAGTTGCTGCTGGGTTAATAGCTACTCATAAAATAATTTTTTTCGCATTTCTTGAAAATTATAAAGTTGACCACATGTTGGTTCAGTTTTCTATATTAACAAGTTTTATTGTATATCACTCTGTTTATAATTACATCACTTTTAATTATTATTTTATTAAAGACAGAACAATATTTATAAGTATAGTAAACGTTGTCCTTTTGCTTATTTATTTTATTGAATTAATTTTTGTGAAATTTGGGTTCATTAATTTCAATTTTTCTGTAATATATATATTACCTTATCCATTTGCATTAGCTTTAATATTTTACGATATGCGCAACAATAATAAACTTATTCAGTAATTATGTGCGGAATTGCAGGATTTGTTTATAAAAATAAACATAGTTACGATAAAGAAACCTTGTTAGGTACCATGCTTGAGCAAATTGCTCATAGAGGATACGATAATAGAGGAACGTACTTCAATACTCATAAAAACCATCAACTTGGCTTAGGTCATAACAGACTTTCCATAATAGATACTTCTTCTAGAGCGAATCAACCATATCATTTTGACAACTTAAGCATTATTTTTAATGGTGAGATTTATAATTACGAAGAGTTATGGGATGAGTTAAAAAAGAATGGATATAGTTTAGATACATCTAGTGATACAGAAGTTATTCTAAAACTATTTCATCTACATAAAGAAGAAGCGTTCAAATTTTTGAATGGAATGTTTGCTATTATTATTCATGACAATACTAATGATAAACTTTATTTAGTAAGAGATAGAATGGGAGTTAAGCCATTGATATATTATTCAGATAATGAGCATATATATTTTTCATCAGAAATAAAATCAATATATAGAGGAATACCTAAAAATAAAGACATCTGTATAAATAAGAAATTAATAAATAATTATTTCAAATATGGATACATAAACTCTTTCGATTCAATTTTCACAAACATTAAAAAAGTGAAAAATGGTCAGGTAGTTTGTTTCGATTTGAATTCATTTCAAAGTAATGAGACGTTCTTTTGGGAATTAGATAAAGTAAAAGGTGATAAGATACATAATATTGACGTAGCGTACAAGAAATTAAGAGAAGTAGTTGATAGTGCAGTTAAGTATAGATTAGTATCGGATGTGGGCTTTGGTATTTTTTTAAGTTCTGGCATTGATAGTAATTTGGTGATGAATGTAATCTTGTCTGAGAATCCAAATGAGGTTAATAGTTATACGTATCAGGGCGTTAATAATGAAAGCAACGAAGATGCAATGTTTTACGATCCCCAAGTTGTTAAACAGCAATATGTTCAATTAACCGATGAGCAGTTATGGGATTATTATAAGAAATTATGTGTTCAATACGATGAACCATTCTCTGATCCTGCAACAGTTGGCTTATACGGCCTTTCACAAAAAGCAAAAGAATTAAATAAAGTAATTTTAGTAGGCGATGGTGGAGATGAATTATTGGGCGGATACCAATCGTATGAAGAATTATACTATTACACTCGACCTAGTAAAAAACTGTCAACTATAAGGATGTTATATAAGCCATTTGCATTTATTCTAAACTGGTTCTTTAACAAATTTCCATTAGCCAAACATGTAAATAGAATTCATTTATATCATACGATTCTAAAACATTCAAACCTGTTTGATATAATTTATGAATTAGAAAATAGGTTTGTTCCGCTTATTGAAAAACTTACCGATACGAAAGTAGAATCTGAGTCAATTCAAGCTGACAATAAAAACAGTATCATTTCATTTTTAAATTATAAAGTTAAAACTGAGCTCATCCATCAGTTAAATTACAAAACGGATATTGCGGGGATGCTCCATACAATAGAAATTAGAGAACCTTTATTAGATTACAGGTTGTTCGAATTGCAACAGCGTTTTTCAGATAACATATTGTATGATAAATCTAAAAATGTGAGCAAAAAATATTTATATAGAAAAATCTTAAAATCTTATAATCAAAAAATAACTGATTTAAAGAAAAAAGGTTTTAAGGTTGATTTGGACAAAGTTTTTAAGAGCAATAAATTGGAAATAGATGAATTAATTGAGTCACATAATTCTAATTACTTAAATATGGACTATATTAAATTTATTTGGGGAAAATACAAGAATTCAGAAGTCGATTTTGTAGTTATTAATAGAATCTTATCATTCTTATTATGGGAGAAAAATTTAAAAAATAGAATATGATTATATATATATCAGACAGTATTAATAGTAAGAAAAATGGAGGTTCTTCGACTTCAGGTTTTGAGTTTCTCCAGTTTTTACGTATTCATTATAAAGAGGTTGTATTAATTACGTCAGATTATATTAGTAACCAAGAATTAGGTACTGATTTTTATGATATGAAACTAAACAAAGTTTCAGCTGTAAATGTGATTCGTAGAAAAGTTCCAATTTTAGATTATAGTTTAAGGAGTTTAATACGACCTTTTTATTATTTATTAAAGGATTTTGGTAAAAAAACTACAGTTGATTTAAGTAAATATTATAGTGAAGGCGGTGAAAATATTTTATATATAAATTCTTGGTCTGCCATTAATTCACCTAATACAATAAAGAATGCTAATTTATTCAAAAAAGTGTGTATTGTAAGAGGTTCGCCAGAGTCATTTATATATCAAAGTTTTGAAGATGATAAAACTGAAGCAGTAAGAAATGCAGCGGATTATTTAGAAAATTTCGATAAACTGATATATGTCTCAGAAAATGGATTGAAGGATTGGTCGAAAATTATAAAGAATAAAATAGATAGTTATTATTTACCTAATTCAATTAATGAATATGAAATAAAAAGGGTTTTGAATTATACAAAGAATGAAGTTGTAAATCAATTAGGTTTTAGTCTTGATGATTATAACATTATTGTGGTTGGTTCAGTACAAAAACGTAAGGCTCAAAATGTTTTACTTAAGGTAGTTAAAGATTTTTTAATTCTTAAACCTAATTTAAAGTTTCATATTGTAGGTGTTGTAAGTAAAACATGGGGTGGTGATGAAATTTATAATGATATCATAAATTCAGAATATGCAGACAAGTTTGTTTTCCACGGACATTCCGACGATGTTATTACTTTTATGCAAGCAGCTGACTTGTGTATTTTCACTAGTCATGCAGAGGCGTTCCCTAGAACAGTAGCTGAATACATGGCTATAGGAAAACCAATTTTAGCGGCTAATGTATCAGGGGTTAGTGAAATGATTGAAGATGGTAAAAATGGATACTTATATAATTCTTTAGAACCTGATACATTAGTTGATGCATTCAATAAGATTGAAAGTGACGAGTGTTTAAAAAACAGATTAGCAAAAAATGCATTCGAAACATATTGGGCTAAATTCTCAAAAAGAAATCATATTTCTAGGGCTATGGAGGTCTTCAATAAAATAAATAATGAATAAATATTTAAAATTAAATATTTCTCTAGTTCTAATATTATTAGTTGTTTTAAATGTAATACTTTATTATTTTAAGTTAAATACTAATCATATTTATGAAATATTCTATTTTTATAATTTATATTCAGTAATAATATATGCATTTTTATTTATTGCCATAGTTAAAGTTGGAGGCCCATTCTCTATTCATACTATTGCTTCCTTTTTTGTATTTTTATTTTTGTATGGCAGATCTTTGCTCTATATTTTCGAGCCAGATTATTCATTTTTCGAATCGGAGTTATTATTATATGAAAATGTTGGCTATGTTAATATGTTTGAAGCTTTAGTAATAACTAACATCTTCATATATTCAATTAATGTAGTATACGTCTTTTTTGGGAAGCCCGATAATATTAAGCTTTACATTAATGAAAGATCAATAAAAATCGAAAAAATACTTTTCAATATTATATTGGTATTTGGTTTTTTATATGTATTTAAATTATTTCTTGAATTTAAAGCTATAATAAACATTGGCTATACTGCTATATATGCAGGAGGCTTACAAGATGTGAACTATTATTCTCCAATAATAAAATACTCTCACGTCCTTTTTTCTAGTTTTTTCTCCTATTATTTAATTGTTAATAATAATAAAAAGAAATTTCTGATAATTGCTTTCATCTTTTTGGTGGTGTCGTTTTTAGATAGTTTAAAAGGTGCTCGAATCACTTTAATACTTCCAATATTTTTCATTTTTTGGTATTACAACTGTGTTTATAAAATCACTTTTAATTTCAAAATAGCTTTAAAGGGATCAGTAGTTCTTTTATTGCTTGTTTTATACTCTATCTATTCATCTTCAAAAAGGAATGATTTGGAGGTAGAATTAAAAACGAATTTTATTAAATCTGCTGTTATGGAGACTGGTTCTACTTTACAAGTAGTTGGTAGGTACATAAAAAATAAAGACCAATTGGATACTGATTACCCATTTTTTCTAGAACCAATTTTATATCCATATTTTTATGTAAGTCATTTTAGTGTTTTAACGAAGGGGCAATCCGAAGAGATGCTACAATATAGGAATTCCTTAAATCATCAATTTACTGCCTTTATTGATAAAGAAGCTTATCTTGGTGGAAGGGGTGTAGGCTCATCTAGTCCAGCAGAGTTTTTTCAATATGGATTGTTTCCATTAATTATACTATCATTAGTTTATGGATTTATATTAATTTTTTTTTACAGTCAATTAAGTAATAAAATATTAATATTCTTGAGTACTACATTAGTACTGCATGTTTTTTTTATTGCCAGGGAAACACCTTTCCCGAATTTCATCGGGATTTTAAAAGGAGTCTTTGTTTATCATTTGCTTAAGTCTTTATTTTCAATTAAAATAAAATTAGTTAATCATGTGCGGAATAGTAGGGTTAATTGCAAATAATGCAAATGTAGTTATTGATGAAATGTTAAATAGAATTTCTCACAGAGGACCTGATGATAGTGGTGTATTTTTATCGGATTCTATTGCTTTGGCACAAAAACGTTTATCTATTCAGGATTTATCTTCAAATGGGCACCAACCCATGTTTACAAATAATAAAAGATATGTAATAATTTTTAATGGAGAAATATACAACCATTGGGAAATTAGAGAGAAGTTATCAAATAAATATACATTTAAATCAACTTCAGATACTGAAACTATTTTATATGGATATATAGAGTATGGAGTAGATTTGTTTAATATGCTCAATGGTATCTTTGCGCTTTGTATTTACGATACACAAACCAACGATATTATAGTAGTTAGAGATCAGTTTGGTGTAAAACCTCTTTATTATAATTTGAATAATTCAATATTTTCATTTAGTTCTGAATTAAAAGCAATTTTAGATAAAGGCAATAAAGAAAATGAGATATCTGAAGAAGCACTCTTTAATTATATATACTTTTTATGGTCGCCAGGCGAACTTACTCCTTTGAAAAATTACAAAAAATTACTTCCTGGGCACTACATTAAAGGGAATAGCAAGGATCTTAAATCTTTGAAAATTTATAAGTACTACGAAATACCATTTAATGGGAGCAGATTACAATTTAGTGAGGAAGCACTCATACTTGAATTAGAAAAAAAATTAGTAGCTGCAATTGATAGACAATTACTTTCAGATGTTCCAGTAGGATTCTTTTTGTCTGGAGGATTAGATTCAAGTTTAATAGTTGCAATAGCAAAAAAAATCCGCCCGGATTTAGATACTACTTGTTTCACAATAGATACAAGAAACGACAGTGATAGGGAAGGGTTTGCTAATGATTTATATTATGCAAAACAAGTTGCAAGATACTTAGATGTTAAACTTGAAATCATTAAAGCCGATATTAATATCACAAATGATTTTGATAAAATGATTTGGCATTTAGACGAACCTCAAGCAGATCCGGCGCCATTGAATGTTTTAAATATATGCAAACGTGCTAGAGAATTAGGATATACCGTTTTGCTAGGAGGTACTGCAGGAGATGATTTATTTTCTGGTTATAGACGTCATCAACAATTATATTATAACAACAAAATAGAGTTTGTGCCAATTGCTATAAAACGGTTAATATATAAAGCAGTATCATTGTTCCCAAATAGTAATGCTAAAATTAGAAGAGTAAGAAAATTTTTTTCATATTTTAATGCTAGTACATCTGAAAAAAGATTCGTTTCTCAGTTCGGATGGATGGAAAAATTTGAAGTGATGGATTTATTTACAGTTCAATTTAAAAAGAAACTAAATAATTTTGATCCAAGCAATTTGTTAATTACTACCCTATCAAATATTGACTGTAAAGAAGATGATTTAAATAAGTTGCTTTTTTTAGAAATGAAGCATTTTTTAACTGACCATAATTTAAATTATACTGATAAAATGAGCATGGCAGTTGGGGTAGAAGTACGTGTCCCGTTTTTGGATAAAGAGTTAGTAGAGTTCTCTACACTTATCCCAGTTGAATTTAAAATGCGAGGTGTTAATACAAAATACATCTTAAAAAAGGTGGCTGAAAAATATTTACCAAATGATGTAATATACAGACCAAAATCTGGATTTGGGGCACCTGTAAGAGATTGGATTATAAACGACTTGCAGGATTCTATTAATGTAAGACTAAGCAAAGAAAGAATTGATAAAAGGGGAATATTTAACTATGAAAATGTTAGAAAATTAGTTGAACGCAATAGTAGCGACAAGATAGATGCATCTTTTTCGATTTGGGCATTGCTTTCTATTGAGAGTTGGTTTACGCAGTTTTATGATTTTAAGAATAACGTATAATAAATATAAATGAAGCAAATTATTCAATCATTTAAAACAGGAGAAACTATATTAGAAGAAATTCCTGCACCAGTAGTAAAGAGAGGAGAAGTTTTAATTCAAACGACTAGAAGTCTTGTTTCATTAGGTACAGAACGCATGCTAGTTGAATTCGGAAAATCGAATTTATTTCAAAAGGCCATGCAGCAACCTGATAAGGTAAAAGAAGTTTTGAATAAGGTAAAAACCGATGGGTTAAAACCTACGATAAATGCTGTTTTTAATAAATTAGGTCAGCCGTTGCCTCTAGGCTATTGTAATGTGGGAAAGGTTGTTGCAGTAGGTAAAGGGGTAGATGACTTTACCTTAGGAGATAGAGTTGCATCAAATGGCCCTCATGCAGAATATGTGTGTATTGCTAAGAATCTTGTAGCTAAAATTCCGGATAATGTTTCGGATGAAGCTGCATCATTTACTGTCATTGGGTCGATTGGTTTGCAAGGAATAAGATTAGCAAATCCAACCTTTGGAGAAACTTTTGTTGTTGTTGGTTTGGGTTTAATAGGTTTAATGACCGCTCAGCTTTTAAAAGCCAATGGGTGTAAAGTCATTGGCTTAGATTATGATGCTACAAAAGTAGCCTTAGCTAAAAAATTAGGAATTGATGCGGTAAATCCAGGTAATGGTGTAGATCAAGTGGCCTATGTAAATAATGCAACCTCTAGTATAGGTGCAGATGCTGTCATTATAACCGCCTCAAATAAAACGAATGAAATTATTTCTCAATCGGCTAAAATGTCTAGGAAAAGAGGCCGAATAGTATTGGTTGGAGTGGTAGGGCTAGATATTTCAAGAGCCGATTTTTATGAGAAGGAATTAACTTTTCAAGTCTCCTGCTCCTATGGTCCGGGTAGATACGACGATGATTATGAACAAAAGGGGATTGATTATCCACTTGCCTTTGTTCGTTGGACTGAAAAGAGAAATTTTGAAACTGTACTACAAGCAATTTCATCTAATTCAATTCAGGTTGAACCTCTTATTACGGAAAGAGTATTATTAGAAGATTACCAAAAAATATATACTGAAATGAAAAGCAGTAAATCAATTGCCTCCATTTTAGTATACCCCGAGAAATCAACTACTCCAAGTCATTCCATTGAGATTAACACAAATAAATTTCAAAAAGGGGATGGTGTTGTTGGAATTATTGGTGCAGGAAATTTTACATCTGCAATGATTTTACCTTGTTTAAAAAGGAATTCAGCAAAACTAAAATATATTTCAAGCTCTACAGGTTTAACAGGGACTGTTTTGGCTAAGAAATATAATGTGTCACATTCGACTACTGAAAATGATATTATTTTTAAAGATGAAGAGGTAGATTTAGTTTTAATAACTACAAGACATAATTCACATGCTGCTCTTACAATTGAGGCATTAAGAAATGGTAAAAATGTATTTATTGAAAAACCGTTAGCTTTAAATAAGGAAGAATTAAATAAAGTAATAGAAGTATATAAGCAATCGGGTAAAACAATAACTGTTGGTTTTAATAGAAGATTTGCCCCTTTGGCTGCCGAAATGAAAAAGGCACTAGGATCGATTTCTACCCCGATGAATATTGTGGCTACAATGAATGCGGGATTTGTTCCTTCGAAAGTATGGATTCACGATATGGAAGTAGGTGGTGGTAGAATTATAGGAGAAGCTTGTCATTTTATTGATTTGATTACTTATTTAACAGGGTCAAAGGTAAAGTCTGTTTGCATGAATTCATTAGGAACTCAGCCTGAAGAAAATACAGATAATGCTAGTATACTTTTAAAATACGAAAATGGCACCAATGCTGTAATTAATTATTTTGCTAATGGTTCAAAGGCTTATGCTAAGGAGAGGATAGAAGTCTATCATCAAGAGCGGACTTTAGTACTAGATAATTGGCGAAAATTAAAGGGGTATGGGTTTAATAATTTTAATTCTGCATCGTCAAGTCAAGATAAGGGACACCAAAATCAATTTAACCTTTTGATTGAATCCGTAAAGAATGGTGGGGAATCCATTATTCCGATAAGTGAATTAGTAAATACAACATTAGCTAGTTTTGCGGCAGTTGAAAGCCTTAAAACAGGTGCTTGGGTAAATCTTTAAATGTAAATTTTAAAGTCAATAAATTGAAAATAGATTTAATTGCGGGTGCTCGTCCCAATTTTATGAAAATTGCGCCTATTATAGATGCAATCAGAAAAGTCCAAAAGGATGGCGAAGATATAAATTTTCGTCTTATTCATACTGGCCAACATTTTGATAAAAATATGTCCGATAGCTTCTTCGAGCAATTGGGAATTCCGCAACCTGATGTAAATCTAGGCGCAGGTGGAGGTACTCAGGCAGAGCAAACAGCGGCAATTATGATTGGCTATGAAAAGTTATTACTTGAACGTAAATCTGATTTGTGTCTTGTTGTGGGTGATGTAACCTCAACAATGGCTTGCTCGATTGTCGCACAAAAACTACATGTTCCTGTAGCACATGTGGAGGCAGGAATTAGATCAGGTGATTGGACAATGCCTGAGGAAATAAATCGTATGGTTACCGATTCTATTTCTAATTATTTTTTCACTACTACACCTGAAGCAGGTGAGAATTTGAAAATAAGTGGTATCCCGAATACATCTATATTCTGGGTTGGGAACACGATGATTGATACACTTGTAAAACATCGTTCTAGATTTCAGAAGCCTAAAATTTGGGAAGAATTAAAACTTTCAAAAAAAGGGTATATCGTAATGACTTTACATAGACCAGGTAATGTAGATGAGGAAGAGAAATTAAAGTCACTGATGAATGAAATTGTAGAAAACTCTAACAATCTTCCATTAATTTTTCCAGTACATCCTAGAACGGCTAAAATATTACATGGATTAGGAATCCAACATAGTCGCCTATACACAATTGATCCTTTAGGCTATTTGGAATTTAATTATTTAGTTGAAAATTCATTAGCTGTAATTACTGATTC
>JACCDK010376791.1_pt1 | contig 16809 bp, 13 predicted proteins | sample 7445871 | NCBI WGS metagenome assembly JACCDK01 (sample SAMN15323436, study PRJNA562643) | freshwater metagenome | isolation source: river surface water | place: USA:Blue River Watershed | collected 2017-08-15
GTCCAGTTGGTCGTACAACTCACCCACTTCAGATGCACTCAAAGATTTGTTGGCAGTCAAGGTCATGCCATTCACCGTCACCGTATCGCCTTTGTTCATGGCTTTGTAGGTGATGGTGGACGTTGACGGCGCATTGTTGCCCAAGCTGAAAACTTTGGTGGGCGTTGGATCAATGCTGTTTTTCAGAACCAGGCTGAAAGCTGCGCCACCGTTCACCTGCGACAGCGGCGTGGCAAATCCCGGCACATTGTCTGCCGAGATGCTTCGTTGTTGTTGAGCCAGTTGCGTGATGGCAATGGTGTGACTGCCCGTGGTGGCTGTGGCGGTAGTGGTTACGTTAACGGCCGAAGGCTGGCTGTTTTGCGGCACCAAGGTGTTGAAGGAGCTTTGGTTTTTCAGGTTGCTGAATGCTGGTTGCAAATCACCCAGCACAAACTTGATGGCGGCATAACCAGAAATGCCGCCCTCTGCTTTGGTCACTTTGGTGTTGAGTTCGGCTTGGCGAGGGGCTTTTTCTGCTTCTACCAAACTGTTAGCCAAGGAGTTGACATCAACGCCCGAGCCCGAGCCTAAAGAGCTGACCAGTTTAGCCGCAGCCGATTTAGCCGCAGCATTGCCAGTGGGAACACCACTGGCCGTGCTACTGGATGTTGTCGCCGTGGTAGAGGTTGTTGCCGTAACCATGATTTAACAGATGGGAATTATTTGATGAAGTTGAACAAATTCAACTGACTCACCTTGGCAAAACTACTTTGCGCCGCTTCCAAACTCAACATTTGCTGGTTCATTTTGGTAATGGCACTGGCGTAGTCCAGGTCTTCAATGGACGACAAGGTGGTTTTCAAATTCAGGGTGGTGTCTTCAATCACGGCAGTTTGCTGGTCCACCACATTCAAGTTGGTTCCCACTTCGGCCTGGGCCAAGCTCACGCCTTGTTGCAAAGCATCCAGTTCGCCCACGCCACGGCGAATGTCGGGGCCTTTGGAATTGTTTAACCCTGCAATCAAGTCGTCCATCACCTTGAAATAACCAACGCCTACTGTGGTGCCGTCGGCATCCGTGCGCGCCACTGGCACAAAAGCATCGGTGCCTGTGCGGTTGATGGGAATGCTGCGCTGCTCGCCCACCCGCACATTCATGCGGGTTTGGTCGCCTTGGTAAACGGGCACACCGCTGGAGTTTTCTGCAAAGGCGGGTTGCTTGACACGGCTACCTGCAAACAAATAGTTACCATTGCTGTCTTTGGTGTTGGCCAAGCTGAGCATTTGATCGCGCAAGGCGCGCAATTCGGTGGCCAAGGCTTTGCGGTCGCCTGGGTTGAGGGTGTCGTTGGCGCCTTGAACGGCCACCTCTTTGGCGCGAACCAGCAAATCGCTCACACTTTGCAAGGTACTTTCTTCACCTTGCAAGCGGCTTTTGATGGTGTTCAAACTGCTTTGGTAGCTGTCTTGGCGGTTCAAAATAGACTTAAGACGCTGAATGGTGGCCGCTTGGTCGGGCGCGTCGCTGGCATTGATCACTTGTTTGCCCTGGGCCAACTGCGCTTGGGTTTGGGTCAGCTTGCTTTGCACAGTGCTCATTTGCGACGAGCCGCGTTCAAACATCAGGTGAGTTGAAATTTTCATCATGATTCAAGTTCCAGTCTTCAACGCACTTGCAGCACACTGTCAAACAGTTGGCTGCTGATTTGCAAAATTTTGGCCGCCGCTTGGTAGGCTTGTTGGTACCTGATCAAGTCGGCAGCTTCTTGGTCCAGGCTAACGCCCGATATGCCGTCGCGGGCTGTCACAGCTTGGTCGTACACCACTTGCAAGGCCGATTGCGCAATCGAGGCCTGGCGGGCAATGTTGCCCATGTCGTTCACAGTGTCGATGTAAGACGCTGCAAATGTTTTGCCGCCACCCATCACGGGCTCGCTTTCTAGGTCAATCATTTGCAACATGTTTTCGTTGTTGCCAGTGCCATCGCGGTTGCCGTCGATGGTAAAAATATCACCAGCCTTGGGTGGGCTAGAGAACGAGATTTCAATGCCTTGGTAAACAAATGCAGGCTCTAACTGCAAGGGGTTGAAATTGCGTTCGGCCACTTTGGTGCCAGTCAGGGTGTCCACAATGGTAAAGCGTGTGGCCGTGTCAAAACGCACTTCCAGTGGGTTGGTCCGCATGGCTTGTTTGGCATCTACGGGGCTACCTGTGTAGCTGGCAGAAATTTTGGCGTCGCCTGCACCAGTTAAAAATACCAGCAAGTCTTCGTGGGGAACGCCTTTGATGTAAGCGCCTGTTTTAAAGCCCAACTTGGCCAAATCGGCTGGCGTGCCTGTACCAAAACCCAATTCGATGGGGGTGTCTTTGCCCTCCACCAAGGGACGCGTGAGGGTAATTTGACCCCCGTAGGTTTGTGGCTTCAACCCCAATGCATTGGTGGCTGTGGTGGCAGCAATGCTGATGTCTTGTCCTTCGTAGCCGGCCGCATTGGTGAGAATCAGGAAGCCATCGTCGGTCAATTTGGCCATGACCTTGGTCACGCCAGACTGGTTGTTGATGGCTGTCACCAGGGCGTTGACACTCGACAGTGGCGTGGCGCCGTTGGCAATCAAGGTGGTTGCAGGTGTGGCAATGCCTGTTTGTGTAATGGACAGCGGCAAGCTCAAATTGATTTGAGTCAGGGGAACGCGAATTTCGTTTTTGGCAGTGGCCGTAATGCCATCCACATTGGCGGCCGTGATCCAACGCGCCAAGTCACTGGCTTGAATGGCATTGCGCGCAGTCACTGTGGCCACACCCGCAATGGCGTTGGCACCTGTGGTGGTGGCTGTTGCGCCAGCAATGCCCCAAACGTTGTTGGTGCCGCGCGAGTTGGCTGTGATGGCCTGCGCGCTCACGGTGACGTTGCTGGTCCCGGTGGTGGCATTGGCCAAGGAAAACTCTGTACCGGCCACAGTGGCGCTGATTTGCACATCGCCAGCGGACGCGCTGGCAGTCACGTTGGTGATGACGCCCTGACTGACTTTGGTGTTGATGGCGTTGGCCAAGGCAGTGGCGCCATTGGCATTCATGATGCTGGCGTAATTGTTGATGGAGGCGGCTGTGCCAATGGCACTGGTGGTGGTGGCCGAAATGGTTTGACCATTGATCACCGTGCTGGCACTGTGGGTGTAGTTGTAGCCCACAGCACTTTTAAGATCACTGATTTGGTTGGCGGTTAGCGCAGCTTGTGTGCTGGCGGTGGTGGTTACATTGTCGACATAAAGCTTGGCGCCCGCCGCACCGCCGCCTGTGGCATCCCATGTACCAGACACAAAAACAAACTTGTAATTGCCAGCTGTGGTCAGTGTGTGGGTTTTGGTGGCCCAGCTGGTGGTGGCACTGGCGTTGTTGCCGGTTTGATTGAGCAATTCAACTTTGGCGCCTGTGTTGATGTCCAACAGATAGGCATACACGTCGTATGCATCACTGCCCCCTGTGGCTTGCCAGTCGAACGAAATTTGATCGCCTGCTTTCAAGATCACACTGGAGTTGCTGATCAATGCGGGGCCATGCACCACGCCACCTTGACCAGAAGGGGTTTGAATCACATTGCTGAGGGTGGAGCTGAGCTCGACTGATTTTCCAGAACCACTCAAGCTGCTGTTGTTGGAAGACAGCACGCTTGTATAGGTGCCACCACTCAGATTTTCTGCCTCTAAACCACCGCCAGGCGCGGTGCTGGTGTCAATGGGGGTGGCAAAACCACCCAGGCTGTCGGTGCCGTCTAATTTAACGCGGCGATTGACCGTGGTCCAACCTGTGATGCTGGTAGAACCAACAGCGTCGGCACTGAAGTCGGCGTTGACAAAGGGTGCCGGATAGTTGATGCGCAATGCACGCCCGTTGTAGCCATCAAAAGTAGTATCAATTTGTCCAATCAAACTTGCAGAAGTGCCATTTCCCAAATACAACTGGTTGTTGAAAAATGACAATTTGCCGCTGGTGATGTCAGGTGTGGCGCTGTTGATTGGGCGCATGCTTTCGGACGAGCTGCCTGCATTGTTGAATTGCAAATAGCTGCTGGTCTCCGTAAAGCTTGGCAACGCTGGGTTGACCGATGCTGCAATCGACAGTTTGGAAACTTGTGCAACGGCCCCATTTTTTTCCAAGCCAAAACTGGCTGCAGACAAGCCTTGCACACTGGCGTCATACCAAACAGACAAGCTGCTGGCAGTGGCACTCAACTCCAAAACCCCGCCGGACCCTAGGGTGGCGGTTGCACCATGCAAATTGGTTTTTGCGTTGATGGCGCTGGCCACGCGCGTGAGTCGATCTGTGACAGACTCACCCTGAACCATGGTCACTGTGACCGTGGTGCCGTTGATGTACAGGTTGTAATTGCCCGAAGCTGGCTGGCTTGTGTTGGTGCTCAAGCCCGCCGTAGAGGCAATGGTGACATTGGACTGTTGTGTGGTGGCGTCCAGCGCTGTGAGTGTTTTACCGTTCAATGTGAACAAACCAGATGCCACACTGGTCATGCCAGTTTGAATGCTGCTGCTGGTGAGTTGAGCAGGCAAATTGGTAGAGGCCAACGCCGTGTGTTTGGTGGGATCGGCCTCCGCCATGTCCCAACGCAATTGCTGACCAACTTCGGCTTTGGCACCGTAAAACACATTCAAGTCTTTGTAACTTTCGGTGCCTTTGACGTTCAAATAGGCGTTGCTGTAAGTGGCATTGGCCGCAAAACCATTGTCAGTTTTAATCAGCAAACTTTGCATGTCTGAATTGATGGCAGCGCCAATCAATTGACGCCCATCGCGGGTGAACACCTGCAGTTGTTGCCCCGGGTCGGGTTCTCCCATCAAGAGGCTGATGTTTTGAATGCCATTGGGGATGGTAGCGACACCCGTATAAGGAACACCCACTGTTGCTTTAAAGCCCACGGCCGAAGCATCACTGGGGTTGTTGCTCAAGACGCTGCTTAGCAGGGCAGGGCCACTGGCGCTTGGCGCGACATATTGAATGCTGGCATCCACGTCGCCTGTGTTGTTGGCCGCCTCGATCACGCGAAACTGCGCAGCTGCTGCCACCCGCAGGGCATCGTTGAACGCAATTTTGACGGTGCCAGCAGAGCCTACAGCGGCATTGTCGATGGTGAACAAGTCGGTGCCTGGATTGCCATAAGCATCAATACCACCTCTGTGGATGGCATTGGTTTCTTTGACAAAGTTTTGCGCCAACACATCCAGTGCACTGCGACTGCTGCCCAGCACTTGCTCCCGGAAAGACATCAGCCCAGAGAGTTTGCCACCGCTCAAACCAGACAATGGGGTTGGGGTGCCATAAGGGTCCAGTACCAGGCTGACTTTTTCAGGCGCAGCCGAATTGAAGTCGGTGCCAACCATGTATGACTTGATGCCGTTGACCACCACATCGCGCGTGATGGAAGGCCCCAAACTGACGGTCACAGAGCCATTTTCTGCAAAGAAGGTATTGATGTGCACATAGCTGGAAAGATCTTTCAGCAGCACATCGCGTTGGTCCAACAAATCGGGTGGTTGATCGCTGGCGGTTTTTTGCTTGGTCAATTGGGTATTGACCACGGCCAACTGCGAGAAAATGGTGTTCATCGAATTGACGTAACCTTTCACGGCTTCGTCGGTTTCGCTTTGAACCAAATCTAGTTGGGCAGACAGCTCACCAAATCGGGCTGCCAAGTTTTCTGAATCTCGCACAAAACTGCCGCGCATCACGGTAGATGCAGGGTCGGAAGATAAATCGCGTGCGGCATTGAAGAATTGATCCAGTGCCCCACTTAAGCCCATGGAGGTGCTGCCCATGATGTCAATCACGCGATTGGCGTAGTTGACCATAGGCTCTTGGCTGGTCAGATCACTGTTGCTGTTGCGCAAGTTGGCTTCGACAAATGTGTCGTACTGACGCTTGACGGTGTCAATGGCCACACCTGTGCCCAAATACACAGTACCAACGCGCGCCACAGGATTGGCTTGCAACACCACTTCTTGGCGTGAATAACCATCGGTTGAAACGTTGGCAATGTTGTTGGAAACAGTTCCCAAAGCCCGTTGATAGGAGGCAACGGCATTGGCGGCAACGCTGACGAGGTCGGTCATGGCTTACCTCCCGTCAAGGGCGTTGGCAAGGCATTGAGCGAATAGCTGGTGACAGCCTTGGGCAAGGCAAAGCTGTTTTGTTTGGGGTTCAGAACTTTGTCCAGAGACATTCCCACCGCTGGCGGATTCAAGGGCATGGCCTTCGCGGCATTCAAAGCGGCAGGATCTTGCCGCTGCTTCAGTATTTCGGCCGTTGTGACGATGTTGGCTTGTTGTTGTTCTAGATTTTTAACCAACATGTCTGCAAGGCCCATGCTGTTTTTTTTGGCCAACTGAACAGACACTTCCTTGTCGAACATGCCTTCGAATGTTTCAATGGTGCTTGAATCGTTCAAGTCACTTTTGACAATCGATTCACGCATGGACTTCATCATCATTTGCAGAAAAAGCGCCTCAAATTGCTGCGCGGTTTCGCGAATGGCACTCTTGGCATCAGCGCGCGCTTGTCCCTTCAGCTGACCCAAACCGTCAAAGTCGAGGTAGGAGCTGGTGATGGGCTGGCTTTTGGCGATGTCCATGATTCAAATGAGTGCTGTGTTGCATTTAAACAAGCAAGTGTTGTGCCTTGTTAAATGACGATCAATTCAGCGCGCAAACTGCCAGAGCTTTTGAGTGCTTCCAAAATGGCAATCAATGAAGATGGCGTGGCGCCCACTTGATTGACCGCATCCACAATTTGTCGCAAGTCGACGCCAGGCTGAAACAAGAACATTGGCTTGTTGGGCTCAGACACGTTCACTTCCGCGTTTTGAACGGGTGTAGTCTGACCCTGGCTGAAGGGGCCCGGCTGAGAAACTTCATTGGTGGCCGCAATTGCCACAGAAATGGTACCGTGGGTGACTGCCGCAGCAGTGACACGAACGTTTCGACTGATCACCACGGTGCCAGTTTTGGCGTTCACCACGACTCGTGCAGGCGGTTCGCCTGGCATGACATCCATGTTCTCGATCATGCTCATGAAGGCAACGCGTTGGCTCAAATCTTGGGGCGCTTGCAGGGTGATCGTGACGCCGTCCAGTGCGCGTGCCACATCGTTGCCAAAACGGCTGTTGACGGCGCTCACAATGGCGTTGGTGGTGGTGAAGTCGCTTTCGCGCACGTTCAAAACAATTCGCTCAGCCTTGTCGAAGGGGTTATCGACCATTCGCTCCACGGTAGCGCCGCCGGGAATGCGTGAAGCCGTAGGGACACCAATGGCCACCTTGGAGCCCGCAGCAGAAGCATCAATGCCTGTGGCGGTTAGCGAGCCTTGCGCTAAGGCATAAATTTCACCGTCTACACCGCGCAAACTGCTGAGCAGCAATGTGCCGCCACGAAGGTTGCTGGCCTTGCCGATTGCAGAGACAGTGACGTCAATTTTTTGACCCGGTTTGGCAAATCCAGGCAGTTCGGCCGTGACCATCACAGCAGCCACGTTTTTGATGTCGACTTTGCCGGCGCTGGTTGCAGTTTCAAAGTCAGACAGAGGACCTTCCAGACTCACGCCCAAACGGTTCAACAGCGTTTTCATGCTTTGGGCGGTGAAGGACACATCGGAGCCATCGCCTGTTCCTTGCAAACCCACCACCAAACCATAACCAATCAGTTGGTTGCTTCGCATGGCAGCCACCGTGGTGAGGTCTTTGATGCGATCGGCAAGTGCATTGGTCGAGCAGAGCAGCAATGACAACAAAACTGCAGCGCAAGTTGGAAGGGTTAATTTCATGGCAATACGTCTTGGTTGGAGGTTACGCCGTCAGAATGGCCAAATCTTGAGCAAAGCACTGGTGCCCCAGCCGGCTTTGGTTGCGTTGGCCAAATCGCCTGTGCCGCGGTAGGCAATCTGGGCATTGGCCAATCGACGTGATTGAACGGTGTTGTTGGGTGCAACATCGTCGGGGCGAATGATGCCGGCCACTTGAATGACCTCAGAGCCTTCCGTCAGCGCCAGCTGTTTTTCACCACGCAACACCAGGTTGCCGTTGGGCATCACTTCCACCACCGACACCGCCACGGAACCGCTCAGACTGGCTTGCTGGTCTGCTGCACCTGTGCCCTTGTTGGACACTTTGCCGCCCAACAGGTTGATGCCGTTCATGAAGCCACCCAAGTTGGCGCCATAGTTTTGCAGACCCTTGGGGATCATGTCATTGCTGGATTCTCGAGAAACAGTGCCGTTTTGAGTTCGGGCAGCTTGTGTCGACTCGTTCAGCAAAACGGTGATGACATCACCCACCTGAAAATTACGACCTTTGCCAAACCAACTGTCGCTTTGCCGTCCCACATAGATGGCCCCGGTGGCCAGCGAATCGCGTGGGTTTTGCACGGGATAGACGGGCTCAAACATGGGCGAATGCGTCATAGCCTGTGGGGGCAGGGCGGTGGTGCAAGCAGACAAGCCCAACAACAATGTTGCAGCGAGCCATTGACCGATGCGCCTGAACCCAGCTTGAAATTGATTGAGCGATGTCATAGATCAATGCTTTACAAATTGTTGTTGATGAATTTCAGCATGCCATCCACTGCCGAGATGGCTTTGGAGTTGATCTCATAAGCGCGCTGGGTTTCAATCATGTTGACCATTTCCTCAACCACGTTCACGTTAGATGCCTCTAAGGTTCCTTGGATCAAGGTGCCTGCACCAGTGACACCCGGCTGCAGCACCTGAGGGGCACCAGAAGCCGGCGTTTCTTTCATCAAATTTTGTCCTTTGCCTTGAAGGCCACTTGGATTGACAAAGCGAGCCAATTGAATTTGACCAATGACCTGAGAGCCACCTGCAGCCAACTCGATAGACACTGTGCCATCTCGGCCAAACGTGACGCTGGATGCCGTGTTGGGTATGGTGATGGCAGGCTGAAGCAATGCGCCCGATGCCGTCACAATCTGACCGGTATTGGACAATTTGAAATTGCCATCCCGTGTGTAAGCAATGGTGCCGTCCGCTTGTGCAATTTGGAAAAAACCGTCGCCCGCAATGGCAATGTCCAAGGGGTTTTGGGTGTTCACCATGTTGCCTTGTGCGTGCTGTTTTTCTGTTGACACAACGCGCACACCTGTACCCAACATCAAGCCAGTTGGACTTTGGGTGTTGGCCCCAGTTTGACCGCCCGCTTGACGAATGTTTTGGTAGAGCAAGTCTTCAAACACAGCACGGTCTCGTTTGAAACCGGTGGTGTTGACGTTGGCCAAGTTATTGGAAATGACGTTCATGCGCGTTTGCTGCGCATCCAAGCCAGTTTTGGCAACCCACATGCTAGCGTCCATGGCAAGCTCCTTTTAAATATGTTGTGTATGAATCAAATCACCGTGTCTTAAGCATTCGCGCGCATCATGCTGGCGCCTGCTTCATCGGTGTCTTTGCTTTGTTTAATGACGTTCACTTGCATTTCAAATGAACGCGCCTGGTCCATCAGTTTGACCATCACTTCCATGGCATTCACATTCGAGCCTTCAAGGGTCTCGGGTGACAGTGTGGTTAACTTGTTGGTGTCTGGAATATCTTCGTTGGGCTTGCCAGTGATTTGGTACAGGCCATCTGTGCGTCGCTCTAAACTCACTTGGCTGGCATCGCGCAGCAAAATACGGTCAATTAAGACGGGCTGTGCGTTATCTGCTTGACCAGGATTGGTGGCATACACAGAGCCATCTTTGCTGAATGACACCAAAAAACCTGCAGGAATGGTGATTGGGCCGCCGCTTCTGCCACGCACAATGGCGCCATTGCTCAACTCCAAAACACCTTTGCCATTCAGACGCAAATCACCGCGCCTTGTGAATCCCAATTCACCGTTGGTCGCTGTGACGCCCATCACTGCCTGCTCGTCCATGGCCACATCCAAAGCACGTCCTGTTTTCACAATGACACCAGGGCGCATGTTGATGTTGTCGGTGCTGAAGGCCTGCGGTTGTAAACGCGATTCAAAGCCAGCACCTTGTACTTTCATGGTTAGCATGGCTGCTTCAAAACTGCGCTTGAAACCGGGGGTCGCCACGTTGGCCAACTCATTGGTTGTCATTTGACGGGCAGTACGCCCTTCATTGATGGCAGCCGCAGCGTTAAAAGCTAAACGATCCATGGTGAGGTCCTAGACTTTCAGGGCGTTGCGATTTATGAGCGCAAGTTGATGATGGCAGACGTCATGGTGCTTGACGTTTCAATGGCCTTGGCGTTGGCTTGGAAGTTACGTTGTGCCGTAATCAAGTCCACCAATTCTTGCGTCAAGTCCACATTGGCGCGCTCGGTGGCACCCGCACGCAATGTGCCAAAACCCGCACTGCCTGCAGTACCCAAAATAGGATCGCCTGAAGCAGCAGAAGCCAAGAAGCTGGAGTCACCGATCTGTCGCAAACCAGCAGGGCTGGAGAAGTTGACCAGCAAAATTTTGGCCAAAGACTTTTGCGTACCGTTGGAGAACGATGCACTGACCAAGCCATCGTTGGCAATCGTCACACCCACCAAGTCACCTTCAGGTGCGCCGTCTTGCGATTGCGATAACACCGCAAAAGCTGAAGAGAACTGTGTGGAGGCAGAGTAGTCGATGTTGATCGTCAAGGCACCTTTACCACCTTCAAGGTAAACGGTTTCCAATTGCGTACCTTCTACAGGTGAAACCAAGTTGCCGCCTGTGTCAAATGTCAATTCACCTTTGTCGAGGTAGATGGGCGACCAAGCGGGCAAGGTGGTGAAGCCGTCACCGTTGGTGGTTTCATTGCCAGCACCATCAATGTATTTGGGCTGAATGGCGCCGCCAACATAATCTGAGTGTTGGGTAGGTTTGATCCAAGTGGACGTGGTACCGCGACCCGCTTCTACCGTCTCTAAGCCCCAGTTGGAACTGCCCGAAATTTTGATGAAAGAGTCTGCGCCTGTTGTACCTGTTGTGAAGACAAATCGATTTTTAACGGCGTCATACGACACTTTGACACCATTGACCGTTGTTGGAGCGCCTCCTACACCACCATTGGAGCCCATGGCGTTGATGCCTTTTTCTAGTTTGGCCATGAAGGTTGACAAAGAGTAGTTGGAATCAATGGGCAACTCCACAGTGCCTTTGATGCCATCAACGGTCACCACAAATTTATTGTTGGTGGCGTCTACCGCAAAGTTGTTGCTGAGGTTGATGGTCGGTGTTGCACCGTATGCAACTGCGGGCTCAGAGGCAATACCCCGAGTGGCCAAATCGGATTTATTGACTGTGGCTGCACTCAAACCAAACAATGCCAATCCTGCTGCGCTGACATTGGTGATGGCAATGCTAGAGCCATCACCTGTTTTGCCAGATTCAACTTTGAAGATTTTGTTCACAGAATCAAAGGTCACCTTCATGCCGAAACGTTGTTCAGTGGAGGCGCGCAACACAGAACCGTTGGGAATCACTTTGCCAGGGTAATGGCCCGTGTCGTCAACCGTGACAGCGGTGGTGGTGAGGCCCATCACCTCGTTTTTGACAGCGCCAGATTTCAAAGAAACGACGTTGGTGCCATCGGTGAATTTGAAACCTTGCGTGGCATAGTCATAGGAGACGGTGACATTGCCAAAAGTAGATCCTGCGGTGGTTACCTTCAATGCAGACGCATCAATTTGCGCCTGGATGGCGGCCACAGCTTGGTTGATGGTTACTTTGCTCAAGTCGGTGATACCGTTTGAGTTTGCAGCCAAGGTGATGGTGACGGGGGTTGTTGCTGTAGAGGAAATTCGCGAACTTGAAATGTTGAAGATGTTGGCGCCGGCTGCGCTAAAGTCAAAATAAGCTTCGTCACCAAATTTGCGATTCAAAACAGCTGTGGCTTCTGCGGCAATTTGGCTGCCCGTCAAAGACGCGTTCACTGTTTTCAAATGGCTCATGTCCAAGGTCACTGGATTGCCAGAGCCGTCTACATCAATGGTGAACAAAGACGACAAAGCATTTGCCGCATTCAGGGTGGTATTGGTGGTAGTGCTGAAGTTAATGCCGTTGGTGAAGTCAAGGGCTGATGTCAACAAAGACGCACCGGATACAGACGCAGGCACAGAAGTGCGTTTGTCGGTTAATTCATCCAATGAAAATAATTGGGTTTTGGCTGTGGTCAATTCGTCTTTCACGACGCTGTAAGGCTTAATTTGGCCGTATTGATTGACATACAATTTTTCGCTGTTGCTGTCTGTGGCTTGCACAAGAGAAGCTTCCACCGAGTCTTCACCCACAAAAACATGGGTTTGCCATTTGTTGAACGGCACGTTTTGATTGGCGTTGGCCGTTTTCACGTAGTAAATGGTGGCCAGGTATCCGTTACCACCGTTGTCATACACCGTGAAGGCCGTTGATTTGTTGTAAGTGGCAGGGTTGGAACGATTGAAAGTTTCGGTGATCACCTGGGCATCGGCTGGGAAGTTCAAACCCAGCTGAACCAACGAGGTTTGTTTGGCTTCGCCAGATGTGGTTTGCGGAATGGTCAAGACCACTCGTTCGTTCACATTCGCACTACCTGTTGAGTCAACTGTCGCCGCCATGAGGCGTTGACCTGAAGAGTTCACCACATTGAACTGTTCGTTCAGCAAGAATGAGCCGTTTCGCGTGAAAAGTTCTTGCAAACCATCAGCCGAGCGCAATGGAAAAAAGCCATCGCCGGTAATGGCCAAGTCCAAGGCATTGGATGAGAAAGAAATATTACCTTGGCTGAACTCTTGAGACACTTGTTTCAGAGACACACCCTGACCCACTGTGGATGATGATTTTTGCAGTGGTGAGGTGGCAAAAATATCGCCGAAGTCAGCGCGCGAACGTTTGAAACCAGTGGTACCCACGTTAGAAATGTTGTTGCTGGTCACACCCAACATGGCGGTGGCGGCATTCAGTCCGGTCAGCGAGGTATAGAAAGACATGGTGGATAACTCCTTGTTGCGCTAGTGTTTGGCTTGCTTTTTGAAGAGGGACAATGGCTTAACCGCCAATGCGTTGGACATCGGTCAGCTTGACGGATTTGCCGCCCGCCACTTCCAACAAAATTGACTTGTCGGTTGATTGATTCACCCCTGTGACCGTCGACAAGATGCTGACAGTGGGGTTGGTGTTTTTGCCCTGCACCACCGCGCTGGCGGTGATGGTGTAATTGCCTGCAGGGACTTTGTTGCCAGCGTCGTCGCTGCCATCCCAGTACAAAGGCATGTCGCCCACTTGCTGTGGGCCCAAGATTTGTTTGGCCACCACTTGGCCTTTGTCGTTGGCCACTTGCAATTGAAGGCCGCTGGCACCCATTGGCAGAGGTATCAAGCCTTGAACTGCTTTTTCGCCATTGAAAACAGCGGGTGCACCAGGTACAGCCACCGTTTTGCCAATCAAGTTGGTGCTGCTCATCATGCGCTCGCCAGACATGCTGTCGACAAATGTTTTGAGCGATTCAGACATGGCGGTCGTGGCTTCCAACTGGGAGAACTGCGCCAGTTGCGCAACAAATGCCTCATTTTTCACAGGATCCAAGGGATCTTGGCATTTCAGTTGGGTTGTGAACAAAGTTAAAAAATCTTTTTGACCCATGCCGCTGCCAGCTTTGGCCGCCAAAGTTTCATTGGCCGCATCGACTGTGGTTTTCACCCCAGCAGGCGCTTTGATGTTGGTTCCAGCATTGGCCGCTGCAGCTGCAGCGTTCAAACTGTTGTTGGTCGACAAGGTCATCATGATGGCTAAATCCCGCTGTGTTCTTTGTTTGTCAAAATTCAAGTCTTGATGATGTCAATGGTGCGCATCAACATTTGACGGGTGGTATTCACCACTTCGACGTTGTTTTGGTATGAACGGGAGGCCGACATCATCTCGACCATCTCGGTCATCTCGTTCACATTGGCCAAATACACATAACCTTCTTTGTCGGCCATGGGGTTGCCTGGGTCTGACATTTTTCGAATAGGCGCTGGGTCGTCGGTGATCTTTTCAACCCTGACACCACCTGCATATCCTTGCTCATGGGACTTGGTTTGTTGGTCCAAAATGGTTTTGAACATGGCGCGTTTGGCGCGAAAGGCTTCGCCTTCATTGCCAGAAACGGTGCCAGCATTGGCCAAGTTGGAAGCCGTGGTGTTCATGCGAGTGGTTTGCGCATTCAGCGCAGAACCAGCGATATTGAAGATTCGATCAAGTGACATGTGAATTAATCTCCCCGCAGTGCTCGGCGAATGCCACTGACGCGATTTTCTAGAATGTTCAATGTGGCCTGGTATTCAGCGGCTACCTGACCGAATTTGGCTTGTTCGACGTTCATCTCAACGGTGTTGCCGTCAAAGGAAGCATTGAAGGGAACACGAAACTTCTCACCCGTTTCATTTTCAGGCGTGGGCAAGTTGAAGTGCTGTTTGCTGGTGGTGTTCAGGGCATCGTCTCTTGTTTGTTTGAGGACTGCCTTGAAATCAATGTCTTTTGCTTTGAAATGTGGTGTTTCGGCGTTGGCAATGTTGCGCGCAAGCAATTCCATGCGCTTACTGCGCAGGCCCAGTGCTTGGGCATGAACGCCGAGTGCGTTATCAATGATGTTCATGTTTTGCCTTTACCTACTCGCTGCACATTGCCGGATATCCGACATCCCAAAGAATTAAAGTTCTTCGCAGTGGCTACGATTGCAAGAGCCGTGCCATGTGCTCATTGCCGTTTTTGATTGGTTTTTTGACGCTCAGTACAGGGCTTTCACAGAGGAGAAGATTCTGTCTGACCAGGAAAGCAGGTTCTGCATGCCGAAAGTGGCGGCAGGTCAACGGCAAGAATTTGCCGCTTTAGCGAAGCCACACTTTGGATGGCGCTTCCAAAGCTTCGTAGTCTGCAGCTTTTTGAATTTGCAATTTGATGCGAGCGGATTGCACAGCGGGGCTGTCTGAAGCCATGGAGGTCAAGCCGATGGTTTGATTCTTGGATTGATTCAAGCCCAGTCGATCCGCTGCGTTTTGCATCAAACCTTGCGCAATGGAGACACGCGTCATTGGCGCAAGAGGGTCTTTGCCTTCGTAGAGGTATTTGGCTTGTTTGCCTGGAATGCCCAAGGGTTCATCGGGGCGCTTCTCACCTCGTGCGGCTGGTTGCAAGACGGCCAGATAAAGTTCATCAAGTGCAACTTTTCCTTCTTTTTTCAGGCCAACTTTGTCAAAGTAGGTGTCAACCAAATGCAGCTGTTGGTAAACGCTTAAACCCAGTATGGACTTGGGTGATTTGCCAAAACCCACTTCAGCAGCGCCTCGATCGGGGCCATCGCAAAATTGAATGATGCCATGACAACGCGTATTGGTCGCTTGCGGATTCATGCCATCACTTTCCATCAACGTCAGGCGTGCAAAATCATCGGGTGAGAAATTGTGTTTTTGTGCAACTTGCAAAATTTTGTTGAACACATCTTGTTTTTCATTTTTCGGAATGAATCCACGCTCCACTGCCCGATCTAAAGTTTGTTTCAGAATGGGGTGAGCATTGACCACACTCGCTGATGTTTTGACGGCCACTGAAGGTGTGCGCGAAGCAGTGACCACAACTGTTTCCAGCGTTTTTGTGCTTGCCTGTGCCTCTGATGCTGCTTGTGGCGGCTGGGTCTGACCCGATTGCCATTGGGCCAACATGTTGGAAAGCTGTATTTTTTGACCCGGAAAAATGGCATTCGGATTTTTGATGCCACTGTCTGCGGCCAATGCTTGAGTCCATTTGTATTCCTCTGACAGATTGAGTTTGACCCCCTGACGCTGAGCTTGTTCACGAACAATGCTGGTCAAGGTGTCGCCAGATTGAATGACGCGGACCGGACCCTCTTCAATCCGCTGAACTTGTGCCATGGCCTTGGCAAAACCTGGCTTCGACGGACTGATTGCCGTCGTTGCAGAGTTTGCTAGGCTGTTCATGGCCAGATTGGCTTGCGTTTCAATTTTCATGGCTGAGGTGGCATCTTTTTTGCATGAAGCTGGGTATGTTCAATCCAAGTGTCAAATCTTCTACATCTGTCCGCATTGGGATGCAAATCTTGTGCCTGACGTTTTTTTGGCTGTTCCTTTTGTCGTTGGGACAAAATGCGCGCGCGCAAGCGGGTGGTTCTCACAATCCAGTTCAAGCCGCCCAAGTCATGTCAGATCAAGTCCGTCAATGGATGGCCAATGCCCACAAAGTCAATGCCAAAGATGTGGCCATTGCGCCCCTGGACGAACGATTGAAAGTTCAATCTTGCGCCAAGCCCTTGGCCATTGACCACCCTTTCTCGTCCAAGGAGACCGTGCGAGTCAGATGCCCTGAGCCCACTTGGCAGTTGTTTTTGCAAGTGACCCTGCCTACCCAACAAGCAGTTGTGGCCGCTTCGTCAAGTGCTTCTCCCGGACGACCTGCTTTGGTGGCCAAAAGGCTGCTGCAAAGAGGAACCATTTTGACCCCTGACATGTTGGAGGAGGTTCAAGTTTCGACGGCCCAAGTCGATACTCAATTGCTCAGCACAATGAAAGATGTGGAACAGGCAGAACTGACGCGCGATGTCATGGCCGGCCAAACTTTGAGGTCTTCTGATGTGAAGCGCGCGGTGTTGGTGAAACAGGGTCAGACCGTGACGATGGCTGTAGGTGAAAAGTCTTCATTTCAAATCTTTGTCAGAATGGAAGCCCTTCAAGAGGGGCGTTTTGGAGAACAAGTTAAATTGAGAAATCCGGAGTCTGGCCGACAGGTTTCCGGCGTTGTAACCGGTTTGAACACCGTCAAAGGCTTGTAAAAGCCAAAAAATGGGTAAAAACCCACTTCAAA
>JACCDK010054653.1_pt1 | contig 16802 bp, 16 predicted proteins | sample 7445871 | NCBI WGS metagenome assembly JACCDK01 (sample SAMN15323436, study PRJNA562643) | freshwater metagenome | isolation source: river surface water | place: USA:Blue River Watershed | collected 2017-08-15
CACCCGCACCATAGAGGTGCAGAATGGGTACATGACAGAACATTCACACGACCACGGCCGTGGCGTATTGCAAGACTTGGCACCACTTGGTCGTGAACTGCGTGCACTCATCCCTGGCGTCTACGACGGCTTTGGCCAGCTACACAGCGCTGCATTTGCCGAAGGCACGGTCGACAAGAAATCGAAAGAGTTAATCGCTCTCGCTATTGCGATTTCTCTGCGATGCGACGGATGCATTGCAAGCCATGCACGTAGCGCAGCACTCAACGGCGCAACAGAACAAGAAGTTGCAGAAACTATCGGCGTGGCAATCGCTATGAACGGCGGACCTGGGACTGTGTATGGTCCGCGCGCCCTTGCGGCATTTCGTGAGTTTGCGCCAAAAAGCGCCGACTAGTTAGTGACCAACAACTTTGTTGAAGCGCACAGGAATGGTGCGTGGTCCGCGAACCTGACCACCGGCCCAAGTGACTTCAGCATCGTCGCGCAACTCGAAGTCGGGAACGCGAGCAAGGAACTCTTCAATCGCTACGCGCATTTCCATGCGAGCAAGGTTTGAACCAGCACAACGGTGAATGCCAGCGCCGAAGGCAACGTGGCGGTTGTGTTCGCGGTCGATAATGACTTCGTCGGCACGATCGAACTGCTTGGGGTCGCGGTTTGCTGCGGGGAACGCCATAAGAATGCGATCGCCTTCGTGCATGGGGCAACCGTTTACTTCTGTGTCTTCTGCGACGATGCGAGCCATGGTGACAGGTGAATATGCACGAAGGAACTCTTCAACTGCTGATGGAATGAGTTCTGGTTCTTGCACCAAACGCTCACGGTCTTCTTTGTGTGTTGCAAGGTGCCACAACGAAGAGCCGATACCGCTCCATGTTGTGTCGACACCAGCGATCAGCAACAAACCGCACATACCGATGATGAGACCGTCGGGGAATGGCTCACCGTCGTGTTCGGCGTGAACCAATTCGCCGATGAGATCGTCGGTGCTTCCGCTTGCACGGCGCTTGCGAATTTCTTCCATAAAGAAGTCCTGCAACTCTGCGCGGGTCTTGATGCGCAGTTCAGGATCTTGCAAACCTTGTTCAAGAGTGTTGCGCACCCATGTTGTGAACTGGTCTTTCATGTTGGTTGGAACGCCAAGCATGTTCGCAATAACTTGCGCAGGGATTTGCTGCGCATATTCCACCGCAATGTCTGCTTCTTTCTTGCTCGCAAGAACATCCATGAGCTCGCGGCACCATGCGCGAGTGAACACTTCAAGTTCATCAACGGCACGAGGTGCGAACGCTGGAAGAATTTGACGACGTGTCCACGTGTGCATCGGCGCATCCACAGAAATGGGAGCCGCAGGTGCGGGACCATAAGCACCAGAACCAGGAGCTTCTGCAGGTGGCACCACGATGATTTCGCGCGACGAGAATCGCTGCGGGTCGCGTGCGATTGCAGTGACGTCTTCGTATGTGGTGGGCAACCACGAACCGCCCCAACGATCACTGTGCGCAATCGGGCATTCACCGCGAAGATCGTCCCAAATAGGGAACGGGTTCTCGATGTATTCCTTGCTGAAGATGTCGTAGTCAGTTGTCCAGTCGAGCATGCCGGCCATGTTGTCCCCCTTGGTAATGGCGAAGCGCCATATGGTGAGAATATCTCTCCGATAGGGGTGTGACTACCATCACAAACCTATGGTTAGACCATGTCAACCAGCATTGCTTCCGTAGACCCTTCCGAAGTGGGTTTTGACCCCACACGCCTTGCCCGTATTGAGACTCACTTCTCTAAATATGTGGAGAGCGGCAAGTTGCCTGGCGTACATATTGCGGTCACCCGAGGCGGGAAACTGGCCTACGAGACCAAAATTGGCCATGCCGATGTCGAGGCCAAGAAGCCCATCGCCGACGACACCATTTACCGCATCTATTCGATGACCAAGCCCATCTGCGCCGTAGCCGCGATGATGCTGTGGGAAGAGGGCCTGTTCGAATTGCACGATCAGGTGAAGTGGTTCATTCCATCGTTCGCCAATCAGAAGGTCTTCCGTTCGGGCACTCTCACTGCCCCACGTTTCGAGCCAGTGTCGGAACCAATGGAGATGTGGCACCTGTTCTCGCACACCGCCGGCATGACCTATGGCTTTGTCTACGCAAACCCTGTCGACCAGATGTATCGCAACGCGGGATTCGAATGGGGCACCCCACAGGGAAAGAACCTTGCAGAAGTCATCGACATTCTCGCTGAGCTTCCACTCATGTTCCAGCCCGGTGCCGAGTGGGCCTATTCAATGTCCATCGACGTGTTGGGTCGCGTTGTTGAAGTTCTCTCTGGCATGACTCTTGGCGAGTTCATGAAGAAGCGCATCTTCGAACCACTCGGCATGAACGACACTGGCTTCTACTGCCCCGAAGATCAAGCGCACCGACTCGCTGCTCTCTATGTGCCAAACCCTGCCGACAAAAAAGCAATCCGTTCCGATGCAATGGGTGCAGGCGCACTGAACAAGCCTGTCGCAGAACTTGGTGGTGGCGGTTTGGTTTCCACCATGTCTGACTACGTGAAGTTTGCGGAAATGTTGCGCGGTGGTGGACAACTCAATGGTGTTCGCATTCTCGGACCTCGCACAGTGGAACTCATGGGCTCCAACATGTTGCCCAACAATGCAGACCTCACTGCATATGGTCGTCCGTTGTTCTCAGAAACAACATTCGACGGCGTCGGTTTTGGTTTGGGCATGAGCGTCACGCTCGATGCAGCAACGGCAAAAGTTCCTGGAACTCCCGGTGACTTTGGTTGGGGTGGGGCTGCAAGCACCAACTTCACCGTTGACCCATTGGAAGACATGACTTACACGATCATGACGCAGTTGTTGCCGTCAAGCACGTGGCCAATCCGTAGCCAACTCAAGCAGTTGGTACACCAAGCTTTGGTCGATTAATCACGCGACGCATCTGCGTCGACAACACCAACAGCACTGCCACACCAGTGCCCACAATCACGAAGCCTTGCGCCATGTCATTGTGCACCCATTCGCTCACCGACATCACAATGCCTGACACCACGCAAATGGCACCCACCATCAGCATTTCTGGTGTCAGCAGTAATGAACCTGCAGCAAACATCAGTGCACCGGTGACGATGGGCAATGGCTCACCACCACTGATTTCATTAGCCAACATCATCGAACTGATGAAGACAAACATCGACCCCGCGGCACGCGGAATAAATGGCGCATGAACTTCTTGAACGCCAAGACCAACCAACACGATGCCAGCGATCAGCATGAGCGAACCGCCCAATAATGAACTGTCGTGATCAATAAGTTGCGATAGTGAAATGGCGAGCGCCGGAATTCCGGCAGTGAGCACCACTGTGCCAGCAAAGCGCGTGATTGAGATACGAAACGCACCCCACACAACAGCTACTGAGGAAAGGATCACCGCGATCCACTCGGGCTTCATCTCCCCTTGATCGAATGCGAGACCAGTTGCGCCAAGTGCGGCACCAAAACTGCCGATCTCAAGCACTTCACCAAAACGTTGCAACAAGTCTGACTTTGTTGACAACTTCCAAGAAGCGATTCCACCAATGGCAGCAACGAGATACAACGCGATACACACTGACATTTCAGATGCATCCTCGAACGCCACGGAGATAATGCGAATGACGCCAACAGCGATGATGAGACCAGCTAGATATGTAACTAGTTCTCGCACTGAGAACGCGATGCGTGGCGCATATGCCAACTCATCTGCTTTGTCTTGTGTGATCACATGTGCATGCACCAATTCGTCGAGCAGTTCTTGGTGTGTCTTCATCTGTTCCATGAAAGAAGTGTGACACGAATTAAGGAGTATGCGCATACCAATCTACGAAGTCGCCGATGGCGGCTTCGAGTAACGGAGCAATGAGGCGTGCATAGGAAACGGTCATGTGATTGTCATCGCGATAGACCAACACATTGCCCACAATGGTGGGGCATGCGGTCGATGTGCAAAACCAGTCGCGCACCCACAAAACATTGACTCCCTGGTTATCAAAGTCTTGCATCATCTCGTGAATATCGGGCCGGAATGCCATGCCGATTGATGGCGAACACATTTGAACATTGGTGTAGTGACGACTCAAACAAGTTGGTACATCTTGTCCGGGGTATGGCGTGTCTTCCATGAGAACGGGAGTGATGTTCAGGGTCTTGAAATCATCAAGAGACTTCTGAAGTGCTGAACGCCATTCTTTTTGCCACATCGGCACTCGAGTTGTAGCCGACAACAAACGATCAAAGTGTGCAACAAAGACCACCTGCACTCCATCAGCGACCATTTGCTTCATCACGTTCTTACGCCACGGCGCACACTCGTTATAGACCTTGCCCAACACTTTGCTGTACGTAGCAATGTCCACTGGTGGGCAGCCGCGCTTTGTGTACGTGATGAGTTTCCAACCACGAGACTTTGCTACTTCTTCAAATGTGGGAAACCACTGGGCAGCATGAGAGTCGCCATAGATGCCGACAACCTTGGTTGCTTCCTTCGCTGCGAATACACAATTCTTTGGTTTTACAGCCGAAAAACTCGCATGACAGTTGTTGTCATAAATAATGGGTTGGTCCAAGATCGCCTGTTGCAAAGTGGGCGTCAGATTGCTCGGCAGACCAGTTGCTGCAGCAGCTTGTGTGATCGCATCCACTGCAACACCTGCTGGCGGCAACGTTGGCGCCGTCGGCACAGTTGTGGTGGTCACGCCAACAGGAAGAGTGGTTTCAGCAATAAGTGTGGGCGTCGTAGCAGCAACATCAGTTGATGTGCGCGGAGGATTATTGCGCGCAAGTACTGCACTTCCTGTCACCACGGACAAAAGTGACACTGCAAGAGCAAACGCGCGTAACCCTCTAATACGAATGTTTCGACGTATCGGATTTTCGATAATGCGATACGACAGTTCCGATAGCGCAAGAGCAATCACAAGACACACGAGGCCTTCTGCTACAGACAATTCTCGTTCTAATGCGGGTACAGCAATGATGAGTATTGGCCAATGCCAGAGATAGGCAGAGTATGAACGCGACCCCATCCACTGAAATGGCGACAAGCGAAGAATCGCATGTGGTGACCACGCAAGTACATTCCCTCCACGCAATACACACGCAGTTGCGACAACTGGCGCGAGTGCCCATGGGCCGGGAAATTTAGTTTTCTCATCGAACAGCACAACACAAGCGATGATTCCGACGAGACCGCACCACGCCAACACGCTCGCCATTCGCCGTCGCGTGTCTGACACGTGCATCGGCACGACGGCTACTAAGGCGCCAATTGCCAATTCGAATGCTCGCGTGTGCGGAGAAAAGAATGCCCACGGTTGCGATGTATTCATTTGCACCATGCACGCCGCAAATGATGCAACAGAGATCACCGCTGCGGAAACACCCACACGCACCCGAATGCTCGACGCCTTCTTTGCCCCAATACACACAAGAGCGATGAGCAACGGCCACACGATGTAGAACTGCTCTTCTACTGCGAGGCTCCAGTAGTGCTGCAATGGCGACTCGGGAAGTGTCGATTGCAAATAGTCAGCTCCACGACTAGCAAATACAAAGTTTGACGAAAACGTGGCAACAGCAAAAAGGTCGTTCACCAGAGATCGGATACGCAATGGTTCGAGCCATATATATGAGGCCACCATGGTGCTCACGGCCACGGCGCTCGAAACCGGCAAAAGGCGTCGAATCCGGCGTGAATAGAAGGCACCCAGCGAAATGAAGCCCTCGGAATCCTTCTCGGCCACCAATAAAGAAGTGATCAAGAAGCCCGAGACCACAAAAAACACGTCGACGCCTACGTAACCGCCTGCCAACCCAGGCACTCCGGCGTGGAAAAGGAGTACTGCCAGCACCGCGATGGCGCGAAGACCCTCAATATCCGTACGCCTTTGCATCGGTTACGAGTATTGCCGCCACGATGCCCGCGATGGGTCCATACCGGCTGGAGCAACCCCAAAATCAGGAAAGAAGTCCTGGCAAATCGGGTGGTCTATGGTTTTACGCATCCGAATTCCACGAAATCTCTAAGGAGAACCCATGGCCCGTACATCCCGTTTACTTGCGTCAGTAGCAGCACTTGCTCTCGTCGCATCAGCTTGTGGCGGCAGCTCAAGCTCAGACACAACTGCAGCCGCAAGCGCAAAGGAAGCAGCTTTCACACCAGTGCAAGAAGGCAAGCTCACCGTGTGCTCCGACGCACCATATGAACCATTCGAATACCAGGCAGAAGACGGTTCATGGACCGGCTTCGACATGGACGTCATGACCGAGATCGCCAAGGCCCAGGGTCTTGAACTCAACGTCAGCGTTCAAGGTTTCGACGGCATCTTGTTGAAGCTTGCTGCGAAAGAGTGTGACGTTGTTGCATCGTCAGTCACCATCACCGAAGAGCGTGCACAGAGCGTCGACTTCACCGATGGCTACTTCGACTCATACCAGTCACTTCTTGTTCGCAACGCAGACAAGGACACGTTGAACTCACTTGAGGCTTTGAACGGCAAGACCATCGCTGTGCAGACAGGCACCACTGGCGAAACCTTCGCTAAGGAAAATGCCAAGGGCGCAAAGATCCAGTCTTACGACGATGCGTCAGCAATGTTCTTGGCTCTTGAGTCAAACGAGGTCGACGGCGTTCTTCAGGACTTCCCCATCAACGCATCACGCGCAGTAAAGCAGGGAACTTCAACCGTTTCTGTGAAGTTCACAGAAGGTCAAGAAGTTGAGCAATACGGTTTCGCTGTTGAAAAGGGCAACTCTGCTCTTCTCAAGGTGCTCAACGACACCCTTACAACAATGAAGTCAGATGGCACATACGACGCCATCTTCGCTAAGTACTTCGGCTAAACGAAGTAAGTAACAACTCGAGAACCATGGCCATCAGTAAGCGCAAACGAGCTCAATACATTCGCTTCGGCGTGTATGCGCTCAGTGTCGCTCTCGTGGTGGCCGTGGTTCTCTTTGTTGATTGGTCGCGCCTGCAGAGCGCGATGTTCCGCTGGGACTTAGTGAAAGATCAGTTCCCTGGTCTCATCACAACTGCAGCCCGTAACACCATCATCTTCACCATTCTTGGTTTCGCTGGTGGTCTTGCACTTGGTCTCCTTCTCGCACTGTTGCGCCTATCGCGCGCACGTGCATATCGCTGGTTCGCCGCCACATACATTGAAATCTTCCGCGGCATTCCTCTAGTTGTCACACTTCTCATTCTCGGTTTCGGCATTCCCATCGCATTCAAATGGCAATGGCCAAACCCTTACCTGCGCGGTGCGGTGCCGTTGGCACTTGTTGCTGCTGCATATATGGCCGAAACAATTCGTGCCGGCATTCAGGCTGTGCCCAAAGGCCAAATGGAAGCTGCCCGCTCTCTGGGTATGTCGTATTCGCGCGCGATGGCAACCGTCATCATTCCGCAAGCGATGCGCATCATTATTCCGCCACTCACAAATGAATTCGTTCTGCTCATCAAAGACACCTCGCTCATTTCAATTCTCGGTGTCACCGAAGGAACAATCGACCTTGCTCGTTACGGCCGCAATGGCGTGTTTGATTCTGCAAACTCAACGCCACTTATCGTGGCTGGTCTCGCCTATCTGGTCATGACATTGCCGCTCACACAATTGGTTGCATACATGGAACGTCGACAGAAGGCATCGGGACGATGAACTCTGAAGCAGTTGTCAGCATTCGCAATCTCAACAAGTCGTTCGGTGATAACCATGTTTTGCGCGGCATCGATCTTGAAGTGCAACGCGGTGAAGTGGTGTGCATTATCGGACCTTCTGGTTCTGGCAAAAGCACCCTGTTGCGTTGCGTCAATATGCTGGAAACGCCCACCGATGGCACCGTTGTTGTGCTCGGCACCGATCTCACCGATTTAGATTCCGACCTTGACGCAGCACGTACTCACATCGGCATGGTTTTCCAAAGCTTCAACTTGTTCCCACATATGTCGGTGCTCGACAACGTGTGTGTCGCTCAGCGCAAAGTGTTGAAGCGTTCGAAAGAAGAATCCGAACAGATTGCACTGCAGCTGTTGCAACGTGTCGGCCTGTCTGAAAAGGCATCTGCTTTCCCCGCACAACTCTCTGGTGGTCAACAACAGCGAGTTGCAATCGCTCGAGCACTCGCAATGAACCCGCAGGTCATGTTGTTCGACGAAGCAACCAGCGCACTCGACCCTGAACTCGTGGGCGAAGTACTCAACGTCATGCGCGGCCTTGCCGAGGAAGGCATGACCATGTTGGTGGTCACCCACGAAATGGGATTTGCCGCAAATGTTGCGTCTCGTGTGGTGTTTATGGACGGCGGAGTCATTGTCGAACAAGGCCCACCTGCCCAAATCATCAATGCACCCCAGGAAGAGCGCACCAAGGCTTTCCTCTCCAGTGTTCAACAGCACTAAACACCCCTTGCCTACTCTCTCGGCTCATGAGTAACCAGCGAGACCGCATTCAGTCTTTGCTTGCCCTGGCACAGCACCCCAACACCCCTCAACACGAAGCCGAGACCGCCCTGGCTATGGCGTCAAAGCTCATGCAAAAGCACGGGTTCAGTCACGACGAGTTTGCAGAAGCTCGCGTTATCGACGATGCAGAAATTGTTGTTGAGCGTGTGCACGTCGCAGGTCGTTATCGCGTTCGTCGCACCAGCGTGCTCTATGCAATCGCCGGTCTGCATTCATGTTCGTGTTACCGCGAACCCGATGAAGACGACGAGTGCGTTCTCGTTATGTATGGGCGCGCAGTCGACATCTTCGCTGCTCGCACCTTGTTTGCTGCTGCCGATGCAATGGGCGCCCGATTGTTGCCTCGCGGAGACCGTTCCTATCGCGTCTCATGGTGGCAAGGGTTTCAAAGTGGCATTACCGAAGCTCTCACCAACTCGCGCAAAGAATTCATTGCTGAAACTCCCGGTGCCGGACTCGTGTTAGCCGACCGCATGCAACGCGCCGATCACGAAAAGCGCGTGAAGGGTCCGCCACTTCGCAAAACCTATTCATATCTCGGTGGTTCCGCCGATGCATACGGAAATGGTCAGCAAGCGGGACGTGGTTTCTCATCTGGTGGCCGTTCATTTACAAGCGGCACCCGTGGAGAATTGAATTGAGCACATACAAAACCTTTGTTGTCGATGCGCTGTATCTCGCAAAAGATTTTTCAGACTGCAGCGAAGAACAAGCTCTCACCTATGCGTGCGAAATCATCGCTGAAAACAATTTTGCTACTCGCGAATTCAACTCACGAGACGTCGACGCGTGGGTCGATGCCGTGTGTCAACGCGAAGATCTCGATACTCCGCACATCGTGGTGCAACGCGCATCAAAAGCCGCACTTGCTTCTGCGCACATCGAAGAGCAGCTCATTTGTATTCGCGGCAAGAACACCACAGCAGCCACGCTGCTACACGAACTCGCGCACCTCAGTGTTGGGGCGCACAATCATGGGGTTCTGTTTCGCGATGAATTAGTACGTCTCTGTCGCGCTCATATTTCGGTTGATTATGCGGCCATGTTGCACGGGCTCTTTTCAGCAACAGGCTTAGAAATGTCTCCCTGGCCAGCTAGCGCCGCTCGGCGTTGACTTCTGGTGCGCTACGCACCAAACTTCCCCCATGCCACACGCAGACGACCTCTACGCCTTTCTTTCCACCACCCGATCCATCCGTCGCATCAGCGACAAGCCGGTTGACGATGCGACACTCGAGCGCATCTTGCAGGCGGCAGTGTGGGCCCCCAGTGGAGGCAACCGTCAGCCTTGGCGCATGATTGCCGTGCGCGACCGCGCAACGAAGCAGCGCCTGAGCGAGATCTATTCCACCGAGTGGGCCACATATGTCGACTTCAACATGAAGAAATTGGAAGGCATGCCCGAAGAAATTGTGAGCCAGGCAGCTGCAGGTCTTGCCATCGGCACTGCATTGGCGCAGAACTTGGCGGACATTCCTGTGGTGGTTCTGTTTGTGCACGATCCCAGTGCTCTTTACGTGACCGATGCAAACTTTGGTCGCTCGCCAGTTGTTGGCGGTGCATCGCTCTACCCCGCCGTACAAAACCTCTTGCTCGCCGCACGTGCCGAGGGCTTGGGTGGCGTTCTCACCACCTTGTTGTCTTCACGCGAGCCCGATGTGCGCGAACTCATTGGTTTCCCCGCCGATTGGGGTCTCTATGCCATGGTTCCTCTCGGATATCCGAAAGGCAATCACGGACCACTTCGTCGCGCGCCGCTCAGCGAAATGGTGAAGTACGACCGCTGGAGTTAGTTACTTCGGCGCTGGTCGCGAACCAGTTGCCAAAAACTCTCGAATGTCGAGAATCGCTTGGCGATCTTGCGCCGTGAACATGTGGCCGCCTTCGTAAATCGACAACGTTGCGTCTTTCAAGCGTTGAACAATCTGTTCTGAGTTTGAAACGGGCGCTAAGTCGTCATATCGACCAGCCGTTACAAACGTAGGACACATAATTTTGTGTAGTCGATCAGTCACGTTGTGACCAATGCGAGCTTTCAGTTGCAACGTTTCACCTTTTATAACGGTTTCTGATTTTTGTTGCGCCGCAACTTCGGTGCGCAGTCGCACCATCTCGGCATCAACTGGATGCTCGGCTAAGAACTCTGGCGTATATCGACGATCAGTGATGAGAAGTGTTTTTGCTAGGCGCTCATCGGGTGGCAATGATGCCAACTCGTGAAGTGGATATGAGGAACCTGCTTCACCACCAGCCGATGTGCACAACAACACCAAACGAGTCACTCGTTCGGGCCAAGTAACCGCAAACTCTTGCGCCACCATGCCGCCGAAACTGATGCCCACCACCATGCATGACTCCCAACCAACGTGGTCGAGCAACGCAGCACCGTCGGCTGCATATTGCGCCATGGTGTACGGACCATCAGGAACAGAAGTTTTCCCCAGGCCACGTTGATCATGTGCAAGAACTTGGCAATTCTTTGCTAACGCGTTCACTAATGGTGCAGAAGTGGCGAGAGTTGCACCAGAACCATTGAAAAACAAAACACGCGGACCACTACCGAATGTCTCGTAGTGAAGTGTGACGTCAGACAGTTCGCATGTAGGCATGAGCAAAGTTTGTCACTGATGTGAGTATCCACCACTCACGGAGCAATACAAGCCACTCTTTATATCCGTGCAACCAATCGTCGATGAGGTCAAGCGCTCGCTGGCCGAGCATCACGAAGAACTCTCGTGGCGTCAAGTCACAATGCCCGACCTCGATGTTCCATGGGTGGGCATGAATGTTCCCGCATTAGAAACTGGCGGACGTCCGTGGGTGTGGGAAGTTGTTACGCCCGATCAATACGAAGCATCACCTCGTTTGCAAGAAGACCCACTGGTGTTGCCGGTCGCACACGACACTGTTGTCGCCGAGATCAACCACATCGACCACACGGGTCCGATGATTCGCATGCAAGTTCCTGTCAGCACCACGCCCGATTCAGTTGTGGTGCACACCGGACTCAGCGCAAGTAGCCCCTGGTCGGTTCGTTTGCAGGCGGGCTGGACCGCGCACGCACTCGGCACTGCCGCCCAGTGCTGGATCGACCGCGAAGCCCCAGGCACGGCTCGTCTGCACACCCCAGAGCCCTCCATTTCAACAGGCAATCGCTATCAATTAAGCCCTTCTATGGATATCGAGTCGGCGGCTTTCGACCTTCTGCTTACACTCAAACCCGATGATGCTGCAGTGGTCACTTCCCTCCTTCGCCGGGTTCACGCAGCCCTCTCGCCCTTCCGCTAACGCAGCAGGGGCGCTCGGAGCCACCGCATGATTACTACCTACGCGGTTTCGCTTAGCTCTGTCGACCGCACCGAGAACGACCGCATCGCGCTCATCGACCTCATTACTGATTGGCAGATGGAGGCCTACCCCGTCGATGTTGACGACGATGCGCCATCTGCTTTCAGTGTGCGAACTCGTCTGGCATCAAACGACCCAGTGTTTCGCACCACTATCACTGAGAGCAACGCAAAGAGCTCTCACGTTTCAACGTCGACTGCAACTGTGTCGTTGATTAATGGTGTTCTTACGTTCGACTTCCGCATCGTCACTACACCGCGCACCGTAAAGGTTGCACCACACCGTGCTCCGATGGTGCCAGCACATGTCATCAAGTTGGTGCGCAATGTTCTCAAGGCTGTTCCTACATTCGATGCTGAGCGTCGTGTTGTAGATGAAGTGAGCACCATCACCACCGAACTGCAGGGTCAAGACATTGGCTATTTGCGTTTCGTTGAAAAGCGCGCGTTGCCTCTTGTTGTAGAAATCGCAGACATTGGCACGACCAACCCACCATTCATCGCGCGAGGCCTCGGACCGCTGGTGGGTTTGGTACACATGGTGCACATCACCACACAAGAAGCGCTCGACGGTTACCTCGATGCATCGCGCCAATCGCTCATTAATCCGGGCACGGTCATCGTGCACTGGGCCGATATGGGGCAAGAACCCAAAATCCTGCGCTTCCGCGAAATTCCTCCTGCATCACGCGGGCGTGAGATTGAACAAATTCTTACGTCGGTTATTGAGACAGCTGCACGCTCTATTGCTGCACCTCACGTGCCACCACCACCTCGAAACGACGATGAGGATCTATACGAAGCTCCGAAACGAGAAAGTGTCGAAGAGTCGCATGGCGATGCCGACATGGCCGCACACATCGAGCAACTTGAATCTATGGTGAACGAACTGCAAGGTTCACTCACTGAAGCAGAACGCATTATCTCTGAGCAAAATTCTCGAATTGAGTTGCGCGACGATCAAGTGAACAAACTGGTGTTGCAAAAACTTGCACTCGAATCGCTCACTGGTGTGACGCCGCAATTAGAAGATGTCACCACCATGACTCAAGCTATGGATCTGGCGAAGAGCAAATTTGAGTTTCTTATCTTCCACGACCGTGCAATGGAATCAGGCAAAAAACTTGAAGGACCTGAACCCATGTCGATTCTTCGCGACTTGTGGCGTCTGAACGGGGTCGCAAGTCGATGGATGGCCGGAGAAATTTCCGGTTCCAGTTTGAAGGCCGTCTGCGCCGATGCTGGTCTTAACTTCGCATCAGGAATTTCAGACAATGCACGTCAGAAGTTCGAAGAGGATTACCTCATTGATTGGCACGGCGAGAAAGTGCGTGCAGAAGCGCATATCAAGCGCGGCAAGAAGGCGCACTTAGTGCGAATTCATGTCTATTTCGATACGGAACGCCAGCAAGTAGTGGTTGCCTACATTGGCCGTCACCTTCGTGACAAGGGCAGTAGGTCATAACTTTCCTGACCGTGCGGGCACTTCTGTCCTCGCCTACCCTTAAGTCCGCATGAGTCGCCTTCCCTACAAGCGCATTATCGGCGGCATCGTGGTTGCTGCTGTGCTCAGTGTGGGGTTTTCTGCCACCCGTTACGTATTGGCGCACCCCAACGAACCATTGCAGCAAAACATTGCATCGTGGGCGCGTAATAAGGGCTTAGGTGCCATTGTCGACAAACTCGAAGTGTGGCTTCACAGCGAACCACCTGCCGCAGCACCTGCCGACACTCTCGCATTAGTCATTGAACCCGAAGACACCACACCGATAGACACACTTCCTATCGCTCCCGCAGTCACAACCCCTGGCGAAGCAAGCACCACAACATCCGTTGCAAAAAAGTCGCCCACGAAAACAACGATTGGCAGCAATGGCGCAGCAATCGTAAAGAGCCCACGAGTGGCATCTGCTTCGTGTCCATCGGTTCCCACAACAACAACCAGCACACTGCCTGGCGAAACCTCAACGACGACCACGTCGACAACCACGACGACAACCACAACTACAACCAGCAGCACACTTCCTGGTGAAACAACAACGACAACAACAACCACCACCACGTTGCCGCCGCGACCCACTGACATCGCTCCATTCGTTGAACCCGGACTAAAGGGTGAGGGCATTTGGCGCGTTATTGCTCGCGTAAGAAAAGAACCCATTGTCTTCGCATCATCCATTCGCCCTTTGTGGTGTTTCGGGTCGGTTGTTGCAACGATGGCCACATATGACCCCAACAAACTTCGCGCGGCATTGTTCAATGGCAATGAAGTTCCAGGCGGCAAAGGTTGGCGCAACGGCACCAAAATTCGCGGAGCTGCATTGCCATCGCTGGTCGCAAGCTTCAATGGCGGCTTCCGCTTCGAGCACGAACCCGGTGGTTATTTCACTGAAGGTCGCACTGTGCAGAAACTCAAGAAGGGTTATGCCACATTTGCGATTCGCAAAGATGGCTTTAGCACCGTGGGCATTTGGGGCGAAGACCTTCACGATGACGGCACATGGATATCCCTTCGACAGAACCTTCCACCATTAGTGAGTGAGGGAAAGTCGTCATACGCCAAGTACGACAAAGTTGATTGGGGACAAGATTTCGGCAACAAGGTCTATAACTACCGATCGTCCGTGTGCGTGCGCACTGACGGACTCATGATGTTTGTTGCGGTAGGAAAAGTCAACATTGGCATGTTGGCTGACACGCTCGTTGCCTTGGGCTGTTACACAGCTATGGAACTCGATATCAATGGAACGTGGCCATTCTTTGCTACGTATAAAGGTTTTGGAAAGTCAGATCGCGATGGGAAAACCATTGATACGCGAATGGGTGACCCACAACGCCACCTCAACGGCAGCACAAAAGACTTCATCGCATTATTTGATGTGCAGACACTGAAGCCTGGCGCAGTTCGTTAAGCCAGTTCGTACGACCCAAGTAAGCGCGGCGCTGCACCGTCGCTGGTGACCACCACACCCTCGTCTACCAACTTGCGTAGGTGCGACCACACGCTGCGACGTGCAGGTCGATGCAGTTTCTTGTCAATTGCTGCATAGAGCACTTTTACGATTCCGGGAATGGTGTTATTGCCTAATGCGATTTGAGCAACAATTTGCTTTTCGCGATCAATTCGATGATCGAGATATGCACGGAGGAATGGCTGCGGATCAGTGACTGGTCCGCCATGAGTGGGCCACAATATGCCGTCGGTACGACCAATCACCTTGTGCATTGATTCGAAATATTGCCGCATATCGCCGTCGGGCGGCGACACAACAGTTGTCGACCATCCCATCACGTGATCGCCTGTAAACAAAGCGTTTTCCGCATCAAGTGCAACAGCAAGGTGGTTCGATGTGTGACCAGGAGTAGCGACAGCCTGCAACGAAAACTCCGATGTCTTGAGGAACCATTCCCCATCGACCACTGCGATGTCTGGTGCAAAAGCAAGATCAATGGTTTCGCGTTCTTCTTCTGATTCTGGCTTCTCTTCCGGATCATCTTCAGACGGATCATGATCGTCTTCTTCGAGAAAACCTTCGTAGGTTTTGTGCGGTCCGATTGCATAGCGTGGCGCCTCAGTGAACTCATGAAGCCATTGAGTGAGTGGTGAATGATCTGAATGGCAATGTGTGACCACAATGCCCACAACGTTGCGACCATTGAGAGCTGCAATTAGTGCATCGCAATGCGAATCTAATTTCGGACCCGGGTCGATGACTACTACATCTTTGCTTCCAATGATGTAGGTGCCAGTGCCGTGATAACTGAACTTCGATGGGTTCTTTGCAATTACTCGTTGAATGAGCGGCGAGACTTGAGTGCACTCAAAATACGGCGCGTCATCAATACGAGGGACAAACGGAATAGCCAATTCACACCTCAATACCTATTGCGCGAACACCGCCAACTGGCTTGCCGTGTCCGTAAGTAACTTCTGCGATGTCATCGGGTACACCCGAGACATCAACACCTAATCTGCGCAAAGCAGCAAGCAACACTGTGGGTGCTGCACGGCGCGATCCGTCGGAGATTTTCAGCGCAACGGCTCGACCATCGTTCATTGAAGCGATGTACACAGACTCTGCACCATCCTTTGCCATGAGGCCTGGAATCGCAGCCACGATCTTCGTGACCTCACGAGTGTCGCCACCTACCAAATATGGATGTTGCGACATTGCGGCGAACACTTGGTTTCCGGATTCCCCTGCATCTCCCACTGCAATCGCGCGTGTTGCTCGAACAAGTGCCGTGAGGTTGACAACATGTGCGGGTGCGCCACATCCGTCGGTACCAATTGCGACTGGTTGCTCACCCATCACTTCTGTCATCACATTGGTAATTGCTTGTTGCAGTGGGTGCGAAGGTTCGAGGTATGTCTTCACATCCCATCCGTTCACGATGCATGTGGCCAACATGCCGGCGTGTTTGCCACTGCAGTCCATCGAGAGAGACGACTTCGGACGGTTAAGACGAATCGCTTCATGCGCAGAATGAACATGCCACGGATAGCCAGGAGTGTTGATGAGCGCCGATTCGTCGAGGCCTGCGCCAGCAAGAATTTCTCGCGCCATCTTTTGATGCTGATCCTCGCCGTTGTGACTAGAACACACGAGTGCAAGTTGATCAGAGGGTAAAGACAAACCCGCGCGCACCATTGCTAATGCTTGAAACGGCTTTGTTGCTGACCTCGGGAAAATAGTGACATCGGGGTCGCCCACTGAAAAAGCAATGGAACCATCTGAGTTCAGAGCTACGAGAGCACCAAAGTGCACGCTTTCGTCGACCCCACTACGAGACACCACCGCGATGGGTGCAAATTGTTCGGGGCGCACGCCCGTCATGAAGGGTCATCCCAACCAGATTTTTTCTTCTTCTTCCGTGAACGCTTTGGCTCGACATGAGTGAGCGGATCACTAATCACCTCGTGTCGTGTGCCCAGAGACGACAC
>JACCDK010358054.1_pt1 | contig 16801 bp, 9 predicted proteins | sample 7445871 | NCBI WGS metagenome assembly JACCDK01 (sample SAMN15323436, study PRJNA562643) | freshwater metagenome | isolation source: river surface water | place: USA:Blue River Watershed | collected 2017-08-15
CCATGGCTCCAAAGTTATGGAGCTGGCCTTCGCACCGTGTTGATGAATTACTACATCAAATTCGATGCGGCTCGTCCAGTCCGGAATTATAAAAATGAAGATTTGAAATTTTACTTTACTTTGGGGTATAATTTCTAAAGCCTATACTGTATGATCAAATCCATGACTGGCTATGGGGTAGCCGGATTTGAGAATGAGCAGCTCGTCATCCAAGTGGAAGTTCGTACGCTCAACTCAAAAATGTTAGACCTGTCTATTCGAAGTCCCAGACAATTTGCTGATAAGGAGGCTGAAATTAGAAATCGAGCGCAATCCATTTTGGATAGAGGGAAAGTCAGTATTTCCATTGATTTTTTAGCGAAAGGAAACCAAAATCTCCCCGTTCAATTGAATGAGGATTTATTTAAGACGTACTACAGCACATTTGAGCGCTTGGCTGCATCTGTAGGAGAAACCTCTACAGACTTATTTAAATTGGCGCTACAAGCACCTCAGGTCATGGTTACCACGACCATGGATCGAGAGGATACGGAAGATTGGGCACAAGTAAAATCTGCCTTAGAAGAAGCCTTGATTCGTTGTGAGGCATTTCGGGTGGACGAAGGCGCTTCACTTTTCGTGAAGTTAAAGGAGAACATTGACTTGATCAGACAAGGATGGGCAGCGATTAAAGCGGAGGAACCCAGCCGCAAGGAGAAAATTCAATCTCGAATTCGAGGGCATTTCTCTCAGTGGATGGATGAACATGCCTTTGATGCAAATCGATTTGAACAAGAACTGATTTATTACTTTGAGAAAATAGACATCAACGAAGAGCTAGTACGCTTGGAGACGCACCTAGACTATTTCATGAAGTGTATGGAAACCGAAGTAAATCAAGGTAAAAAACTGGGTTTTATCAGCCAAGAGATTGGTCGGGAGATCAATACCATCGGTTCCAAAGCCAACGATGCAGGGATTCAAAAGTTGGTCATCCAAATGAAAGATGAACTGGAGAAGATCAAGGAGCAATCGTTAAATGTGCTGTAAGGTTAATAAGTCAACAGACAGACAGTCCACGGTCCACAGCGCACTTTCTTGAACGGCAAGTATTAATCTTATCCGTTGATGGGTACAGGAGTGGTAGTATAAAAAAAAAGGCCCCGAACAAGCGGGGCATTTTTTGATCTGTATTTCAAGAAACTTCTTTCGAAAGGTTCGAGGAAGTAATAAAAAAGACCCGAATTGATCGGGTCTTTTTTATTATCCTAGTTTGAATCGGATAGGTAGTCTCATTCGAGTACGAACTGGCTTACCTCTTTGTTTACCCGGTTCCCACTTAGGGGCAGCTTTTACGATTTTTACCGCTTCTTCATCACAACCTCCACCGATACCTCTCAATACTTCTACGTCTTGAATGGATCCATCCGTGTTGATTACGAATACCACGATTACCGTTCCCTCAACACCCATTCTTCTTGCTTGGGTTGGGTACTTGAGGTTGTCTGCAAGGTATTTGTTCCAGCCTGACATTCCTCCAGGAGGGTTTGGCTGAGTTTCCACGACGTCAAAAATGACATCGGCTTTTTCTTCAATGATTTCAACTTCTTTGATGACAACTTCCTTAACTACCGTAGCCTCTTTTACGTCTACGTCAAAGTTCACATCAATTTTTTCTTCGATTTTCACCTCATCCGGAATCTCTTGGATCACAGGCTGCTCCATCGGTGGCGGTGGTGGTGGTGGCGGTGGCTGGTTGGTGATAGGCACATCTATTAGCTCATCGAAACTGTCTGAAACGTCACCTACGTCCTTAAGGGCAGAGTCGTCGTAAGACTTGTATTCGAAGGCAGCAAGAGTGAGACCAACTGCTATAGCAAGACCGAGGTTGGTAAACATACCCACGCTTCTGGTCAAGTCAGCACTAGGAGTCTTTTTTGCTTCCATGGTGAATTTTGGTTATACAGGTTAATCGGTTCTAATTAATAACAAGTGTAAGAATTATCGGAGATTAATCCAAAATGAATTTGCAAGAAGGGCGATATAAATATGCAAATAATCCTGAAAATATACCTAACAAATTGACAATGAGGTCATTTAAATCAAAGCTACGGTAAGGAATTAGGTGTTGAGCGGTTTCTAATCCAATACTGGGTAGCAGGGCAAAGCCTAAGAAATTCATCCACAGCCGCTTATTTCTCCAGATTTGCTGCTTTTCTCGAATTCCCAGCCCAACGGCAAGGTATGCAAGCACAAAGAAAAGGATGAAATGGATGAGTTTATCTTGAAAACTGAATACCGATACTTCGGGTAGCGAACTTCCTGGTGTGAGCATGGCTACAGCGCAGGCTGCTATCCACAAGAAAGTCCAAACCTTCCGAGGCATGTTATGGCTTATTCTCCAATCAAATTTTTGTAAGCGTCAGCATCCAAAAGATCTGAAGGAACTCCGCCACTCAGTTTCACTTTGACCATCCATCCTTCAGTGTAAGGGGCATCATTGACTAACTCTGGTGCGGATTCCAATTCGCTGTTGAATTCCAGGATTTCGCCGGTAACTGGCATGAAAAGGTCTGATACCGTTTTTACTGCTTCCACAGTCCCAAAAACTTCCCCTGCTTCCAAGGTTTCGCCTAGGGTTTCTACTTCTACATAAACGATGTCTCCCAATTCTTTCTGTGCAAAGTCGGTCACGCCAATAGTGGCGATATCACCTTCGATTTTGACCCATTCGTGGTCCTTGGTGTACTTTAGTTCGTCTGGAAAATTCATGATGGTTTTTTTAATTCACCCAAAATTAAACCAATTCGGGAGAGATTGAAATCTATTGAGATAAATTAAATCGCAGTTGTCCTCCAAATGCTGTATTGGATCGACGGAAGGCGGTGGTTACCCGAGGATCATTGACTGTACGTTCAAAATAGACCGTCAGGTTTAAGCTTCGATTGATAACATAACTGAGCGTAGGTCGAAATTGGAAGTTGAAGTTCCCATTGGTCACGGTAGCCTTTTCCTCTATTTTTCGTTGTACTTGCTGCGTACTTCCAATCTTTGTATCCAATCGCATTTGCAGATCGTTCTTTAAAACTTTTTGTTGCCCACCAATTTTGAATGGGATCTTTACCCCTGCCTTGGTGTAGGAGAGCGTCAGCCCAAAGTCACTACTGGCCTGCTCGGTAATCTGAGAATTTGAAAAATTCAAGCCTAAATTTCGCTCCCTATTGTAGTTTACAGCAATATTCATCCGCTGCTTGGTCAGCATGTCCACTCCGATTAATGGAGCAAATCGTTCGGTAAGAACCACCTGATTTAAGATGTAAATTGGAATAAATTGCCCTTCTAAATTGGTAAGGTTAGGGCGCTGGATTTGTTGCAAGGTATTGAATAGCTCCAATCCTTGTTTGTACTGCAAGGAGTTGGAGAAATTACTCACATCATAAGTGGAACTGTAGGCGTGGGTTAAATTGATGCTGCTGAAAAGATCACTGAGTCCTTTTAAGCGAGACAAGCCTCTGTAATCCAAACGCCAGTTAGGTAAAGGTGTTTTTGGAAAGGGGTTTAGATTTGCACTTCGTGCATCTTTTCCTTGGTAAGCCGCCAAAAAGGCTGGAATAAGTACATCTTGTCCATTGATCGGAAATTCACCTGGTACAGTGGCTTGTTGATCCAAACGCTGCTTGATGATGGATCTGTAATTCTCAAAATTGGTAAATAGTTCAGATTCGTTTTGCTGGTTATTTTTGGCAAAGGTGGTTCCCAATAGGACGGTGGTGATGCTGTAAGAACCCATCCGGCTTGGGCTAAGCGATTCGAATGTACCAGGATTGGCTTGGCTGTTTCGGAAGATTTCACTGTAATCTCCAATCTCGCGTTTGTTCGCTTCTAAGGTGACCCTAAAGTCGCGTATGGGTTCGGCCAACCCTTTAATCGACAGGTTGATGGCCTTATTTTGGCGGAAGTTTTGGGTCAGTTCTGGGCTTGGGGCCATGTTTCCATTTTGCCCAAGTCGGTAGCGTAAGTTTGCATTTTGGGCTCCAAATACAAATGCCCAGCCAGGATTTTCCCAAGCCCGATCCATGCCAAGTAGCCCGGTATTGGGCATGTATCCAGGAAGGAAGGTGCCTTCAATGATGCCATAGTTGAAGGTTACTTCTTTCAACAGCATCGCAACTTTTAGTATCCCGCGAGTCAGGGGAGTACCAATGGTATCGCTCGCATTTGGACTTGGTCTACCGGGGATTCCAGGACGCTTGGGGGCGTTTATGGCTGCGAGGGATTTGCTTTTGTTGTAGAGTTTGATCAAGTCTAATTTTCCAGACAAGGTTTGTTCGCGCGTGTTCTGGATGACATTACCCAAAGTATCCCGCTGCCCTATGGCACCAGTTTGCCAGGTATAAGTGCTGAGGTGTCGGTAGTCCGTTTGGATCCAATCTGTCAGGGGAAGTTTGGCGAATGGCAGGGTGTAATTGACCGTTGCCGAGTGGTTGTAATTTGTAGTACGTCCAAAGCGAAGGAAGTTGGCTCTTACAGAATCGATTTTGGCTTGGGTATCCAAATCCCCCTCTGGCTCATCTACCACCGCCGCGGCTGAGGCGGCTAGGTCTACTCGAAGGCTAGAGGAAAGATCCCAATTGATGTTGAAGGAGCGGTTCATAAAGAAGGACTTCTGAAATAGGGGGTCTACTCCTGCGGTGCTAAGTTGGTCATTCCGGTATTGGGAACGCGTAAACCTTCGATCTACATCCATTCTTGCCAAAAGCAGGGTAGGAGCTAAGTTGAGGTTGATGTCTTTGATCAACTTCAGGTAAGGACTCTTCATGCCTTCTGACTTTTCAAACGGAGCGATTTTTAGTTCCTTCGGCTGGTAGCTATAAGTCACATTCCCTTTGTTGGTTTTGAAGTTGTAGCCTTGAAGTTGAGCATTGGTCTGCGTGACTGTACCGGTAGCGTAGGAGAAGGCCAAGTTGGATAAGTCGTAGATCCGGCTTGGAGCTTCCTGATTTTTCTTCAGTTTCCGGACGTTGTTTAAACTGATGTTCTTACGCGACAGTTGGTCCATCGCGATATCGCGGTAGGCATCTTTGGCCTCGGAGTTGGCAAACTTGTCCAATGCCACTTCAAAAGGAACATCTGGATTCAATGGGTCGTACTCAGGGCGTGTACTGGAGTTCTCCATAGAAAAATAAAGCGGAATGCTTACGCCGATTCCCTGAGGGAGGAGTTTGTCAACTTCTACATTTGTCGAGATATCGTATTGGGTAGTGGCTTGACGACTGCGTTGAGAAAGCTTCGTTTCCAAGCCTCCAAAGCCTATGGAATTGTGGCGAATGGAAGCAGATACTACGGCCACATCAGCAATCTTGGTATTGAGGTAGGCATTTGCTGCCCATCCATTTGTTTTGGTAAATCCGGTGGCTCGAAGTTCATTCGCCCAGAGGCAGAGGCTCTTGGAAGAACCAATTCCAGTGCCTGGATTTCGGACCCCAATCATCATCCCTTGTACTTGGTTGAGTTCAGGTCTACCCATGACGGTTACCTTGTATTGGCGGATTTTTTTGCTGAAAGGCAGGGTCAATGGGGACTGGGTATTGTCTCGTTCTGCTTTGATGGCTACTATCTCTTGGATTGCGATATCTAACTCGTTTTCCTCAGGCCAAACTATTCGCGGGTCATTGCTTCCCAAGGAAGATATTTTCAGAGGAATTTCGATTTCGTAGTAGTTGTCGGTATAGTCCGTGCCCAACCTCAAGAAAGCGGTTACTTCCCCATCCCGTGCATCTGCGCTGTTGGCATGGAAAAACATCTTGATGCGTTCGTATTGTACGAGATCCAGGTTGATGTTTTTGAATACGGCTCGCGCATCTTTCGGCGCCAAATCTTCCACACAGAGTCGTAGCGATTGCTCATTGAGTCTACGTTCAATGACCGAAGTATTGTCTCGATCCCGCCGAATTCCAGGAGGCAATACATAGGGACTCGAGGTTTCACTACCTTGGGCATTTTGCTCAATGTTCACCACATCTACCGTGAGGTTGGAGTTGTCTGGCTCTGGCATCTCAAAGAATCCACGTTCAAAAAGGGACTCTTGGAAAGCCCTCCATTGGCTGCCGACCATTCGAAATTCTGCCATACGAAGCACGACCGGCTGCTGGAAGTCAGTAAGGTAAGTTCTGATCCAGCGGATGGATTTGAAGCCAGAGATATCCCCTTGGATTCGATCTGGCTGCCGTACAGGGATACGGAATAAGTACCAGTTGACTTGCTCCCCTCCTTCAGTATGGGTCACTTGATCCACGATGTAGTTATTCCCCACCTTGAGTTGACCCGGTCGAAGGTCAATCTCGTATTCGTAGTAATTTTCTAGTTCGTTGATGGTATTGTCCGTATTCAAATCCTCGTTATCCGGATTATTCGTTCCAGATGGGGTATAGGGGAGGTTTTGATCTGCGGAAACAGGCGTATTGCCCTCATTCCCATTGAATTTTTTGTAACGCTCCAGAATCTTGGTGTTGGCTTGGTCAAATTTGGAATCCAAGTAGTACTGAAACCCATCTGCTGAGACATCTTGAAGTAAGGCGTTTTTGGCAGCAGGGGATACAGACAGGCGATCCAAGAATCGTCCTTTGAAATAGTTGGCTTCCTCCTCATTTTTTAAGCCATCCAAGCCCACGTCTTGGTTGACTCGAGCACTTGCAGAATTGTCAAATGCAGGCAATAAAAATTGCTGACGTGTAATTCTTCCCCACTCGTTGGCAGAAGTTTCAGCTGGATCTCCGTCGGCAGGAAGTCCGTTTTCAAAGGCGTGGCTCCCATCTTTGATTACATCTTCGGCGATATCTCCGAGGTTTAGGAAGAGTTTACCTCCGGTTGTATTATTCTGATTGAAGATCCCATCCAATACCTTTCCATTTTCTCCAGGAAGGAAGGGATCCATCAACCAAAATTCCACGTATTCGATATTGGTTCGGTCAAAATCCACCTCTGTAGTAATTGCCCGTGTGACGCCTCCATAGTTTTGCCGTGGATTTGGGAGCAATCCCTCCGAAGTAAGTCCCGGGTTGTAATTGTACATCCCTCTTTCCTGCGGGAAAAAGGCAAGTTCAAACAAGGGTTGGGGAACCAAGATGACTTCTCGGTCTTGGTTCTTGAAAATCTCTTGAGGAATCACTCGTCTGACGTAGTGGTTTCGACGGTCTTGAGCAGTGATGTTTCCTGGGACTCCAGGCCCTCCCTCTCGGTAAAACACATTGTCAATGTTGTACCAGGCCAAACGCGCTCTTCGGTAGGCACTGCCTAAGTTATCCTCGGTTTGGTTACTGAGGTCAAAACGGTTGTCTGCAGTCTTTGGTGTAGAGGCAAGTTTCCAATTTTGATTGGCTTGAGCGCCCAGGTAGAAGGGGGTTACGGCTGCTTCAAAGTCATCGATGTAGGAGGCGGCATCCCCATTTACGGTATTGGAAGTTCCAGGAATGAGGTGGGCAAACTCTGCATTAAATTGCACAAGTGATTTCTCCTTGGTATCGGTGAAAGGAAGCGCATCGGCCAATTTGGTCAGAAAACGGGATTCACTGTTGTAGTTGACGTCCAATCCCCAAAGGCTATTTCGCAGCGTCTCGTTGCCAGTAGCAATACGAGACACATTTGGTCGCTCATTTAGGAAGAGAAAAGTTCCTCCCACGGTTAATTTTTTGTTGGCCACATAATCTAGTCGTGTTCCCAGCAAACTGCGTGTTTGAAAAGAAACCAAATCGGCTTTCTCAAAACTGACATTGATTTGTTTGCCGGATTGAAGGATGGCATCGTTGATGATGACCAGTCGTCCCACATTGTAGTCGATCGTAAAATCTACACCCTCGGTAAGCGGGATATTTCCTGCTTGAACAATGACAGATCCTGGGGAGATATTTAATCCCGGAAGTTGAATCTCACTTGCTGAACCGGCTGTAAGCCTACCTTTAATGAAGAATTTATTGAATCGTGTGACCAACTCCGCGTCTGCTTGCGTCGTTTGGTAGAGTGTGTCATACACGTATTTCTCGCGAAGCACCCGCTCGTCAGTTGTGAATTTTCGAGCCAGGTTGGATCCAAAAGGCTCAAGTACTGGAAAGATCAGTAGGCCTCGATCCGATAGCATGGTGATTCCTTCCACAAAGTCAAAATTTCCGTCTGGTGCAGGATCATTTTGAGGATTCAGATTGTCCAAGCCAGTGAGTCGAATCAGGGGAATATCTTTTACATTTTTTCCTTCCAACAAGGACGGATTGTCTAGGCCGGTGCGATCGTCTCTGTAGATGACCTGCAATTGAAACCCATCTCGCAAAACCTGGCTCGCATTGAGGCTGTAGACGTTTTTCATCATCAAGTCCCAAGTAGGTACTCGGGTATTGATACGTGCGGGCCGAAGAAGTTTCAAGAAAATCAGTTCATCTTCTCGTCTAGACTGGTAATCTTCGGTGAGTTCGCCCACCTTAAATACCTGTCCATTGTAGGTGTATTCATAGGATACTGCGATGACCTCATCGTTTTGCAAGCGGCGAAATAGGGAGATAAAGCCCAACTGACTATTGAAAAAGTATTCTGAGGGATCTAGTTTTCGTGCCCCATTGATTTGCTCGAAGTCTACCCCTTTTTTGATTCCCAAGTTCCCTTCCAAAGCACGGGATCCCGAATCGAATGGACGGTAACTTGGATTGCCACTGATGCTAGCATAGAGCCGATTGGCGGCGTTGTTTGCAGGGCTATTGTTAATTCCCGGTCCAATGGCTGGATTGCTACCATTGAGTAGGACTTTCCCTTCACCAAGGTCCATAAATGCGGCAAAATTCCGAAGAGTTTCGGTATTCGTTGCCCGGTTCATGACATAAACTTCCACGCGGGTGATATTGACACCGGAGGTTACTTGAGGAAGTCCTTTCAGCCAGCGCTCGTAGTTTTCTCGAAAGAAGTGGCTGAGGAAAAAGTGCCTATTTTCGTCGTATTTAGACCCTTGAATATCAAATGCCCTGCCCTGTCCGTTGGCATCAATGACCAAATTGTCCCGTCTCCCTCGTTGGGTGGAGGCAACGGTAGTCACATTGAGTTTCCCAAACTTCATTTCGGTTTTGACCCCGAATAGATTTTGAGCCCCTTGAATCAAACGGTTTTGAATCGGCAAACTCACATTTCCCATCTCGATGGATTGGATAATGTCCTCATCAAATCCGTCGTATTCGAGCTTGAGTTGGTTTTGAAAATCAAAGGAATTGTTGGAGTCGAAGTTGGCGCCAACCTTTAATTTTTGTCCTATGTTTCCGTTTACAGCCATTTGAATCTGCTGCTGGAAATTGAAATTCCCATTTTTTTGCTGGCGAATAGGAATGGTCGGGTTGTCAATTCGTCTGAAAATTGCTCCAAAGTCTAGGTTGACATAGCCTGTAGGAATGATGTTGATGGAATCGCCTCCAAAGATGCGGTCAAAGGTAGGGCTCATCGTCAGGGGAGGAATTAGCCTCCTTCCTTCTACTGCACTTTCCCCATCTATGCCTCGAGAGCGGGTTTTCCAATACTCCTGACGAACTTGGTATTCCTGAAGTGGAGCAAATTTATCGAAATCGTATTCTTGCTGATTTCCAATTCCTGTGCTATCCAATTGGTCTTCCATCCGATACTTGAGGGTGGAGTCCATCATTACTTGAATATTTCTGTTTACAGGAGAAGATGGAAAGAAGGGAGATCTTTGGTTCAAAAATGGATTTCGATACGGGTAGAGTGGGTTGGTCCTCCAATTTTGCCACAGCAAAAAAGAAGGGGCTAGCCTGCGCTGGTTTAAGGAATCCATCCGAGACTTTGGGGCAGGATTTTGTTGTGCTTGAAGGAGGTGGAATGGACTGAGGACAAGAAGCAGACCTAGGAGAAAAAGAAAACTCCGTGTCGCTTTATTCAAAAAAAATAGGAAGTCCTGAACCTTCAATTCAGTGTTAATTAAGAAGTTTTTAAAGAGGCTTTGATCAGCTCTTCCAAGGATATCGTTCCCCCGCTTCTTTTGAGTGCGAGGGCAATATTTTTCTCTGCAACAGCTTTTGGAAAACCTAAAGTGACCAATGCTTGTAACGCTTCTTCTCTGATTTTATTGCCTCCATTTAAGAACCCTAATGGGGCTGTAACTTCTCCGGAACTAGCTTTACCTACCTTGTCTTTCAATTCTAAGATAATTCGTTGTGCAGTTTTGGTTCCAATTCCCTTTACGGCTTGGATAGTGGCTACATCTCCAGAGAGAATGGCCTGCTCGATTTCACAACTATTCAAGGAAGATAGAATCATCAAACCTGTACTTGGACCTACGCCATTGATGGAGGTGAGGAGAAGGAAAAGACGCTTTTCTTGCTCCTCCTTAAAACCATACAGGGTATGTGCATCTTCCTTGATGTGCAGGTAGGTGAGAAGGCGCAATTGCTCCTGATCCTTTATCGCAGCATAGGTTTGAAGGGAGATTTTGACATGGTACCCGATTCCTCCTACGTCTATGAGAACATAGGTAGGGTCTTTGTGAACCAATCTTCCATTGAGGTAATCTATCATAAGCTTGCTTTGCTGGATTGAGCATCTACTACTGCGATGGCGACCATGTTGACGATTTCCCGAATGGAACTTCCAAGTTGTAAAACATGAACGGGCTTATTCATTCCGAGCAAAATTGGACCGATTGCTTCTGCATTTCCAAGTTCTGCCAAGAGCTTGTAAGCAATGTTGGAAGAGGCCAAGTCTGGAAAAATCAACGTATTCACTTCCTTGCCTTTTTGAGAAAGCGCAGAGAAGGGATAGATTTCCTTTTGGATGTCTTGGTTTAAGGCCACATTGGCTTGCATTTCTCCTTCGATGATTAAGTCTGGATATTTCTCCTTGGCCAGGGCAGTTGCTTTGGACATTTTGGATGGGATATCTCCTTGTGCCGAACCGAAATTGGAATAGGAGAGGAGTGCAATACGCGGTACCATGTTGAAAAACTTCACGGCAGTTGCCGTAAGTCCGATGATCTCTACGAGTTCCTCTGCGGTGGGATTGAGGTTGACGGTAGCATCTGCAAAGAAATAGGGTCCCCGAGGGGTGTTCATGATGTACATCCCTGCTACTCGATTTACTCCTTTTTTAACCCCAATCGTTTGTAGCGAAGGTAAAATGGTCTTTGGGTAATCGCGTGTAAGGCCAGAAATAAAGCAATCTGCTTCCCCTGTTTCCACCATCAAGGCCCCAAAATAATTTCGTTCCTTCACAAATCGGAAGGCATCCGTTTGGGTCATTCCCTTGCGCTGTCTTTTTTGAACGAGGATTTTTCCAAACTTTTCATTCAGCGAATGCTCCTCCAAAGGATCAATGATGCTGACGCCTTCCAGGTCTAAGGAATTTTCCTGGATCAGTTCTAAAATGCGTTCTCGGTTACCCAGCAAAATAGGAATAGCGATTTTTTCATCTCGGATCTGCTGGGCTGCTTTCAAAATTTTGAGGTTGTCGGCCTCACCGAATACCACTCGTTTCGGGTCTTTTTTGGCTCTGCCAATGACGATAGACATCAATCGCTCGTCAATACCAATTCGTTTTTGTAATTCAATTTCGTAAGCGTCCCAGTCTTTGATGATGCGTTTGGCTACCCCAGAATCTATGGCAGCCTTAGCCACTGCGGGTGCTATGGTGGTGATCAACCTAGGATCTACCGGCTTGGGAATTAGGTATAGTCGACCAAAACTCAAATGGCTTTCTCCATAGGCTTTGGTTACAATTTCGGGTACGGGTTCTTTGGCGAGCTTGGCAATGGCTTTTGCAGCAGCCAGCTTCATTTCCTCGTTGATGACCGTGGCTCGTACATCCAGAGCACCTCGAAAAATGTAGGGAAATCCGAGTACATTGTTCACTTGATTGGGATGATCCGACCGTCCAGTAGCCATGAGTACGTCTTCCCGGGCTTCAATCGCTGTTTCATAAGCAATCTCAGGGTCTGGGTTGGCCAGCGCAAATACAATGGGATCTGGGGCCATGGATTGGATCATTTCCGGAGAGATGATGTTGCCTGCAGAAAGTCCGAGAAATACATCGGCTCCAGGCATGGCTTCGGCAATGGTGTGGAAATTTTGGGAGGTAGCAAATTCAAGATGCTCACCAGTCAATCCAGGTCTATCGGTTCGGATGACTCCTTCCTTGTCACATACCACAATGTGTTCTTTTTTGACTCCGAGGGTTACATAAAATCGGAGGCAGGAGATGGCAGCAGCACCCGCGCCACTGACCACAATGCGTATGTCTTCAATATTTTTTTCAACCAGTTCAAGTGCATTGAGAAGGGCTGCTCCAGAAATAATCGCCGTACCATGCTGATCGTCGTGCATGACGGGAATTTTCATTTCCTTTTTGAGCGTCTGCTCGATTTCAAAGCATTCAGGTGCCTTGATGTCCTCCAGGTTGATGCCACCAAAGGTAGGCTCTAAGGACTTGATGATTTGAATCAGTTTTTTGGGATCCTTTTCGTTTATTTCTAGATCAAAGACATCAATTCCAGCAAATTTCTTGAATAGCACCCCTTTCCCTTCCATGACAGGTTTGGAAGCTTCGGGACCGATGTCACCCAAACCCAATACGGCAGTACCGTTGGAGATGACTGCTACCAGATTGCCTTTGGAAGTGTATTTGTACACATTTTCTACGTCAGCAGCAATCTCCTTGCAGGGCTCGGCTACTCCTGGAGAATAGGCGAGTGCAAGGTCCAGCTGGCTGGAAACGGGCTTGGAAGGAATTACCTGAATTTTTCCAGGAGAGCCTTGACTGTGGTAGTTTAATGCGTCTTCTTTTCTAATCTTAATCGCCATAAATGGGGAGGATATACTGGGTTTACTTTCCTTGATTTTCGGTCCAACTTACATTGGTGTTCAGTAGTACTGCTTGGATTTCTCGTAAGGCATCTCGGTGCACTTCATTTGGGAAATACACAAAACCTTCCATGTAATAGAGTTTTCCTTTTTTCTGATCTATCATAAGGTAGCCCAGGTAGGTTCCACCCATACTCATATCATTTGTTTTCCAGGTACCTCGGATTTCGACCGTAAAATTATCATTAATCACCATGTTTCGGAATGCAGGTGGAATTTGTTTTTCGCTCGTCATGAAGGAATTGGGATCTTCTGGATCGGCAAAAACATGGACTTTAGCAAGGGAATCTCGAAGTGCAAGAATGTTTTGAGGAAAGGTTTGTTCCTCCTTGGTGTAGTCTTGTACATGAAAGTAGACACTGATATCTGGTCGGTCTTGGGTGGGGGTAGGTTGTCTCAACCAAAGGAATCCAGGGACAGATTTGGCAATCTGGTAGGAGACCGGAGGCATGATTTCGATTCCTAGATTTTTCCGAGCATCATTTTGTGCCGCTGCATTTTTTCGAGCCAATAAGGGCTTGGCCAAACGGTCTCTTTCGCGAACTTCAAACAGATTTTGAAGTTGGTCTTTGTTTTTTCGCAAGTTGGCGATCAATTCCTGTTCATTGTTGCCAAACAGGTAGAGTACTTCCTGGCCTTGGGCAAATTCATCCTCCACACGAAGGGAATACATGCTAGGGTCTGCTGCGGCTTTGGCTTTGGACTCGGGCGTAAATTGCGCATTCAGGACTTGGCTACCCCCTTTTTTATCGTCAAAAGTAGTGACAAAGATTAGGTTGGTATACATTTTTAGCATTCGTGTCATGGCACGAGGATCTACCCGATGAACTTTAAATTGAGGTTCAGATCGGATCATTCCAGGTAAATCTGCTTCAAAAATACTTCGAAGTTCTTCTCCTACAGGTCCTGCCCATTTGGTAGAGTCTATGGCCAGTACGATTTCCCCTATTGAGCCTTTGGCTTTAGGTTTCATTGCATTAGAAGTTTCTCCATTTTCACCGGAGCAGGAGAGTAGCAACAAAGAGAAAAGGGACAACAAACAAAATTGAACAGCTCGTTGGGTTAGGTTCATATGTTTTTGGTAGAAAATTTGGGAACGATCGATTTTAAGAAGTTTGGGGTTCAATAAGGCTTTTTTTAGCCAATAATCAAGCGTTGGCCAGGTTTAATGTCAGTCGAATTCAAGTTGTTCAATCGCTTGATTTGCTCGATGGTTAGGGAATGTTTCTTGGAAATAATCCATAAAGAATCTCCTGGTTGTACCGTGTAGGTTTTGGAACTAGCCGCACTACCTTCGATTAGGGCTAGCGTGGCCGAAGAAATAATTTTTTGGACTGGCTCTGCTTGTACAATCAAGACTTGACCCACCCGAATCAAATTGGAGTTCAGGTTGTTCCAACTTCTCAATTGCGTGATGCTTACCCCATGTCGGGTTGCAATTTTGCCCAAAACGTCACCAGATTTTACTTTGTAAGTAAGTCGACCAGAATTACTGGTCACTTTTTCAGGAGTAGCGCTGGATTCAGCGACTGAATTTGTGGCCAAAAGTACTGGGGCCCTTTTTCCAAGAGAATCACTGATCCAAGCCAAATTTTCTTTCACAAATAAAACTTTGGACTTTGGAATTCGAAGTGCGATGGATTGGTGTGACTCTGGAATTTTACGGGTTTTGATGGAAGGATTTAGTTTTTCTAGGTCCCCTAGGCAAATTCCGGAGAGGTCCGCCATCCGTTCTAAGTCAAATGCTCGGTTGAAGTTAATGGACTCGTATTCCAAAGGATAGCTCGGCTCTTCTAGGTGCAGGTTATGTTCTTCCAGGTGGTTGAGCACGTAAAGCATCGCTTGAAATTGAGGAACATAACTCCGCGTTTCCTTTGGAAGGTGGTCGTAAATTCCCCAAAAAGTGGTTTTTCCTCCTGATCTGCGAATGGCTTTACGAACATTTCCGGGTCCACAATTGTAGGCCGCCAAAGCCACTTCCCAATTGCCAAACATTTTGTAAAGTGACTTGAGGTATTTGGCTGCTGCAAGGGTAGACTTTTCGGGATCCATGCGGTCGTCCATGTCTGTGTTGGACTGCATGCCATACATTCGGCCAGTGGCTGGCATAAACTGCCATAATCCCACTGCTCCCATTTTTGATTTGATTTTAGGGTCTAGGCCTGACTCTACAATGGAGAGGTAGATGATGTCCGAGGGCATGTCCTGGTCTCGCATGGTTTCCTCATACATGGGGAAGTACTGCTCTTTTCTCGAGAGTACCATTTTGATGTACTCTCTGTTGCGCACTGTGAAGTATTGGATAAATGAAAAAACACGATCATTCAGTTCAAATGGCATCTCGAGGTTCATGGCCTGGATACGGTCTGCCACTTCCTGGTAAGTAAAGTCAGGCACATAATCGTAGTGGTAGTTGGGCATCACTAGCCCTTCCACGTTGCCTATTGATTCCAACTCTTCTTGTTGGCCAAAAGCATCTGTACTGAAAAAATGAATACTACTCACAAGTACCACAACTAGGTTGAGAATATACTTCTTCATCGCTTAGTTTAATTTAAAGTTAAGCCACTTAGATACTGGCTAAATGCATACAACTCCCTTTCTTTAAAGGAGTTGGAAATTACTTGGAGCCCAATGGGCATTCCAGAATCATCCTTTCCGTTAGGAATGGAAAGAGCGGGTACGCCCGAAACGGATGCCTGTACCGTAAATAAATCTTCCAAATACATAGCCACAGGATCATCTCCGTGTTCCCCAAATTTAAACGCAGTAGTGGGGGTAGTTGGAAGCAAAAGGTAGTCAAAATCTGTCAATAATTTTTCTGTAGCCTCTTTAATGATGCGTCGAACCTTTTGAGCCTTAGTAAAATAGGCATCGTAATAGCTTGCAGAAAGGACGAATGTTCCCAACATAATTCTCCGTTTGACCTCCTCACCAAAGCCCTCACTTCGACTATTCTTGTATAACTGCTCAAGATTTGAGGAATGAGGCGATCGATAGCCAAAGTTGACTCCATCAAATCGGGAGAGGTTGGCACTGGCCTCGGCGGTTGTGAGAATGTAATAAGTGGGAAGAATGTATTTCAAGAGGGGAAATTCTACTTCTTGAACCTCATGACCTTCTTTTTTAAGTTTTTCAACTACTGCTAGCGTATTTCGCTTGATTTCGGGTTGTAAAGCAGGGGCATGCAAGGCCTCCTTCAAAATAGCCACTTTTACGGGTTGATTTGGAAGAGTAAGCGCACTGTATGGCGCTACTAATTCTTGGGAAGAGGTGCTATCTTTTGGATCATAGCCTGCCATCACTTCGAGCACTAGCGCATTGTCTTGGATGGTAGATGAAAAAACACCAATGGTATCAAAAGAGGAAGCATAAGCAATCAAACCCCAACGCGAAACACGGGAATAGGTTGGCTTCATTCCAATCACCCCTGTAAATGCTGCTGGCTGACGTACCGAGCCACCCGTGTCTGAACCCAAGGATACGGTACACAAATTGGCTTGTACAGCGACAGCAGAACCTCCCGAGGATCCTCCAGGAACCCGTGTAGGGTCTAATTCTTGGAATACCTTGCCGTAACTGGAATGCTCGTTGGAACTCCCCATGCCAAATTCATCACAATTGAGGCGTCCAATGAGGATGGCGTCTTCGTCCAGAAGGCGCTGTACTGCTGTTGCAGTGTACTGGGAAATGTAGCCATTAAGAATTTTTGAACCTGCAGTGCAGGCATGCCCTTCGTAATTGAGCACATCTTTGATGCCAATGACCATTCCTGCAAGTTTGCCAGCGCTACCTGAAGCAAGTTTTTGGTCTACTTTGGCAGCCTGTTCCATTGCGGATTGGGCATAAACTTCGACGAAGGCGTTGAGATGCGCCTTCGTCTGAATATTTTCTAGGTAATACCTTACAATCGATCGAGAATCGCTTTC